>ERZ773197.856-NODE-856-length-22547-cov-3.802463_pt1 | contig 22547 bp, 17 predicted proteins | sample MGYA00580999_ERZ773197 | MGnify/ENA primary metagenome ERZ773197 (study PRJEB29015, sample SAMEA2738166) | human oral metagenome | biome: human oral; feature: human-associated habitat; material: saliva | place: China | collected 2185 ...
TGCGACCTTCCAAATGCACAGTGACTTCGGCATGATTCTGGGTCCGCTTCTCGCCGGTGCCGTCGCCGATACGTGGGGATTTACGCCCGCGTTCATGCTCTGCGGAGGTTTGCTCCTGGCGGCTTCGCTCACCTGGCTGCCGTTCCGCGCCCCGCGCTGGCCCAGCGAACTGGCGGATGAGAACTATACCGGGAAGTAAAGGAACATTCACAAAACATGTGGGCTTAAAGAATACTCGGAAGTATTCTTAAGCCCACATGTTTTGTGCGCAGAAAACGTTAGAGAAGCTCACGCAGCTCCTCCACGCTCTGCGAAATAACGGTTGAAACCCCCTCACGCATCGACACCCCGTACAGGGTTTGTGCCACCTGCATTGTGCGTTTCTGGTGCGTGATCAGAATCAGCTGCGAGCGCTGCCCCAGCTGCTCAATCACCTCAAGCAGACGCCCCAGGTTGCGGTCGTCAAGGGCTGCTTCCACCTCGTCAAGGGCGTAGAAGGGGCTGGGGCGGGCCATGAAAATAGCAATGAGCAGAGCCAGGGACGCTAACGACCGTTCACCGCCTGAGAGGAGCGAAAGACGTTTAACTTTTTTGCCGGCGGGCCGCGCAAAAATCTCGATACCCGAGTTGAGGGTGTCTTCGGGGTCTGTGAGTTCTAGCCGCCCCTGACCGCCCGGGAAAAGCGTGGCGAAAATATGTTCATAATGCTCATTAATGTCGGCGAGCGCGGCGGTGAACACTTCGGTGATGCGGCTGGTGACTTCGTCCATAACAGTGTTCAGATCGGCACGGGACTTTTTGAGGTCTGCGATCTGTTCACGGAGGTAGCTGTGCCGCTCGGTGAGCGCCTCATATTCTTCCAGTGCTAACGGGTTGACGCTGCCTAGTCGGCGGAGCTCGGCTTCGGTGGCGGTGAGGCGTTCTTTGAGGGTTTCTTCGCTGACTTCTTCGTCCCCTGCCGCAGCCTGCGGGTGGGCGGCGGTGATCTCATCAAGGGTGAGGCTGGTGAGCAGCTGGGCTCGTTCGGACAGGTTCTCGCGGCGGGTTTCGATGCGCGCAATGTCGGTTTCGCTTCGGGCGGCGAGGGTGAGGGCTGCGGCGCGGGCGGTTTCAAGCTCTTGCTGTTCGGCACGGTTTTTGGTGCGCTGGGCCGTTATTTTTTCGATTTCGCCGGTGGTGTCGGCAATATGTTGGCGCAGCTTTGCTATTTCGTGTTCAAGAGCGTGGGCGAGGGCGAGGGCACGGGCGTGTGTGCCCTGGGCGCGCTGTGCCACGCGCTGGGTGTGAGCAGCCGCAGCGTGGGCGTTCTGCCGGGTGCTGATGGCGCGTGCAGGTCTTGAGCGCGGGTGAGGGCTGTTTGTGCTGCTGCGTATTCCGCTTCGATGCGCACCATAACGGAGTGGGCTTCTTGGCGGGTTTTTTCTGCTTGCGTGTGGGCATCACGCGCAGCAGCCAGCTCGGCCTCTAGGGCCTGTTGTGTGGTGGGCGGGTGCGTTTGCGCCGCCTCTGCGGGGTGCTGCTGCGCGGTTTCGTGGGCGTCAAGTTCGGCTCGGGCATGGGCGTAGGTTTCGTTCGCTAGGCGTACTGCTGTGCGGGCGGTTTCGAGTCGTTCTTGGGCGCGGCGCAGTTCCGCATCCATGCTTTCACCACGAACAGTAATGCGTTCTTGCGCGGTTTGGGCGGCGCTCAGTGCGGCACGCGCCTGCCCCAGGGTTTTGGCGGTATCCCGTTCAGTGGTGAGTGTTTCGGCGAGCTTTTTCTCTGCGGCTGCGAGTTTCTGGGCGGCGTGCTGGGCTAGACGGGCGGTAGCCTCGGCGTGCTCTTGCGCTGTGCGGGCGGCGGCGGCCAGTTCGAGGGCGCTGGCCCCCGCATCGGGGTGCAGCTCAGCGTGGCGCGAGTACACGATACCGTGCCTATCTATTGCTAGGCGGGCCCCCGCTTTAAGTGCTGCGCGGGCGTGGTGTGCGGTGGGAGCACAGTAGACTCCCGCAAGCTGTTCGTCGAGTGCCGCTTTTAGGGCCTGGGTTTCTGCTTTCCGCAGCGGTTTGGGGCCGGTACCGGCGGGGTCTTCGGCGCGTATGGTGATGATGTTGTGTGCAGCATGGGCTTTTACGGTTGGCGGCATCACGGGTTCGGGGTGCTTTTCAGGCGCGCTGTTTGGTGAGCCCGCGGGGAGGATGCGTGAGATGCTGGCTGTTCTGGGTGCGTTCAGTGCGGCGGTTGCCAGCTGCGCCAGGGCGGAGGCGGCGGCTTTTTCCCAGCCTGGTTCGATGGTGATAACGTCCAGAACACGCAGCAGGTTCTCGGCTGCGGGGCTTGACGCCCCCTGTGGTTCCTCCTGGTTCAGGTGGGTGCCGAGAGCTTCACGCAGGGTAGCGGCACGCTCGCGGGCACCTGCTGCTTCTTGGGCGGTGCGGGCGGCTTCTTCCCGAGCGGCGTCACGTTTTTCTTCTGCGCTCATGCGCTCTTGACGGATCTTCGTAAGACGCTGCTCGTGGGCGTCATGTTCGGCCTCGGCGGCGGTGTGGGCGGCCTCAGCTTCGGTGCGTTGACCAGCAATTCCGGCTGCTTCTGCGGTGAGCTGTTCCACCTCTGCCCTGCGGTTCGTTTCCTCATCGTTGGCCCGCTCGTACCCGGCGCGTGCCACGGCGGCGGCTTCGGTGAGTTCGGCACGGCGCTGGCGCTCCTGCTGGGCTGCGGCGGCGTGGGCGGTGAGCTTCTGCTCGATACTCTGCACCTGGGCGCGCGCCGACTCGGCAACCTCGGCAGCCTGCTGAAGTGCTTCGCGGGCTTGTTCGAGGGCTGCGGTGCTTTGGGTCAGCGCCTGCTCGTCGGCCTCCATGCGCTCTGCTGCCCTGTTGACTTCGGCGTCGTAACCGGTCATATCTGCGTTTTGCTGCCCGGTTTTTGCGCGTTCGGCAGCCACGGAGGCGGTGGCGTGCGTGCGGGTGAGCAGCTGGTTCAGGTGCGAAAGCTGCTCGGCGTGAGCCGCCTGGGTGGCGCGTAAAGATTCAAGGTGCGTATCGTGTTCCAGGCCGTCGGCGTGGGCTTGTGACCACTGCTGCTGCAGCTGCTCGGCGTGTTCGGCGGCTGCGGCGCCCCGCTCACGCTCGGTGTCTAATAAGCTGTCGAGGGCGTGGGCTTGGCGGGCAATCAGCAGCGCGTTGAGATCACGGATACGCGCCTGCAGTTCGCGTGCTGCCGCAGCAGATTCGGCCTGCTCCCCCAGCGGTTTAAGCTGGCTCTGCAGCTCGGCTGCCAGGTCGTTGAGCCGGGTGAGGTTCGCGCTCATCGCCTCAAGTTTACGTGCTGTTTTATCTTGACGGCGGCGGTATTTGAGGATTCCGGCGGCTTCTTCGATCACCTCGCGGCGTTCGGCGGCGGAGGCGTGCAGAATCTTATCCAGCTGCCCTTGGCCGATCAGCACGTGCATCTCAGGCCCCAGGCCCGCCTCAGACAGCAGGTCTTGCACATCGGACAGCCGGGCCGGGGAACCATTAATCTCGTATTCACTGCCGCCGGCGCGGAACATGGTGCGGGAAATCTCGACCTCTGCTGAGGGAATTGTCAGCGCCCCGTCTGAGTTGTCGATGCGCAGGCTCACCTTTGCCCGCCCCAGTGCTGATTTACCGCCCTGTTCGGCCCCGGCCCCAGCGAAAATAACGTCCTGCATGGACCCGCCGCGCAGGCTTTTAGCGCCTTGTTCTCCCATGACCCAGGCAAGCGCATCCACAATATTTGATTTGCCTGAACCGTTCGGACCCACCACCGCGTTAATGCCGGGGGTGAACTCGAACGTGGTGGCGGAGGCGAAGGATTTGAAACCGCGCAGGGTGAGCGAATGCAGGTGCACGGGGAGTATCCTTCCGGTAGTGGTTTTCGGCCCAGCCGTGATTTTCAGCTACCTATAAGGTTAACGTATCAGGATTTGGCGCACCCGGCGGCTATACTTGGGGCGTAGGGTTACAGGCCTACGCCCGCAGTGAACGGGTGGTGCTTATTACTCTTACTGACGGGTTTTATATGCCCGCCCTAATAACTGATACGGGCCTTGGTAGGGTAAATTTTAAGTAACCAACACTGAGGCGGGGAGCGCACAAGCTCCCCTTCTTTCGTGAACGAAATAGTACTGTCCAAAACATACGAAGGCATTATGTCTGCACAAAACGCTGCTTCGCCCGGATCAGGGGCGAACTCCGATATCCGCCACCGCAACGCGGCGCTACTTTCGATTGAGAACGAGCTACCGCCCTTGGTGGTTTCGAGCGACTACTTTGATGAGCAGCTGGCAGACACCTACAAGCGGTTGCGCATGCCCAAGGGCCTGCTGGAGCGGCTGGCTGGCATTAGTGAACGGCGCGGCTGGGCGCAGGGGCAGACCTTTGAGGACGGCGCGGTTGCCGCCGCTGAGAAGGCGATCTCCTCCGCCGGTATTGACAGGAACCTCATCGGTTTAATGATTAACGCCTCGGTGACGCGCGATAATTTTGAACCTGCCGTCTCGGTGGGTGTTCACGACCGCCTTAACCTGCCGCGGCACGCTCTGAACTTCGATATTACAAACGCCTGCCTGGGGTTTGTGAACGCCATGACGGTGGCAGCGACCATGATCGACTCGGGCGCTATCGAGTACGCCTTGGTTGTGGCCGGTGAGGACCCTTCCCCCTGGCACCGTACCGCCCTGCGCATCCTAAACCAGCCCAATACTTCCCGCGATGATGTGCTCGCGCAGTTCGCCACCCTCACCCTCGGCTCGGGTGCGGCAGCAGCCGTAATAGGCCGGGCGGATGAGCACCCCAACGGGCACCGTATTGTGGGCTCCGTGTCGCGGGCAGGTACGGAGCACCGTGATTTGTGCATCGGCGGCGAAGCCGACCAGGGAATGAACACCGATGCTGCCGGGCTGCTGGAGCACGGCTTGGAGCTGGTGGCGCAGGCGTGGGAGCAGGCGCATCAGGACGGCTGGGACTGGGGCAACATGACCTCCTATGTGACCCACCAGATTTCAAACGCCCACACGAACGCCATTATTGAGGCGGTCGGTATTGAGCGGGAACGTATTCCGTTGACTTTCCCCCGCTGGGGTAATGTGGCGGCGGCGGCGCTGCCGATGACCCTGGCCGAGTACGCACCCACCTACGCTAAAGGTGACCGGATCCTGTGTATGGGTGTGGGTTCGGGGCTTAACACAGCGCTCATGGAAATCACCTGGTAACCATATGATGTACCGCGGGGAGCCTCGGCAGTGAGGCTCCCCGACACACACCACCGCAACCCACCCACATAGCAAAATCACCGGTTATACAGCGTAAAGAGAGCAAGGACACGGTTCTATGCGCCACCTGAACTTCCCCAAAACCCAGCCAACATACAACCCTCAAGAGTGGACGGGCGTTGACCCCCGCTACTCGCACAGGCTTGAGGTGCCCACCACCGCCCCCATTGAGGCCCGCGCCAACCAGGCGCAGGCACGCCGCTGGCACTACCTGGACAACCTGCCGGTGCTTCAGCAGCAGGGGCTTGAACCGATCGGTACGGTGCTGTGCGTGCACGGAAACCCCACCTGGTCGTATCTGTGGCGCACTGTGCTTGACGCCGGGGTGAACACCGAAAACCCGTGGCGCGTGGTGGCGGTGGATCAGATCGATATGGGCTACTCCGAACGCACCCACCTCGATTTGGAGGGTGAGAGGCGTTCCCTTGAAGACCGTATCGCGGATTTGGGTGATTTTACGCGCGAAACCGGGCTGGATGAGACCAAACAGCCGCTAGTAATCCTGGCGCATGACTGGGGCGGGCTGGTGTCTTTAGGCTGGGCCCTTGAGCACAAGAGCATCCTCTCAGGGGTGATGCTCACAAACACCGCTGTTTACCACGACGGTATTGAACGTATACCTGCGCCGCTGCGGCTCGCCCTGAGCGTTCATGAGCTGGGCACAAAAGACTCCACCGCGTTCCTTGACGTGACCCTGGGACTGGCACAAAACCGGGGGCGCCTACCGGAGCCAGGCACCCCGGGCGCTGCTGAAGCCGCGTTGGCTGGCCCCACCGTGCACCAGCCGCGTGCCCTGTACCCGTATAAGCTTGACGAAGGTATCCGGCGCACCTACCGCGCCCCCTACGCGCATCCGGCATGGCGTGAGGGTATCCGCAACTTCGTGGGTGATATCCCCACAGGTGCCGACATTCCATCCTACAAACATATGGTGCGTATCGCCGAAGGTATTCGTGAGCTGAAGGTCCCCGCGTTCTTCCAGTGGGGCACTAAAGACCCCGTATTTCAGCGCCGTTACCTTTTTGACCTAATGCGCCGCATGCCGCAGGCAAAAGTACACCGCTATGAGAAAGCCTCACATCTTCTGGCGGAAGATTACGATATTGCTGCCCCCATCTTCAGCTGGCTGGGGCAGAACTTCGGGGTGCTCGCCGAGGGTACCCTCCAGGAGCCGGTTAACGCTGAGGCGGCGCACCGCAAAGCCCGGCAAGAACTTGACCATCTCCACCGTGGCGATACCGCCCATAACACCGGATTCCGGCCCATACTAGCGGCACTCACCGAACGCGCCCGAGACACTTCCCTGGCTGTGGTCGATATGGACACCAAAGGCGACGGCACCCAGGTGGCGGTTCAGCTCACCTGGGAGCAGCTGGCTGATAGGGTAGATGCTGCAGCTGCCCAGCTTCACGAGCTGGGGGTGCGCTCCGGCGACCGCGTGAACCTCATGGTTCCGCCCGGGTCCCGCCTCACCACCCTTATCTACGCCTGTTTGAAACTGGGTGCGGTCATTGTGGTGGCTGACACCGGGCTGGGTTTGAAGGGCCTCACCCGTGCGCTCAAGGGCGCTAACCCGCAGTTCATTGTGGGTATTCCTGCTGCGCTCGCTGCTGCCCGCTCGCTGCTGTGGCCGGGTCAGCGTATCTCAGTCGAGCCGTTAAACGCTTTCCAGGAACGGCTGCTTGGTGTGAGCGGCTCCGTATTCGCAGTGGCGCAGAAGAATCAGACCGGTACCGTAGAGTTCCCTGCCCCCGCTCCGGATGCGGATGCGGCGGTGCTCTACACCTCCGGTTCGACTGGCCCTGCCAAGGGCGTGGTGTACACGCAGCGGCAGCTGGCAGGGATGCGTGATGCGATCGCTCATACGTACGGTTTCGAGGAAGGGTCAGCCCTGGTGGCGGGTTTCGCCCCGTTCGCGCTTCTTGGCCCGGCCCTGGGAGCCACCAGCGTGACCCCCAAAATGGATGTGACCAAGCCGAAAACCTTGACGGCGACCGCGTTGGCCTCAGCAGCTGAAGCCATTGACGCCTCCACGGTGTTCGCCTCACCGGCGGCGCTGGTGAACGTGGTGGCTACCGCGAAGGAGCTGACTGAGCCGCAGCGTTCCGCCCTGGCGAAGGTCACCACTGTGCTCTCAGCAGGGGCGCCGATTCCCGTTCCTCTGCTGCAGGCGCTCTCCCAGCTGGTGCCTAACGCCTCCCTGCACACCCCGTACGGGATGACTGAGGGACTGCCCGTAACCGATGTTTCGTTTGAGATGATTCAGCAGGCGATTTCTGAGGGTGTCCCGAACTCTCAGGGTGATGTCCTTGACCCGTTCGCCAAAGACGGGGTATGTGTGGGCTACCCCGTGTACGGTGCGGCAGTAGCAATCGCCGCGTTGCAGGACGACGGGACTCCCGCGGCTGAGACCACCCGCAAGCCCGGTGTCACCGGCGAAATTCTGGTCTCGGCGCCGCATGTGAAAGACCGCTACGACACCCTGTGGGTTACTGAAGAAGAGTCAATCTCTACCCCCGGCTGGCACCACACCGGGGATGTTGGGCATCTGGACGCTTCCGGCCGTCTGTGGGTTGAGGGGCGGCTGGCGCATGTGCTTCTCACCGCTCAGGGTGTGCTCACCCCGGTGGCTGCTGAGCAGTCCGCAGAAACTCTAGCTGAGGTGCGCCGTGCCGCGCTGGTGGCGGTGGGCCCGGACGGTGCCGCCGCCGCGGTACTGGTGATTGAGGCCACCGACCGTGCGCTCAAGCAGGGGCAGGCGCCCCTTGCCCTGAGCCGTGCAGTGCGGGAACGGGTGAAGGAAGACACGGGTATTGAGCTGGCGGCTGTGCTGGTAGTACGTGAGCACCCCACGGACATTCGGCATAACTCTAAAATTGACCGAACCGCCTTGAGCACGTGGGCTCAGAAGGTACTTGCCGGAGCGTAATATAGCGCATTTTATGCGTTACACCCCGGTGCCTGCATACCCCCTTCAAACCTTCTCCTATCCGGTGTCTGTGCCCTGCGTACACACCACAAATACACCACATAGTGATACATAATCTTTCGGAGGCGATGATGACTAACCCCGCTCCCCTGGCGGCACGCTACACCGACCCATCTCCCCGTTCGCTACGGCCCGTTGAAGAATCAGATTTTGCCCCAAGCAACGCAGAACGTGTGCTGCTGACCGGTGCCAGCGGCATGCTGGGCCGCGAGTCTGCGCTGGCCCTATTGCGTGCCGGGTACACTGTGCGGGTGTTTCAACGCTCAGATTCGGGAATAGCCGCCCTGCTGCCGGATACTATTCGCCCCAGGTTCGAGCAGGTGCGGGGTTCCCTCACCAACCGGCAAGCCATTGAGCAGGCGCTGACAGGCGTGAACGGTATTGTGCACGCAGCCGCGAAAGTGTCGGTCTCCGGTGACTGGCGCGACTATGAACGGGTGAATATTGAGGGAACCAAGAGTCTGCTGGATGCTGCGGTTGAGCATGCAATCCCCAAATTTCTGTATATTTCCTCCCCGTCAGTAGCACACGCCGGAGCGGCACTTGTAGGTGCAGGGAACGGGGATGCCTCCCCCGAACACGCGCGCGGCAACTATGCCAGGTCAAAGGCGGTGGCGGAGAAAGCGGTGCTGCAGATGAACGGTACGGCGCTATCCACCGGGGAGCATCTGTGCACCGGTGCCCTGCGCCCACACCTGATCTGGGGCCCGGGAGACACGCAGCTGGTGGAACGCATCCTGGAGAGGGCCCGTGCGGGGCGGCTGCCGCTTCTATCCGGTGGGACAGGGCTGATCGACACCCTGTACATTGATAACGCCGCCGACGCAGTGGTGCACGGTTACGAACGGTTGGAGGCGCTTGCCGGGCGGGCTGTAGTGGTCACCAATGGGCAGCCGCGCACAGTTGCCGAGCTCATGAGCGGCTTCTGCACTGCTGTGGGCGTTCCCGCACCGCGTTTTTCGGTACCGGCACCGGTGGCTGTGGTGGCCGGGCGCCTGATTGAGAAGGTGTGGGCTTTACTGCCTCATTCGGTGACCGCCGGTGATGAGCCTCCCATGACGGGGTTCCTAGCGGAGCAGCTGTCAACGGCGCACTGGTTTGACCAGCGAAACACCCGTGAACTGCTGGGGTGGGAACCGGCCGTATCAATTGAAGAAGGATATGAGCGGCTACGCCTGTTTTACGGGGATAAGTACTCCCGGCCGTAAAGGTTCATTACCTCCGGTCAAGCCCGCGCGGGGTACGTTGGCAGTGGGGGCACCGGTATGAGGAGCGGTTCATAAACGGTTCACGCACGATGATGCTGGTGCGTCCCTCATCCAGGCAGCGGCGGCACGGCTCACCGGCGCGCCCGTAGGCGTTCAGCGACCGATCAAAATAGCCGGACTGCCCGTTGACGTTCACATACAGGGCATCGAAGCTGGTACCGCCGGCGCGGAGCGCTTCAGTAAGTACCTGCTGCACGGCGGCGAATAGTTCCCGGGTCTGTGCGGCGCTAAGCGTGCGGGATGGTTTGGCGTAGTGAATCCTGGCCCGCCACAGCGCCTCATCCGCATAAATATTCCCGATACCGGATACCACGGACTGATCTAGCAGCAGGCGTTTAATGCCGCTGGCGGTGCGGAGCATCTTCGCCCGTATCAGTGACAGATCAAAATACGGGTCTACAGGGTCACGCCCAATATGCTGCACGGCCTGCGGCACCAAAAACTCTTCCGGTATTTCTTCCGCCCCGGCGAGCGAAGCACCCGCAGGAATGTCAGACACTACATCCGAGAGGAACATGCCGCCAAAGATACGCTGATCAACAAACCGTAATTCGGTGGTTTCACCGGTACTCTCGCCATCGGCAGGTTCGAGTTCAAGGACGATTTTGAGGTGCTTCTCGGGTGCAAAATCTGGGGTTTTTACCAGCAGCTGCCCGCTCATTCCCAGGTGTATGACCAGCGCATACGGCAGCAGCTCACCGGAGGCGCATCCGCCCCTGCCGGTGGCTGCGAGCGTGAGCCACATGTATTTGCCGCGCCGATACACCCCGTGAATGCGGGTTCCTTCCAGGCGGGCGGCAAAATCTGCTGTGCCCGGTACATGGCGGCGAGTAGAACGTGCATCCAGAATACGCACACGCTCAATGACCCGGCCCGCGGCGTGGGTCTGAACACCCTCACGGACGGTCTCAACCTCGGGAAGTTCAGGCACTGTGCCCTCCTTACTGCCTCATATGAACCGCAAACAGGCACCGTCAGCCCAGGGTCACAGCAGCACCCGGTAGGCTGCCTCGGCCGCCAGGCGTTCCGCTTCTTTCTTGCTGGTGCCTTCACCGGTTCCGGCAACTTGCCCGGCAACCACGGCTTTGGCCGTGTAGTGGCGTGCGTGGTCTGGCCCTTCGCCGCTCACCTCATATCGGACCTCGCCCCAGGCCCTGGAAGCCACCAGCTCCTGCAGATCGGTCTTCCAGTCACGCCCGGAATTCAGCACGGCCTCATCATCCAGTAGCGGCGCAATTAAGCGCAGCACAAGCTCCCGGGCGGCTTCCCTGCCAAGGGTCATGTAGGTTGCACCGAAAATAGCTTCCATCGTATCGGCAAGGATTGAGTCTTTATCGGCACCGCCGGTCAGCCGCTCCCCCTTGCCCAAACGGATATGCGGCCCCAGCCTCAGCTCACGGGCAACTTTTGCCAGCGCCACGGTAGACACCACCACGTGGTGCCGTTTCACCAGCTCCCCTTCCGGCATATCCGGGTAGCGGCGAAACACCTCCTCCGCGATAGCGAGCGAAAGCACCGAATCTCCCAGAAATTCCAGGCGCTCATTATGGGCGACCCCGGGGTTCTCAAAAGCATAGGAACGGTGCGTTAGGGAGCGCAGAAACGTCTCGGCGTCAATAGTGACGCCGAGACGTTTCTGCAACTCCCTAGCGTCAGATGCACTAGGAACGTTATTCATTGGTAGCCAACTGTAATTTATGCGTCGGCGACCTTGCGGCCCTTGTACTCCAGGAACAGGGCGTTACCCGCAGCATCGGTGACAACCTTAGCCCGGTGCGGCAGGCTGTAGGTCACACGACCGTTCTCGATGGTCTTCACCAGCGGGGGCACAGAGGCCTTCCACTGGGAACGGCGTGCGCGGGTGTTAGCGCGGGACATTTTGCGCTTGGGAACAGCCACAGCTATCTCACAATCTCTAGTAATAACAATTTAGTTTTCGGTACCCGTGCCAAGCAGCCCCTGCAGGGCCGACCAGCGCGGGTCTAACGCCTCGTGATGATGCCCTGGGTTCTCCTCCAGGCGCGCTCCGCACTCGGAGCACAGACCCTGGCATGTTTCCCTGCATACGGGCTGGAACGGCAGCTGAAGGATCACTGCGTCCCGCAGTGCCGGTTCGAGGTCAAGCGTTTCTCCCTCAACGGCGTACTGCTCATCCACTTCGTCTTCGGGGCCGCCCTCAGGGGCCTTCTCGAACACGAAAAGCTCTTGAATGTCGGCCGACATTTCATAATCAATCGGATCCAGACACAGGCTACACTCGCCGTGTACATCCACAACGGCGTCGCCGGTAACTAGAATACCATCTACCACAGACTCTAACCGAACATTCATATCAATATCGGTACCCTCAGGAACGCCAATAAGCGCATTTCCTAAATCAGCCGGTGCGGGAACAACCTCGGCAAATGTTTCCGAAGTACCCGGGCGATGCATCAGGTTAGTCACCGAGAGCACCAGCTCAGACGAGTCTTTACGTGAAATGACGTATCTCCTTATGAAATGTATAAACCAAAATCTCAGTCTATAGCGTGCGCAAGCACAATGCAAGATAACACACTGTTTATGAGACCTTAACCATACGATCTCGGGCGTGTCTAGGCGTTTGAGCCGCCCTGCAAGCCGCACCTCAACAGAATGAACCCACCCCGGATCGCTGTCATTATGCCCCTTGCGGGCCCCCTACCACAGGTACATTAATGCCGCTGCGCAAGAGCGTGGGCTACTACCTGCGGAACAAACGGGCGCACATCCCCACCTAACGAGGCAACCTCACGAATAATCGTGGACGACACCCCACCGTAGCGGTCTTCTCCCGCCAAGAAAACGGTCTCCACCTTCGATAAATGCCGGTTCATACTCGCCATCGGGGCCTCATACCCATAATCGGTGCCCGAGCGCAGACCCTTCACTAAGGCGCTGGCGCCACGTTGAGCCGCGTACTCCGCCAAGAGCACCCCGGTTGGGATAATCTCAACGCCCACCCCTTCAATACCAAGTTCCGCTAAAGAATCCGTGACCAGCCGCACGCGCTCCTGAAGGCTAAAAAGGTACTTCTTCGAATGGTTATGGGCAACACCCACCACTACCTCATCGAAAAGCGAAGCGGCACGCGCAATAATCTCAAGGTGCCCATTATGAACAGGATCAAATGACCCGGGGCAAATCACCAGCATCTAGTTCTCCTTCTCAGCTATACCCAGCACAGGCTCTGCACTCAGCTCTGCGGCATCTGGTTCAAGATAATACACTGCCGTCTCCCCGTGATTCTTCGCTGCAAACCGGCGCACGCTCTTGGGCCATACCGGCTCACTATCACGTGCGGAACGCTCCACCACCACAATGGCGCCCTCGGCGAGGTGAGGGGCGATCTGCTGCAGATCCTCCACCACCTGCTCATTCGGCAGCGCATACGGAGGGTCCACGAACACAATATCCCACACGTCTAAAGTCCCCGACAGGTAGGTGCGTGCGCTTGAATGCCGCACCTTCACCTGCGGGTTCAGCCCACTCACAGAGCACGCCCGCACCACCGCATCCACGTTGCGCTGTATGGTTCGCACCGCCTTCGGGTACTTATCGACAATCTCAACAGAGGCGGCACCCCGCGACGCGGCTTCACAGCCTAGCGCCCCCGATCCGCCATACACATCAAGCACACGCGCACCCTCAAGCACCCCGTAGCTTTCCAGCTTAGAAAATAGTGACTCTTTCACCCTGTCGGTCGTTGGGCGAGTAGTATCACCCGGCACAGAGGCAAGGCGTAAGCCGCCCGCAGCCCCCGCAATAATGCGGCTCATCTTCTCTTCGGTCCCTTCCCTCACCGGTGCGGCAGATGCCTCTAGCCCCTGCCTAAAAACGCCTCGCGGTCAGCGTCCAAGGCGCGGTCAATAGTACGCGCCAGATTCGGGTGCTTTGCCAGCGTCGGATCATCTGCCACAATACCCCGCGCATCTTCACGGGCGCGCTCAATAATTTTCGCATCTGTAAGCGCACGCAGGAATTTTAATGTGCTTTTACGTCCCGACTGTGCGGCCCCCAGAATATCGCCTTCACGCCGCTGCTGCAGGTCGATGCGGGACAGTTCAAAACCGTCCGTAGTGCCCGCCACCGCGTCAAGGCGTTCACGAGAAATACCGTCTGCTTCCTGACGGGTCACCAGCAGGCAGGTGCCTGCCGCCCCGCCGCGCCCCACACGGCCGCGCAGCTGATGCAGCCCCGAAATACCAAAGCGGTCGGCATCCATAATAATCATGAGCGTAGCATTTGGCACGTTCACGCCCACCTCAATGACGGTGGTGCTAATCAGAAGGTCAATCTCTGCCCGCTCAAATGCAGTCATCACGCGGGTTTTCTCGGCAGCGTCCATCCGCCCGTGCAGGGTACCGATGCGCACTCCCGAAAGCGCCGGGACATCTTGCAGGTAGGCGTTCATGGCTGTGACCGATGTCAGCCTGATCTTTCCATCCGAGCTTTTAGCTCCTTCACGCCCGCCATCGCCAAATAGCTGCACCCCTTCTTCGGTGTCATCACCGTCATCACCGATTTTGGGCACCACCACATACACCTGGTGTCCAGCGTCAATCTCCTCCCGAGCTCGGCTCCACAGGCGGGAAGCCCACCCCGGTTTTTCGGCGAGGGGAACCACATGCGTAGAAATCTTCTGCCGCCCGGCAGGCAGCTGGTCCAATACCGACACGTCCAAATCACCGAAAACGGTCATCGCCACGGTACGCGGTATGGGGGTGGCTGTCATCACCAGCCGATGCGGCAATTCCCCGTGGGGACCGCGCAGGCCATCACGCTGTTCCACACCGAAACGGTGCTGCTCATCCACCACCACTAAACCTAGATCGTTGAACTCGACTCCTTCAGAAAGCAGCGCATGCGTGCCAATCACAATCTGGGCGGTACCGTCTGCAAGTTCGGCCAGTACCTCTTTTTTACGTTTAGCAGACATGGAAGCCGTTAAAAGCCGTACCCGAACCTGCGGCCCGTCACCGGTGTGATCCGTGGCCGTATCGGGGGTATCAATGCCGGGGATTGTTCCGGTATCAGCCATAGCCCCTAAAACATCAAGTACAGACCGCAGATGCTGTTCAGCCAGCACCTCGGTAGGGGCCAGCATGGCAGATTGTCCGCCGGTATCGGCTACCTGAAGCATGGCACGCAGGGCCACCACGGTTTTACCGGAACCAACATCACCCTGTAATAGGCGGTTCATTGGCGAAGAACCGCCAAGATCGGCGGCGATCTGCTCCCCCACAGCCTGCTGTCCGGCGGTGAGCTGATAGGGAAGAACCTCCAGCAGGCGATCCGCCAGCCCGCCCGGTACAGCAGCACGGGCAACAGTGCTGTGAGCGGCACGGGCAGCCTGCAGCCTGGCCAACGCAACCTGAAGTACGAACGCCTCACGGTAACGCATCTGCTGCTGCGCTGCGTACTGGGTGGCTTCACTATCCGGTGTGTGCAAAGCACGGTAGGTCCACTCCAGCGAAGGAATTTTACGGGCACGCCGTAGTTTGAACGGTACGGGATCTTCCAGTTCTTTCAACGGCACAGCTTCTAAGAGCTGGGTAATGTAGGAAGCAATCCGGTCGGTAGGCAGCTTCGCCGGGGCACGGTACACGGGAATAGGGGCGCCCGCTTTCTCTTGGGCTGCATCCACCGCCTCATCACTCTCGGAAAGCACCGCATAGTGCGGGTTTGTGAGGGTGTATTCACCACGATAGGTACCGACTTTACCCGAGAACATCACGTGGTCGCCTTCGTGGATATCACGTGCGGCGGTCCATGCATTAAAGAACGAGAGTTTCATCGTTGATCCTACGGGGGAGGAACCCGCAGGAACACCAAAAAGACTTTGAGACTGCCCGTAAGAATCCGCGTACCCCGAGTATGAGGCACCATTGGCGGCAAGCCCCGCCACACGCGGGTTGGTGCCCCCGTACGACAGGCGGCTGGGCTGATGCGCCCGTCCGTTTACGGCGGCATAACGCCCTGTGGCTCCGCCCGGCTCGCCGCCAGCGAGAGTATCGGTAATGGTGACCTCAGTAATACGCCCTCGGCGTGCCGCCATGGTACGAGTACTCACATTCAGCACCCGAGCAATAATTGTGACTTCCTGCCCCTCGACCAGCTCGGCAAACGAGCTGAGTTCACCGCGCGGTAAGTATTTACGGGGGAAATACTCCAGCAGTTCCCCCACTGTCCCCAGCCCCAAATGGGTTTTTACGGCCCGCACGGCCGAGTCAGGAAGGTACTTTTTTAAGGGTGCGTTCTCAATGCGGTCTTCGGTGTTATAGCGGTTGAGGGCACGTTTTTTCGCCTGCCCGTTTTCTGTATTTTTATTCCCCTTAATGGTTTTCTGCGCCTCTGCGGTCGGGGTACCAACGGGCGTATTCCCGGATGTCTTCCCCTTCGCTTCACCGGCGGCGGGTTTACGTTTTGCGGTAGCGGTTCCTTGCTCCGCCGCCCGAGAGTCAGCCTGCTGCTCTTTTCCCCGGACCCGCCGGGCAGCGGTATCGGGGGCGCCTGAACTGCCGGATTGGCGGGCGGCTACGGGCTTCTTCCCGTTCTTCTGCTTATTATTCTTTTGCCTCGCCCGTGTCTTTACTGCCTTCGCTTGTGGTGCGGGGGCCTCCGGGTTCCTCTCAGCGTGTTGCGGGCGAGCCTCTAAAGCAATATCCACCAGTTCGTACAGTTCCGCCGGATCCATTGCCCCAGCGGCTTCTCCTAAAGATTTTGTGAGTGAGGCAAGAGCCGCTTGATACTGTGGCGAGCGGCGGCGTTCTACCGTTTCTTGGAGCGCCGCTAAAGTGGTTTCATGGCGCGCGTACGCGGCTAAATCCTGCACGGTCAACAGCGGGTTATGAGCTACTTCGGCATCTGCGAGCACACCCTCAGGTACATCCCCCGCAGCCCGCTGGTTAGCATCCGGCTCTGTGACGTGTTGGGGACGAGTGGTTTTGCTCCCCCTACGGGTGCCCTTTGTATGGTGCGCGGCTTCCTGTTGCGTCTCGGTCTCCTGCTGAACAGACGACTTCCCCCGACTCGCATTTTTATTCGACTTGTCCCCGCGTGTTGAGGCCGCTGCGCCGTCAGCATGGGTATCTTTACGCTGAGCGGCAGCATTGCGTGGGCGCGAAGGTTTACGGGCAAACTCCCCCCAGAGCGCACCCGAATCAAGCCCGTCAAACAGGCTAGGCGCAGACGTCGAAGGTTTCGGGGAGGCACCTTCGCCGGTGCCGTGCCCTGCGTTCATCGCCTGCCCTCCCCTCAGCTTGCACACACTCTCTTACTACAGTCGCAGGCCAGGGCCTTCCCCACCCCGCGTTTACCTGTCACGCGCCGCGTCATACCGGCATCGTGCGCATTATTAGATTAATTGTACGGTAAATAACACCATATTAGTACATATATTCAGGTGCGGCGTGCCTCTGAACCGCGAACACACGTATTCTCACACCGCTCAATCTGCGGCACACGCACTATCAGCAGGCCCCTCACGCAAAGACGACACCCGCTCCTCACGCAGCATACCGTGCCGGGCAATTGCTGCGCGAGCATCATCAAGCGAAAACACGTGCACATGCAGGCTCCACATCCCCGCAGAAACATCCAACGGGGTTAACAATAGCGAATCGCCTAGCTGCTCAAGTTCCGATCGTATCTGCGCCACCGCCACAGGGTCAGCATCCACCGTACCCATCAGCTCCCACTCGGGAACTCGCGCACTCGCAGCAGTGCTATCTCCGCGTCGTTCCTGAAGGTGACGTGAAGGCATAGCGGGCGGCACCAGCATACGCTCAATCTGGGCATCGTCCAACCTGCTGGTACGCCACCGCGAGTTCGTGTGCACCACCGTCAGGTAAAGCCCAAGGGCGCCCGCATCCACCGTCCCCTTCAGCTCCGGGGCGGGCGGATGCTCTGCGGTTCCTTCCAACGCCCGCAGCACGCTAGTGCGCCGGTACTCTGAGCGATTCAGCATATCCTGCAGTTCACTACCGGGCCGGTAGTGGAACCGATAGTCCGCCACTGCGAGCATTACTGCCCCCATCGTGCTGCGCATGAGCGAGGCATCGGGCACGCTCTGACGCACCCGCTGCGCCGCAGCGCTGAGAGCAAACGCCTCACGATAAGAGCTCTCACGTATCTCTGCGGCAGGTGCTTCCTCATACTGTTGGTGTAACGCCGAGAACACGGGAATCTGCACTACCTCCGACTCATCCATATCCTCGGTGAGGTGTCCCGGTAAACCCCAGTAGCTCCGTACCGCTTCCAAAGCCCAGGTACACAGCAGGGTGCCCGAGTTGCCCCTAGCTGACCGGTAAGCCTGCATAATAGCCCGCTCATATAACTGGCCTATCCGCAGGTTAAGTGCCGCCGCATCCACTGGTTTGGGTTCTTTCTGCAGCACCTCATATTCTGCGTCGAATGCTTCTTTGAGGGCGGTGAGCGTTACGGTCAGATTTGACCCGGTGTCCTTATCCGGTACGGGGAACGCATTCAGGCTATTCAACCCGTCACGGTACTTCCGGGCTTGTGCGCACGCTGCGTCTACCCAACCGATACCGAACGTAAACTCGGTTTTAGGCGCGTTATCACCTAACACAAACACTCCTTACACACTGAGGCACCTCACTCCATTCTAAGCCCCGGCTCCGCAGCTATGTTTAGGCCCTCCCTCGGCACGTTTAGATGCGCTCGCGTTAGAAGGGCTGATAATGTTCCCAACCGCGTGCTTGTGCCTGTCGCTGGCCCAGCAGCACCCGCGGCTGCTGCCCTTCGGGAACCAGGCACGACCCCAGAGCCACAAACCCCTCCGGTAATAGTGCCCCGGAAGGGAAACATGCCAGCAGTCCGTGGTCTTCTCCCCCACCAAGTACGCACTCCTGTGCCAAGCTCACGTAACTGTCTGCGTCCTCATTGCGCGGCTGCCCATGCAGGATTGCCTGTGCCAGCGGCACCAGGGGCTTGGACAGGGCTTCAATAGCCTCTGCTGATAAGGAAATATCTACCGCAGAAGCACATGCTATACGCTCTGCATCTTTAAGAAGTCCATCAGAAACATCAAGCATGGCAGTAGCCCCCGCCCGTGCGGCGAGCACACCGGCGGGTACGGGCGAGGTGGGCCGCAGCTGGGCTGTTAGGGCGCGCTGTACCACCTTGTCATCGCAGCGCGGGTGCTTACCCGTTGTTTGTTTGGCCATAATGTCCGCAAGGTACGGGTTGTGGGATTGGAGCAGAAGCCGTAAACCGGCATCAGCCCACCCCACCTGTCCGGCAAAAGCAACGGTGTCTCCTGCTTGAGCGCCCGAACGCAGCACCGGTTTGGGAGTATCCGGGTGCATCCTCCCCATCGCGGTGATACTCACCGTAATATCGTTGGAGGTTCCCAGATCGCCACCGCTGACAGTACACGAATGTGCCCCACAGGCTACGATACTGTCGGTGATCCCCCGGGCGAAGTCCTCCACCCACCCGTAGGTGGTGTGGGCAGGCATGCTCAATGAGACAACAAGGGTTACCGGTTCTGCTCCCATAGCCGCAATATCTGCAAGGTTCTGGGTGGCCGCTTTATACCCCACCTCGTACCCTCCGCTAGATAGCCCGGCGGGCCACGGGTCCAGAAAATCTTCGCCCTCCACCAGGGTATCGGTGGTGAGCACCGTGGGGGTGGGACTACCGGCGAAAACCGCGCAATCGTCACCGGGACCCACCAGCAAAGGATCCTCAGCGCCCTGTTGATGCTGATGGTCTTTTACAGCAGCATTATGGTTCTCAATAATGGGCAAAAAAGCACGCAAAATACGGGACTCTCCCAGGGCGGCAGCGGTAGCATCCCGCAAAGGATGTTCCTGCCGTTGGGAAGAATCCCGTATTGTACGCGCGTTTTTTTGAAGGCTCACGCGAGTATAATACCCGTCTACCGTACGCGGTAGAAGTGACGGATAGCGAAACCAATAATGGCGATAGCTAGCAGGCTAAAGACGACCAGCGGAATCGCACCATAGGGGCCTGAGTTATTGCTATTATCAACAGCCGCCTGGTTATTGGAGCTCGACGAGTTCGACTTTGAGGGCTGCTGACTTGACGGCTCAGCCGAAGTGCTGCCGCTGCTGGATGAACGCGAAGGGTTCGAAGGAGTCGAACCAGTGGGTCGGGAATCAGCCGTCCCAGTCACGCTCGGAGTCAACCGCAGGCCACCGTTCTCTCCTTGAGACAGGTACCCGGCCACCCAGTCAGCGGCGCCGGGGATAGCTTCCTGGGAACCGCTATTAGCTCCGATGCGCCCCAAGGTGGTAACGCCGTTCGGCAGCAGCTCACCGCGAGGGTCCTCGGTCGGAGTGTTAGGCACAGGCGCGGGGCTGGGGCTGGGCGCTGGCGCAGGAGTCGGCTCCGGCGCAGGCGCGGGTGCAGGAACAGGGACCGGCTCAGCGGTTGGTGCCGGGACAGGAACCGGTGTCGGCTCCACGACAGGAGGCGTCGGCACGGGAGTAACCGTCGGGTCCGGAACCGGAGTAGGATCCACCGGCGGAGTCGGCACAGGATCCGTCGGTGCCGGCTCTGGAGTGGGTGTCGGGTCCGGCGTAGGCGCCGGGTCAGGTGTTGGGGTGGGATCCGGAGTCGGAGTCGGCACCTCAGGGGTCGGGGTGGGTTCCGGCGTGGGCTCCTCAGGCGTAGGCGTAGGGGTAGGATCCTGAGTCGGCTCTGGCGCGGGGGTCTCCGGGCTAGGCGTGGGAACCTCAGGTGTGGGTGTCGGCTCCGGGGTTGGAGTGGGCTCAGGCGTGGGCGTAGGAGCCGGAGTCTGATTCTGCTCGGGACTCGGAGTCGGAGTCGGCACCTCAGGGCTCGGAGTCGGCACCTCAGGGGTAGGGGTGGGGTCCGGCGTAGGGGTAGGCGTCGGCTGCTGAGGGGCAGGCGTTGGAGTAGGAGCCGGAGTCTGATTCCGCTGGGCGGGCACAGGAGTCTGATCCTGCGCCGGAGCAGGGGTTACCTGCTGGTTATTACCACCCTGATTATTACCGTCCTGAGCGGGGGCAGGGGTCGGGGTAACGTTCTGGGCAGGCTGCTGCGGTGCAGGGGTTGCCTGCTGATCCGGTGTAGGAGTCGGAGTATTATTAACCGCTGCACCAGTATGGTTAGCCGCCGCACCCGTAGCGGCAGGCTGCGGAGTTGGAGTTACCTGCGGGGTGGGGGTAGGCGTTGCCTGCTGAGCTGCTTCAGGCGTGGGGGTAGCATTATTAGCCGCGGGGGTGTTCTTCGCGGGGGTTGCCTGCGCGTTCGGCGTGACATCTGCAACGGGCTGCTCACCGGTCTGTGCAGCCGCAGGTTGGGCAGGGGCAAAGGATGGCGGGGCCTGAACCTCCTCCATACCGGCATTCACATTATTAGGAGTTCCGGTGGCATTATCAGTTGGTGCTTGAGTGAGAGCGACTGCGGGGTGCACAGGCTGCGGGGTGTGCACTAGTGCAGCCCCGGGCAGAGACACAGCGGCAGGGAGTCCCCCGACCGTCAGTAAGGCGGTCGCTACACCAGCTGATACCACCTTGTGGTTTTTATTTCCCAAAAGGTCATCCTTATATGTTTTTGAGTGAACATGAATGTGCCCCAAAAGTAAGGGTGCTTCTAAATATTAGCGAATATTCCCAGGAATTTCTTCCCGTAACAAGCTTTATAACAAAATCATAACAGGTAAGTTTAACCACTCAAACATTAAGGCACAGCTTCAGGTTCATGTTCTCATAAAATATTTCCTGCAGCTTCCCTGCCCTTCAACCTTCTCCACACAGCCTAGTTAATACCCGGTAATACGGTAGAATGAAGGGTGTGAAACAGCTATCTCAGCCCGCACGCACACACCGCCTCCTTCGCACCCTCAGCAGGTCTTTTACTGCATGTGGGTGCATATTTTTTCTGAGTGGCTGTGGCGCCGGGACAGTCAGCCTAGAGCCCGCACCGGATGCCGCGAACCCGGTGTGCGCATACGCACTAGTGGCAATGCCAGAGACTCTCACCGGATTCCCCCAGCGGGAAACCACGGCACAAGCCACCACGGCTTGGGGAGATCCCGCAACAATTGTTCTCAAGTGCGGCGTGTCGGTCTCCGAACCTGTCTCGGATCCCTGTGTTGAGGTAAACGGTATTGACTGGATTCTGCGCCCCCAAGAGACTGAATCTGATCCCGCAAAAGCTGCCAGTGCCACCGCTAGCTCGCATAATACGGCGCCTGCAAACAACGCCTCCCCCGCAGCTTCTCAAAAGGCTGGCACGAGCACCCCAGCCCCGGTGAGGACCTCCAATGTTCAGCGGTCGGGCGGAGTGTGGACAGCTACCACCTACGGCCGTACCCCGGCTATTGAGGTGACGTTCGATGCTGACAAGGTACCTTCATCTACTTTACTGACCAGCCTGAGTTCAGCTGTGAAGCAGGTTCCCGCTCAGAAGAAATGCACCAACCTCAACGAAGTCCCCGGCGGCCATTAGTGCATATAAATCCGTTTTTTGTCTAATAGTATGCACGACCCACCGGTATACTCGGCAGCTTTAACTTTCCTTAAACCTACCGGCTATCGAATTATAGCTCTCCCGCACTATTACGCCTTTATAGCGGAATTTATAGCACTATTTAAGCAGTCGTGATGGGGCTTATACACCCGGCTTGAGGTTCGCCATCATATTTTATTTCTCCATCACATATAACTGAATACTTATTTATATATAGGGTATAAAAACACCCAATCTGCTGGTTTTATTCAACAGATTGGGTGTTTTTTAGAGGCGGCCTCTTCGCTAGCTATTAGCGTTACTTCTTTACGATAGCGCTATAGCGGTGAATGAACGCGGCCATTGCATCACGGTGAATAGGCTCACCCGGACGGTAAGTACCGTCAGACCAGCCTTTCGTAATACCCTGCTGCTTCAGCCAAGTAATCTCCTGATAGAAAGCATCACCATTCTGCACATCGTTAAACGGTGAGTTCACCGGAGCCGTATACGCCGGAGCACCAGCATA
>ERZ773197.860-NODE-860-length-22492-cov-12.937514_pt1 | contig 22492 bp, 17 predicted proteins | sample MGYA00580999_ERZ773197 | MGnify/ENA primary metagenome ERZ773197 (study PRJEB29015, sample SAMEA2738166) | human oral metagenome | biome: human oral; feature: human-associated habitat; material: saliva | place: China | collected 2185 ...
GCCAACCCCGGGCTATCAAAGGAACAACTCGTACCGAGTTGCACCATGAGGGCATGTATATTGTAAAACACATCCATCGTAATATCGGCATGACAACTATGGCGTTGCACCATGAGGGCATTTCAATTGCCAAATGCATTCATTGAAATACTGGCATGACATCTATGGCGTTGACCTCCACACAACACGCATAGCCCAGGGTAGGCTGACGCCAACCTTAGGCTATCAAACGTACAACGCCTACAGCGTTGATTTGCAATTGAGGCATTGATTTGTACGTTTCATCACCCGATTCAAACCACCCCACAGCATGAATTAATAGCACACTATACGGAAATGTATAGCATCTATGGCATTACATCGTTTGTTTCATCACCCGATTTACACCACCCCATGACATGAATGAATGGGGAATTATGGGAAAACATATAATGTTAATGGCATTGGATGATTCACATCGTGTTTTGCCTCATATTATTACGTTTCGCAATTCACGTCAAATTGGCGTGTGATTTGAGTCATATCACACGCCAATTTGTAGTATTTCATCGCGCAAAATGAATGGGTTGATGAAATGCTTTCAGCCGTCCTTAGAAATCTTTACTTTTGGTTTGCCTGCTGCTTCAAATAAGTGCGATAGGGCATTTGCAAGTCGAGGTATCTGAAATTCTGTGGAGGCATTTCGTCAGGCAATTGCATGTAGTTGCCATAACAATACTTTAGATAAGCATCGGGCTTAGCAACGCCCATGAAACTATGGCCTTCAAACGAGATGGGTGTAGGCTCTCCATAGACCTCACGCGGTAAGATTCCGCGCTCAGGAGCGTTGTCATGGTCGGCCACGAGCGTTGAATGGTCGAAGTCATACTCGCTTTGTATCTTGTCAAGTTTGCGATGTAACCACGCCGAAGAGAGCAGTTTGTGACACATTTTGATGAAAAGGCAGTCGAGACCACGCCCATGTTTGTAAGGATCGCGTAGGTTATAATACATCAATCTCACATAGAAATCATATCTCATATAATGCCACTTACGTTTCAATGGGTTTGTAGTCATGCCGTCAAGTGGAAAGATATCCACGGGCAATCCGCCTATAAAGTTGAAGCTTCTGCGCAGAATATAAGTGGTGTTTGCGTCTTGAATGCGTGCAAAGGCATAGGGGTAATGTGGGTTTTGGATGCCACTGACGAGCTCGATATGCTTGGGTAACCACTCGTTGGCATGTGCAATGAGGATGTTATAGTCCTTTCTTGGCAGGGCAATGTCAGCGTCGTCATCCCATGGAACAAAGCCTTTGTGGCGCACAGCACCCAGCATTGTGCCCGCTAAAAGATAGTAACGCAGATGGTGTTCACGGCAAACGCGGTCGATATTCACCATAAGTTCAAGGATGCAGGCTTGCAGTTTCTTGGTTTCTTCGTCTGAAATCCTTCCCTTTTGTTCTTTCATTTTATAATGGTTTTAAGAGTTTTATATAAATTATTTCGCACTGATTGGGGTTTAAGTGACCTTATCTTTAAGTTTCAGAAGACGCCTTTTGGGAGGTCATTCGGAAATATTTATCTAATACAAGCAGTGAAATGATGCATTCACGACGGGCATTTCTAAACCTGTTTACATGTTCATGGGCGTGATTGATGATGGCTTGTGCCTCGTCGGGATGACTGATATAATAGTCTATTCTGTCTTCTAAGTCGCTGTAATCAGGCTTTACTTCTATGTAATGATAATTGGGAATGAGCGTTCCTTCCATAAACCATGTTTCATACTTTGGGCGTGGCATGACGGCGATTGAATTTGAAGACATAATCCATTTGAGGTTGCTTGCCACATCGTTACCCTCTAAGGCCATGATAAACTTATAGTCGAGATGCTCCCGAATGGTCATTTTCTCGGTGTACCATTCCGTTAAATGCTTGTCGATAACACCGATATTGAAGCGTGGATTACCGAAGAATTTCTTGACGAAATCATAGCGGTTCTGCTTTAAAGTGTTGCTATCGAACTGGCCAATCAAGCCTCGAAAGACCACTTTATTGGCTTTTTCGGTAAAGCGAAGTGGGTCGTTTACGAAGAGGAAATGACGCACACGGTCGAGTTTCATCAGTACAGCGTTGGCATTGTTTGCATCAATTGGTCGGCTCTTTACAATTGAAGGAACCTCTGGAATAGCGGTGATGTCACCAGGAAGTAGCTTCCATTTGTTGTTCAAAGGAAAGGCCTTTGCATAGCGAAAAGAGTCAAGATAGTAAACCGATTGCCCTGTTTTCTTTTGCTTTGCGAGGCAGATGGCCTGCTGTTGAAAGGCAGAATGGTCGATGGTTGAACGTTGAAGCTTGTTGTAATAGTCCACGCGTTGCGAAATCTCTTCCCAGTCGTCGCGTTGTGAAACCTTTGAAAGCACCATCTTGCGGAATAGGGATAGCAGGCAGTGGGGCGTCAGAATCCAAAGATAAGACGTGAGATAATAGCGCAGCTTTGAGTTCTTTCCGCTGTGCAACATATAGTAAAGTTTGCGTGGAATCATCATGATAATCATGTGTTATAGGTGAATAGATCTTGACTTTTGACAAGAAGTAAACAACGGATAGCAGGGTTTAGCTTTGCGGTTGAGGCTGTTCCTTTTTGCGTTTCACAACCTTTCCATTCTTCACTTCCCAGTTTTTATTAAATTCTTCGCGTGTTCTTTTCCAGCGATTGTGGCTCCATAAGTAGAGTTCGGGCTGGTTTTTAATAGACCTTTCCAATTCTTTATAGTAGAGATCTGTTATTTCAAAGTCGGCCATCTCTTTGGTATTGCGGCTGATGAGACGCATTTCGCAGTTATAGTGGCCTCTTTTCACGCGTGTAACATGGCCATAAAAGAAGGCCTGTCCAGTGTGTTTGATAATTCGTTCGGCTCCGGTGAGCACTGGAGTGTCGTGGTTTAGGAAGTCAACCCAATGATGTATGTTCCACCATAGCGGCACTTGATCGGATATATAGCCAACAATGAGCGGCTTTCCTTCGCGAGAAAGCGTGATAATCTTGCGCAAAGACTCTTGCATGGGGATGCATAAGGCGCCGTGAAGTTCGCGTACATACTTAAACAAACGGTCGAAATATTCGTTTTCAAGAGGGTGATAGAGCTGACAACAAAGGCCGTTTGATGTCCAATAGGGAAGCGAAGTAATCCATTCCCAGTTGCCTAAGTGTCCGAGATATACGCCTATCGACTGGCCTTCGGAGAGGATTTCATGAATCTGTTCCATACCCGTGAACGTCATTCTCTGCATGAGTTGTCGTTTACTTATAGACATAAGCTTGACTGTTTCGACAAGATAGTCGCAGAACCAATGGTAGAATTGGTGCTCAATCTCACGCAGTTCGGCCTTTGATTTCTCTGGAAACGAGGTGGAAAGATTGTTCCAAATCACGTCATGTCGATAGCGAACAACATAGGTTATGACGTAATAGAGTAGGTCGGAGAGGCGATAAAGCACCCATAAGGGCAACAAAGACATCACCCACCAAAAGCCATAAGCGAGGGTATAAGCTATATATAACAGTGCTTTCTTCATTTTGTTTAGGGCTGAACTTTGAGTTTATCCTTCACCATTCGATACATATATTGATAGATAATGGCCTTAAGCTCGGTCTCCATCTGGTGTTGTTCTTTCACTTTTCCTACGAGGTTATGCTCCATAAGCAGGTCGGTGAGTTTGTAAATGGCTTTGGTTTGTTTGCCATCCCATTGCAAAACATAACCATATTTCACGTATTGATAGATGCCATTTAGATAGTTTACAGCCCACGTTTCGCTTGCAGGCGTGCCGAGAAGGTCGTCACCAAAGGCCAGATAAGGAGTGGGATAGCGGATGTAGTTGAGCAAGGTTGGCATGATATCTATTTGTTGTGCGATGCCATTTACACGTTGAGGCATGATGTCACCTGACGGATCATATATAATAATAGGTGAGCAAAAGCCGCCTATATCGGTTTTATATTGTGCATGATCACTTTGATTTGTGTGGTCACTGGTAAGCACAAAGATTGTGTTTTTGAACCATTTCTGTTTGCTTGCTGAGGCAAAGAACTTGCCAATAGCCATGTCGGTGTAGCGTATGCACTTCTGAATGGGCAGATGTTCTTCCTTATAAATGTTCTTATATTTATTGGGAACAACGAATGGGTCGTGGCTCGACACGGTGAAAAGTGCCGTCATGAATGGCTCTTTTAGCTCGCCCATCTTCGCACAATAGTATTGAAGGAAGGGCTCATCCCATATTCCCCAGTTGCCATCGAAGTCCTTATCGCCACCAAAACGAGGGTCATTGTCATAGTCTTGGCGCCCATAATAGTTTTGGAATCCAATCTTTTTAGAGAATGCCAAAAAGCCCATTGAACCACGGTTTGCCCCATGGAAGAAGGCCGTTTGATAACCCCAATCGCTTAAAAGGCCTGGTAAGCCGGTGTAATCATTCATTGAAGCGGGCGTGAGAATAAAGGGTTCACCGAATCGAGGAATGCTACAAAGGATGGAAGGCATGCCGTCAATGCTCTTTCTTCCATTGCAAAATGAATAGCGATAAACAAGACTTTTCTCAATCAATCGGTCTACATTGGGCGTATATCCCTTATATTTCCCATCGAAAAAGTCCTTGTTGAAGCCGCCGATATATTCTCTTCCGAAACTCTCTACGATGAGAATCACGATGTTCTTCTTGTTGAATTCCCCCTTCGGGACAATCATGTGGACGGGCGAATAGACCTTTGCGGCCTCATTGAGTGATGTGTAATAACGAGGTATTTCGAAGTCGGATTTGCCAATAGTACGTATTAATGCGAACGGCGTATTAAGCACAACAGCGCAGTCAGTGGGTCGTTCTACAAACTGATTTGCATTGCTTATGGTGATGGGTCGCACGCCAGATTGAAGTCCTCCGCGGCATCCTGCCACGGTAACTATGCCTGCTAACACGAAGCATACAAGGAGTTTGAGTGTGAAAGCCCATCTTTCCTTCGGACGCTTATAGTCACGATAGTCGGTGTGTGGCATGACATAACATTTCCAGATGGCCCAAACGATGAGTCCAAAGATAAGTAAAAGATACCAGTGGGTCAGCGTATTATGAAGGATTATGCCTGTAATGTTGTTCTCATTACCAAACTCTCTGAACACGCTTGTTGTCGTTCGGCGCAGTGTAAAGGGGAAGTAGACAGTGTCAGCAAGGTTGATGGCTAACGCAAAGGCATTGACAACAACAAACAACCACTTGCAGATGCGGTGATAAATCGGGTTTTCTTTGCGCCAAAAAGGAATGAGCATGAGAACCATGTAAAGGCTGTTTGTGTAGAGAATTGCCGTGGTATCAAACATCAAACTGCCTTTAATCCAGGGACCGATAGTGCTGAGTTTGAGTCCTTCGGCAAAGTAACTGTAGTTCACAAACACGTAAGTGACGCGTGCAAAAAAGTAGATGAGGTAGGCCAATAGCAAGTTAACAAGCAATGCTATGGGCGAACCGAATGATGATTTTAATAGGCGTTTCATGCTATTCCATCCTTTCTTTAGTTTACACTTGTTGCATTTCGTGCAGCTTTTTGTAGTATCCGTTATTGCCAATAAGCTCATCATGCGTGCCACGTTCAATGATTCGGCCTTCATGGAGCACGCAAATCTCGTCGGCATTACGTATGGTTGACAGTCTATGGGCTACCGCAATGGTCGTTCGAGTCTTCATTAATTTCGCCAAAGCATCCTGTACTAACCGTTCACTTTCTGTGTCGAGAGCCGACGTTGCCTCATCAAGTATAAGAATAGGTGGGTTCTTTAAGATGGCACGCGCTATGCTTACACGCTGCCGTTGGCCTCCCGAGAGCCTACCACCACGGTCACCTATGCTCGTATTAAAGCCCTCTTCACTCTGCATAATAAAGTCAAAAGCGTTCGCAATTCGAGCCGCTTCAGCCACTTGTTCATCGGTAGCTTCCGAGGTGCCGAACTTGATATTGTTCTTGAAAGTGTCGTTAAACAGGATGGCTTCTTGGTTTACATTGCCGATGAGGCGACGCAAATCATGAATCTTTAAGTCTTTAATGTTGATGCCATCAATAAGTATTTCTCCCTCTTGTACATCGTAATAACGAGGAATAAGGTCTACAAGTGTGGACTTGCCTGAGCCACTTTGACCAACGAGTGCAACCATCTTGCCTTTTGGAATCGTGAGGTTGATGTCGCGAAGCACCCATTTTTGTTCATATTTGAATGACACATGACGGAACTCTATGTCGTGTTCAAAGGCGACGATTGACTTTGGATTAGCACTCTCTTTGATGCTAATCTCGGCTTTAAGTATCTTATCTACGCGCTCCATACTGGCCAATCCTTTCGGTATATTGTAGCCCGCCTTCGAGAATTCTTTTAGGGGATTGATGATAGAATAGAGCATTACAAGATAATAAATGAACTTAGGGCCGGTCAAAGTATGGTTGTTTAACACGAGCATTCCACCCACCCAAAGCACTATAATAATCATAACCGTGCCAAGAAACTCACTCATTGGGTGGGCCATTTGTTGGCGAATGTTCACTCGCATGACGTTCTTTCGGTAGCAACTATTTACTTTATCAAACCTTTCATTCATCAGTTTTTCTGCACAAAAGGCTTTAATGATGCGCAGACCACCAAGTGTTTCTTCCACCTGACTCATCGTATCGCTCCATAAACTCTGGGCTTCTATGCTTTGAGCCTTGAGCTTTCGCCCAACGATTCCCATGAACCAACCGAAGATTGGCACAAAGATTATCGTGAAAAGTGTAAGTTGCCACGATGTAATCACTAAGGCTGCAAAGTAGCTAATGATGAGAATTGGGTTCTTGAAAAGCATATCTAAGCTCGCCATGATAGAGCTTTCAATCTCTTGAACATCACCACTCATGCGGGCAATGATGTCACCTTTGCGCTCTTCGCTAAAGAAACCGAGCGACAATGCATTGATTTTCTGGTAGAGTTGGTTGCGGATGTCGCGCACAACTCCTGTGCGAATAGGAATGATTGTGGCTGAAGAGAGAAAGTAAGCTCCTGTTTTCAACATGGTCATGAAAGCCAAAAGCAGACCTATTATCAATAAGGTGTTGGCCGGACCTAACGTGAAAATATAGTGCTGAATGTAATAGTTGGCGTTGTTAACCAACAGATCTACGAAGCTTTCTAAACTATGAACATTGTCCCATGTGATGAGTTTCGTGACAGGTTTAACGTCACTTGTCTTAAACAAAATCTGCAAAATAGGAATCAAAGTCATGAAAGAAAAGATGTTCAACACCGCTGAAAGGATGTTGAATATGATGCTCCACACGAGATATTTCTTATAAGGTGGAACGAAGCGTCGAAGCACTTGCAAGAACTCTTTCATACGTTTTTGGTCTTGATTTATTTGATTTCTTCGCCAAAGAGCGTTGCACTCGTCGAGCCAGTGATACGCACTTTAATGAACTCGCCTATGTGGTGATTACCTTTTTCGACAATAACGGCTTTGTTTTGTTCGGTTCTTCCCATGAGATGATTACGGTCTTTCTTACTGAATCTCTCTGTAAGAATCACAAATTCTCGGCCTTCATCCTTCTTGTTTTGTTCGGCACTGATGGCTGTTTGCAAATGAATGAGCTGATTGAGTCGGGCAATCTTCACCTCTTCGGGCACGTTGTCGGCCAGATGTTTGGCTGCATAGGTACCGGGACGTTCACTGTATTTGAACATGAAAGCACTGTCATAGCCCACCTCTTTGACTAAAGATAGCGTCTGTTCTTGGTCTTCTTCCGTCTCATTATGATATCCAACGAAGATATCGGTAGTCAAACCACAGTCTGGAATGATGCGTTTTATGGCAGCAACTTTATCGAGATAGTCCTCTCGTGTGTACTTTCTGTTCATCAGTTTCAGTATCTTATTGCTGCCACTTTGAGCGGGAAAGTGAATGTGTTTGCAAAGGTTTGGCTCGTCGGCAATGGCATGTAGGATATCTTCTGACATGTCTTCAGGATTCGAAGTGGTGAATCTCACACGCATATCAGGCACACTTTGCGCCACCTTTCGAAGCAGTTCGGCAAATGAAGTGCCGTTTTCGGGGCGCTTACCATTTGGCAAAAGACCATACGAATTGACGTTCTGGCCAAGCAAAGTAACCTCTTTAAACCCTTTATCATGCAAGTCTTTGACCTCTGCCAAGATGCTTTCCACATCACGACTACGCTCTCTTCCGCGCGTATAAGGCACGATACAATAGTGGCAAAAGTTGTTACATCCGCGCATGATACTAACGAAACCACTCACCCGATTGCCTCCAATGCGTTGCGGAAGCACGTCACGATAGGTCTCTGTTGTAGAGAGATCGGTGTCTACTGCGGCATGACCAAGCTCGCATTCTGCTATCATTGTTGGCAAGTTTAGATAGGAATCAGGACCACAAACAAGGCTTGCGTGGTGGTTTTTTATAAGGTCGTCTTTCACTCGTTCGGCCATACAGCCGAGCACACCAAGGATGAGTTGGCGTCCTTTCTTTTGCTCGGCATGCAGTGTATCAAGTCGATTGTATATCTTGTTTTCGGCATTTTCGCGTACACTGCAAGTATTAAGAAAGATGGCATCTGCCTCTTCTTCGTTCTCACATACCTCGTATCCGGCCATCTTCATGACTGAAGCGACGACCTCACTATCGGCTACATTCATCTGACAGCCATAGGTTTCGATGTATAATTTCTTGTCCATAAATGATAAAATAGCCTGAAATCAGCCCCTGACTCCCTCCCCAACGAAGGGGAGAAAAAGCTTAAAAGGCTTGTGAAGGCTTATATGTTGTTTGCTTTATTGTCTTTATATATAATTTAATTGTATGTTATCAATATTGAAAAGTCTATCGTAATTTCCGCTTTTTACAGCTTTCTTTCTTTTGAAAATCAGTGGTCTCTGTTCTTTTAATGCGTTCAACGGAGGATACAAAAGACTTTAGCCAAGTGTCATCTCCCATTTCTTCGAGAGACTCCGGGAGTGGATATGCGGTTTGAAATGAAATTCAACACGGCATAAAGTGCCACACCTGTAATCAAGCCTGCTATGGCATCAATGGCATAATGCGCCTGAATGTAGACGGTAGCCATGCATAAGAACACGTAGAAGGGCAGCAAAGTAAACAGCAGTTTGCGGTTACCACTGCGCCAAGCCAATAGCATGCAGATGGTGCTTACACCGACATGACTGCTCGGAAAGGCTGCCGTGGGGCGCTCACCTGCGGCTTTTGCATCTTCAACGAGATTGTAAAAGATGCCATGAACATCACCCGGACTCGGCAAACAAGCTTGATGTGAGTTGAAGTAATCACCCACATTGGGAAATATTCCGTGTGCAGCATTGTGCAAACCAATGGCTTTATAATAAAAGGTGGGCCCTGCAACAGGCAGTAAATCAAAGATAACGTAATAGCTGAAAAAGGCTCCCAAGATGATGAAAGCAGCCTTTCCAAAGTCTTCATAGCGTTTGAAGAAATAGTAAAGTGTTACGACTGCTATCATCGGAAAATAGGAAACATAACCACAATCCATGAGTTCACTCACAATGGGTGAAGGGAAAGCACGGGCAAATTCGAGTGCAGGTTGGAAACCAAAGAGCTGTTGTTCCCAGGTGGCAAACACGTGATCGAGGTTCGGAAACATGCGATTGATTTCGTAGGTATCGGGATACCACCATGCCAACATACCCATTTGGGCTGCCACACGGACAAACATTGTAAACCTACAAGGCAGTAATCGATAGACAATCCATAGGGCAATGATAGTTGCTCCCACGCGAACTCGCTCCCAAATCATCGTCTCGGGATTCGTTAATTTGGTAGAAGTGAACAGCACAATCAATAGGGTAAATGCGATATAAGCAATCACAACCCACTCAAAAGGCATGAGACTTTTGTGCTCAGCCTGCCATCCTTCGCCCTGCCAAGGCCATGTAAAAGTGTTCTTGTTTCTTCTTTTTACCATTTACAACCATTTGTTCTCGCGATACCATTCGATGGTTCTTCGCGTACCTTCTGCAAGGTCTACCTGCGGATGAAAGCCCAATTCATCTACTGCAGGCTCTATATCGCAACGCCAATTACGCTGCTTTAATATGTTATATTTATCGTTGTTGAGCGCTGAAATCTTACCCGTCATGTGAGCAATGCGCTCGCCAAAGAACGTCACGACACGCAAAACCCAAACCGGAGCCTTAATTCTTATCCACCAAGGATTGCCAAGGCATTTATGAATCAGATTGCTGAAGTCTGACGATTGGTATACATTACCGTCACTGAGAAAGTATTTTCGTCCGTCACGTCCATGGTCGAAAGCCTGAAAAACGGCTTGAACCACGTCGGTAACATAAACAAATGTGATGTCCTGACGCTTGAAACCAACAGAGAAATCAACGTGCCCCTTGATGCTTTTTGCCATTAAGAAGTAGTCGCGTTCACGCGGTCCATAGACTCCTGTGGGCCTTAAAATGATGTAAGGGAAATCGTTTCCCACGCGCTCCAAATACGCTTCGGCCATGAGTTTGCTTTTCCCATACGCCGTGTTTGGCTTCGGATGGTCGTCTTCTGTAATCTCGTGATAAGGTTGTTGCTCTTTGATTGCGCCATAAACACTAAGACTACTCAAGTAGATGAAACGTCGGATGGGCATGTGTAATGCCAGCAACGCTTCAACAAGATGACGCGTTCCGTCTGTATTTATCTTGTAAAAGTCGTCGGCATGTAGGCACTTTGTCACGCCGGCAGCATGCACAACATAGTCGAACTCGTGTCCGGCAAGTTGCTTTTCCAAGTCTTTTTCAGAGGATAAGTTGAGCTCAATGAAGTGTATTCGCTTATCGGTGAGATACTTTTTTGAACTGCTTTTCCTCACAGCAGCCCACACTTCCATCTCCCGACGCAGCGCTTCTTCTACGATAAAGCTGCCAATGAATCCACTGGCACCAGTCACTAATATTTTCATTAAATAGCTATTTACGGGGCAAAATTAATGGATTTTCCATGAATGGCAAAGGATTTCTCTGAATATTTAAGGTGAACTCACGGCATAAACGCTATCCCTTTGGCCGATAATCATGTGAAACCAAACGGCAAACTACATTCACAATGAAGGATATGCAAAGCCTTATGACGTCTGCATTCCAACCCTTTTTCTTGTTAAAATGACCCTCCATGCGCTCTTTTCAAAGCCTCCTGTGAATAGAATGTAAGTCAATGAACCTCAGCATTTTATGCAAACGATGAATAAATGAGAAGTGAGTCGTCATGCTATCTGCGTCATTTCGTGGTGTAATCTGCGTTATTTTAGCGTATCATTTGATTCATTTTATAATGCAAAGCATGGCAGATTACACGTCTATCTGCCCCAAATCATAAAACAGCATAGGGCAGGATAAATCGCTTTATGCATTATCAGCCCTCGACTTTATTTCGTTTTTACAGAATGATATGTTCGCAATTATTTTCAAATATCCTTGCCATAAAATTTGGTTATGTCGTGATTGATGATTATCTTTGCATGCGAATTCGGGATGTAGCGCAGTTGGTAGCGCACACGTCTGGGGGGCGCGAGGTCGCCAGTTCGAGTCTGGTCATCCCGACAATTCAGTCAAAAGGAAAGCTAACGGCTTTCCTTTTTTCGTTTGAATCGAATCAAAAAAAGTTGTAACATTAGGCTCATTCAAGCATAAAATTTGGGCTATCGTCACACGTAATCAAAGATTTTTGTGTAAGTTTGCAGTCTATGGAGCACGAATATTACATGAAACGGTGCCTGCAATTGGCTGAGAATGGACGACAAAATGCCAAGCCTAATCCCATGGTTGGGGCTGTAATTGTGGCGCAAAATCGTATCATTGGCGAGGGATATCACGTCAGATTTGGTGAAGGACACGCTGAAGTTAATGCCTTTGCAAGCGTCAAACCAGAGGATGAAATGCTGTTAAACGAGGCCACAATCTACGTGTCGTTAGAGCCTTGTTCGCATTATGGGAAGACGCCACCTTGTGCAGATCTCATCATCAGTAAAGGCATAAAGCGTTGCGTTTGCGGTTGTGTTGACCCCTTTGCAAAGGTGCAAGGACGAGGTATTCAGCGTATGCGCGAGGCAGGAATTGAGGTGATTGTCGGAGTGATGGAAAAGGAATGTCTGGCGCTGAACCGTCGTTTCATCACATTTAATGCCAAACATCGGCCTTATATTCTACTGAAATGGGCGCAAACACTCAATGGTTTTATCAGCCGAAAAGGTGGTCCATTGCAACTCTCTACCCCCAAAACACAGATGTTTGTGCACCAGTTGCGGGCCGAAAACGATGCGATTCTTGTGGGACATACCACCTTTTTATCAGATCATCCGAGGCTTGATGTGCGGCAATGGAGTGGGCAAAACCCCGAACGCATTGTGCTTTCGCCGACGATGTCAGCACAAAATGCACGGCCATCCAATTGGACTGTCGCTGCAACCATTGACGAAGTGATTGCTCATCTCTATGCAACAAAGAAACAAAGTCTTGTGGTTGAGGGGGGTAGAATGACGCTACAAGCCTTTATAGATCGCGGACTTTGGGATGAGATTCGAATCGAAACAGCCCCTGTTTTGATAACAGATGGCGTGCCAGCTCCACACATTCCATCTGATGCTCACATAGAAAAGACAGAATCAATCGACGGAAACCAAATCATCACACTATGCAGATAATTCTCGCTTCTGCCAAGATTATGAACTCTAAAACGGCCGTTTCTGCGCCTGAGAAGACTGTACCTGTATTCTCATCTGAGGCAGAAAGGTTTGCATTAGAGATGAGTTCATGGGATGTAGAAACGCTTGCCAAGCGCTTGAATTGCAGCAATTCTATCGCCTTAGAGAATCAGTTGAGGTTTCAAAGTTTCTTTAATGACGACGAGAAACTGCCTGCTTTGTTGGCTTATAACGGTCATGCTTATAAACATCTCCAGGCATCTTCGTTCACCGAATCAGACTTTCGGTTTGCTCAACACCATCTTTTCATCACGTCATTCCTCTATGGATTGCTTCGTCCTTTAGACCAAATTCATCCCTATCGCATGGAGGCTAAGGTGACGCTTGAAGCCACACAACATCAAAATATGTTTGCTTTCTGGCGCCCACTCCTTACAGATATGCTCATTGATGCAGTCAAACAAGACGATGGAATATTGATACATCTGGCCACCGAAGAGTATGAACATCTCTTCGATTGGAAGCGCGTTTGCCGTGAAGTCAAGGTCATTCAGCCGCTATTCTATGTGGAAAAAGGGGATAAAATGAAAGTTGTTTCCGTCTATGCCAAGCAATGTCGCGGTGCAATGACAGGCTGTATTATCCGTCATCAGTGGCATTCTCCCCAACAACTCCTCACATTCAATGAAGCCAACTTCGTCTATCAACCGAATTATGGCGATGAACTTCACCCGCATTTTATATTAAACCAAACATAAAAAAATAACGTATGATTGAAGTAGGACAAAGACTTCCCGAGGTCTTAGGCATCGACCAAGACGGTAAGGAATGGAAAATCAGTGACTTTAAAGGCAAGAAATTAGTGCTATATATCTATCCGAAGGACTCTACTCCGGGTTGTACTAATGAGGCATGTAACCTCCGTGACAACTACGAACGATTCATTTCACAGGGTTATTCCGTGTTAGGTTGCAGCACACAGGACGCCAAATCGCATCATAAGTTCATAGAGAAGCATCAGCTTCCCTTCCCACTTCTCTGCGACACCGACCTCAAACTCGTGCAAGAACTCGGTGTATATGGCGAGAAGAAGATGGCTGGTCGCACGTATATGGGCGTCTTCCGCACAACCTTTATCACGGATACTGAGGGCGTAGTAACGCGTATCATTGGACCAAAGGAAATCAAAGTGAAAGACCACGCCAATCAAATCTTGTAATGGAACCATAGGGGTTGAAAGAAGGGTGGATAGGGATAATCCAATCAGCAAACAATAAGCGACTTATAGGTTAAATCTTTTGAAACCCTTTTACAAATCCCTTTAATAGATTGGCAGTTTCAAAACACGCGATGGTTTTTATCCCGTTTTCGTTTGATTTTTGTGATTTCATAATGCGCTGACTATGAGATGGTTAAGCGATTCTTATGGAATGACAAAGCTTTTAAACGATAGAAACGCACATGATTTGCGGCAGATTGCGCGGTAAAAAGCATTGATTCACCGCTTCGTTTGGTGCAAATCATCGTGTGATTTGGCGCAAATGATGATGCAAAACAGGGTGGAAGGCGAAGCCGAGAGACGAAATTCATGGAATCAAAGCCATGAAAGGAGGGTGTGTTTATACTTTTTTCGTGTCTTTGTTTCTATTTCGTGGTGCAGTGGAGTGTTAAAAACAAAGAAATCATTTGACAAGATTTTCATCGTCCTTTTGTGCATATCCGTCGCTCTTTTCCTATCCATCGTCCCCTTGTTTGAGTTCATGAGGGTCCTCTCCTGACCGAGAATCCCTGTTCACATAAAACATTTTTCTTTGATAATCATTTTCATTTACAAATAAAAATAGCTATCTTTGTAACATTATGAAACGCAAAATAGTTTTTATTTCATTGCTAACGCTCTGCCTAAGTGTATCGGCACAGCAGGCAAAAGAAGACATTAGGTTAAACAGACTGTTAGTGGCTGGAAACAATCTGTTAGTGGCTGGAAACTATCTGGCTTATCCTGGCCCATTACAAAAGTCACTTACGCGAGCGCCTAAAGGCTACAAACCTTTTTATCTCAGTCATTATGGACGACACGGAAGCCGTTGGCTCATCGGAGATCGCGACTATAATCAGCCTGTTCTCATGTTAGAGAGGGCCGATTCATTAGGAAAACTAACGCCGAAAGGGCAGGAAGTGCTTCGCGATTTGCGTCTGCTTCGAGATGCAGCCAAGGGGCGTGACGGCGAACTTACACCGCTTGGAGCTGAACAACACCGTCAGATTGCTGAACGCATGGTGCGGAATTTCCCCGAAATCTTTAAGGGAAAGACCCATGTTGACGCTAAAAGCACGGTGGTTATCCGCTGCATTCTGAGCATGGAAAACGCGCTTCAGCAGCTCGTTCGCATGAATCCAAATCTCGAAATCACGCATGATGCAAGCTATCATGACATGTATTACATGAATCATAACGACACTTTGCTCTTCAAACAGCGTATGCCGAAGGCCGCACGTGAGGCATTTGACAACTTCAGTAAACGTCATATTCATCCCGAACGACTAATGAATGAGCTCTTCAATGATAGCACTTATTGGCAAAAAGAGATAAATTTCAAACAACTATATAGCACACTTTTCAAGCAGGCTTCTAATGTTCAGAGTACTGAACTGCGTCATGAGCTCTCATTGTTTAACCTTTTTACAGACAAAGAACTCTATGATCTTTGGACCACAAACAATGCTTGGTGGTATATCAACTATGGCCCTTCACCCCTCAATGGCGGTCAACAGCCAACGTCACAACGCTTTCTTTTGCGCAAGATTGTTAGTGAAGCAGACAGCTGTTTGATGTTGAATCATCCCAGTGTTACACTGCGTTATGGACACGATACGATGGTAATGCCGTTGACTTGTCTGTTAGATCTCGACGGAATGGGTGTGCAAGTAGCCGACCTTGAGCAAGTAACGATGAAGGGATGGAATAATTATCGCATCTTCCCTATGGCCTGTAATCTTCAATTTGTGTACTATCGTAAGCCGGGAAGTGACGATATTCTCGTCAAGATTCTACGCAATGAGAATGAAGCTAAGCTACCCATTGCAACCGATGTCTACCCATATTATCATTGGAAGGACGTCAGAGCGTATTGTCTAAAGGTAGCCGCTGATAGGCCGTTGGTGAAAGTTGACGACCCAACAAAACACTAATGACCTTGCAAAGAACATAGAAAGAAACAGAAAACTAACTTTAATAAACTCAAATAATAACACTAAACCAAAACCAGAATGAAAAGAAAGTTTTTGATATTAATGCTTTTAGCCTGCACGTTTTTAGGCCATGCACAAGTTAATCGGCCTAAGTTGGTTGTAGGAATTGTAGTAGATCAGATGCGCTGGGATTATCTTTACTTCTATAATAAGGAGTATGTTAGCGACGGATTCAAGCGACTTTTGTCAGAAGGATATAGCTGTCAGAACACTATGGTGCCTTATATTCCAACCGTAACTGCCATTGGTCACTCTTGCGTTTATACGGGAAGTGTGCCTGCTTTGATGGGAATCCTCGGCAATAACTTCTATATTAACGGCAAGGATACCTATTGTTGTGGTGATGAAACAGTGCAAAGTGTAGGCAGTGATTCAAAAGAAGGCAAGATGTCTCCACGCAATTTGTTGGCTTCAACGATAGGAGATGAGTTGAAATTGGCTACAAATTATAAGTCAAAAGTCTTTGGAGTGGCACTCAAAGACCGTGCTTCAATCTTGCCAGCAGGCCATAGTGCCGATGCAGCTTATTGGTGGGATACGAGTGCCGGCCATTTCGTTACGAGCACTTATTATATGAATCAGCTGCCAACATGGGTCAACGACTTCAATAAAGCCCATCAACAGAAGCCGGGTTATGACATCAAACTCGATGTGAAAGGCATCACCGTAACCTTTGATATGGCTGAGGCTATCTTGAAAAATGAGAATCTTGGTCAGGGAACTGAAACCGATATGCTCACTGTAAGCATATCTCCCACCGATGCAATTGGCCATAAGTTCAGCACACGTGGCCCCGAAAACCACGATGCTTACATTCAACTCGACCGCGATCTTGCCCGTTTCTTCAAGACGTTGGATGCGCAAGTGGGACGCGGAAACTATCTCGTTTTCCTCACAGCTGACCATGGTGGCTCTCACAATCCTAACTTCATGCGCAGTCATAAGATGCCCGCGGGTGGCTTTGAATGCTGGAATGTGGTGAAAGAACTTAACCAACAGCTGCAACAAGCGTTTGGAACAACAACCAATTTTGTGTTGGGTGAGAATGCACTCCGCGTTTTCTTAGACCATAAGAGCATTGCTTCGGCTAACTTAAACCTCAAGGATGTGAAGGCAAAAGCAAAGGAATTGTTAGAGAAAAAGCCTAATGTCACGTATGTCGTTGACTATGATGAGGTGGCAACGATGCCTATTGCACAGCCTATTCGCGAGCGAATCATCAACGGATATAGCCGTGAACGTGGTGGAGATCTACTCATTGTGACGAATCCCGGATGGATAAACAGCTCGGCAAATCCTACGTATAAGGGCACAAGTCATAGTCTTTGGAATCCAGACGATAGTCACATCCCATTAATTTTCATGGGTTGGGGCGTTAAACCGGGTGAGACTTCACGTCCTACTTTCATGACCGACATTGCACCGAGTGTGTGCAGTATGCTGCATATTCAAATGCCGAATGCCTGCGTAGGCAATTCCGTTTTTTAATATTTTTAAGTCCTTGGAAGCGTCATAATCTTGCATTTTGATGTAACTTTGCATTTACTTTATAATCAAGGAAATGATCAAAGAAAGCCAAAATGCACAGCTTGTGGCGCTTCTTCATGACAGTCTGTTGGCCCATACATCGCAGAATGCCTTTTGCATTGACGATAAAATGTGGACTTACGGACAGCTGATGAAGCGTGTTGCAGCTATTCGTTGCGCGGTAAGAGAATGCGAAAGTATTATCGGTTTGGTGGCCTACGACGACTTAGACACCTATGCTTCCATACTCGCTTTATGGATGGAAGGACGTTGCTACGTGCCTCTTCATCCGCTTCAACCCTTGCAACGCTGCAATGATATCATCAGTCAGGTGGACATCAAGACCATTCTTGACTCGGGTGAAAGCACGCGTTACGACAGCGAGGGTGTCATCATGACGGCCCAACTGCCTGATGCCGACAAATTAGATGCCCCTTGCGAGGTGGGCAAAGATGCTCCGGCATATATCCTTTTCACTTCTGGAACAACAGGACGGCCCAAGGGTGTGCCTGTCACTTTCGGCAATGTGGAAGCTTTTTTGGAGGCTTTTGCCCAGTTAGGGATTAGTCTTTTGCCCAAAGATCGCTGCTTGCAGATGTTTGATTTGACTTTCGATCTTTCGGTGGGCAGCTATCTTCCGCCGCTGATAGCAGGTGCTTGTGTCTACACGGTGCGTCTTGGCAGCATCAAATGGCAAGAGGTTTTCCGCCTAATGGACGACTACCGACTCACCGTTACGCTTATGGTTCCCTCGGTTATCCATTATCTTCGTCCTTATCTCAGTGAGCTTTCGGCTCCCGACTTGCGCTATTCGCTCTTCTGTGGCGAGGCATTAATGGTTGATGATGTGGTGCCATGGAAGCAGGTGGCAAGTCATGCTACGGTGTGGAATGTGTACGGGCCGACTGAAAACACCATTTACTGTACGGCCTATCGTGTGGGCAGTCACGACATCAAACAGCACAATGGCGTGGTCAGTATCGGTAAAGCGATGTTGCATACCCACACAATGATTGTCGACAGCGAGCATCAGAAAGTGGCGCAAGGCGAAACAGGTGAGCTTTGTTTGGCAGGCGATATGCTCACTCCGGGCTATTGGAATGATGATGAAAAGAACCGTCAGGCTTTCTTCTCTGACGGCAAACGCCGCTGGTATCTGACGGGTGACATCTGCCGTGAAGATGAAAATGGCGACATCGAATACGTGGGACGCAGCGACTCTCAGGTAAAGATACAGGGCTATCGCATTGAACTCAGCGAGATAGAAAGCGTGGCCCGACGCTATTATGACCAGCAGACAGCCGTGGTTGCTGTCGTTACAGAAGAACAGAACAACCAGACTATCAACTTGGTTGTAGAGTGCAATGATGATGGAAGCAGTGAGCAGTTGCAAGACTTCCTGCGGCAATATCTGCCCGCTTACATGCTGCCTTCGCGCGTGGTTTTCATGCCGGTTTTCCCGCAGAATGCCAATAATAAAATCGACAGAAAAAATCAAAAATACGATTTTATTGATGTAATATTTATCAGAAAAAGTGTCTCAATTTTACAAAAGAAATGATTAAAGGCTTGAGTTATCAGGCCTTTTTTTTGATGAATTTTTTATTAAAGGAGGTGAAAAATATTTAATATTTTGTAATTCAATATATTCAAAATTTTTATTAGGAGGTTATTATGAAAAATAATACAAACGATAATTATTTTACTAAAGCAAGTTTTACAAATTATATTAATAAAGTTATAAAAAATAGTAGTATTAACTTTAAAAAGAAAAAAAGAAAATTAGAAGATACAGAAGTAGAATATGATAATCAAATAATAGAAGATATGTCTTTTTCCCACAATAAGTACATATCTTTTTTTGATGATTTTGAAAAAGATTATAAATATGATCAATTAGAGAATTATATTTCTAACACAGAATTACATAACATTATTAAAAATTTATCAAATTTTCAAAAACAAATTTTATATTACAAATATATTAAAGATTATGATTATGATCAGATAGCTTTAATTATGAAAAAAAGCGAATCAAATATTAGAAATATGAGATCAAGAATAATAAAGAAAATAAAAAATAATCTAAAGGGAGTGAAATAGTATGAATAATATAGAATTTAGCAAATGTTTAAAAAATGCAATTAAAGGAAAGGCAGAAGCTATTAATAAAATTTTACTAGAATACGATGGAATAATTAAAAAATACAGCAAGATAAATGGAATTATAGATGAAGACTGTGTATCTAATCTAAGATATGATTTAATAAAATCTTTAAAAAGGTTTAAAAATTTATAAAATTGTTACAAAATTGTTACAAAATCTTTTGATTAATTGTCTTTATTATATAGAAAAATAAATAATTTTATTTTCAAGTATTTTTATAGGGAGGTGAAATATTTGAATATAACAATTTCGATTGTAATTGCAACAATTTCAATTGTTTTAGGTCAAATAACTAAATGCTTGTCAATAAAAAATAAGTATATTCCATTACAAAATTTACTTATTGCCATTATTTCTATAGTTATTTGTACCATTTTTAAAGTCGAAAATATGAATTTATTAGAAACAATTGTAACTTGTGTATTTGCAAGTATGTCTGCTGGTGGTATTGCAGATATTAAAAAAATATCACAAAAAGATTAATAAGAAAGAAGGTATAAAAAATGAGTGTTGAAAGAACTAGAGAAAGAATAGTATTAATAGGTAGTTGTTTTTTGGGTTATAGAGAAGGACGCAATAATGACAATATTTTTGGAGATTGGTATGGTATCCCAAATCAACCATGGTGTGCGATGTTTGTAAGTTATTGTATGAATAAAGCCGGAGTACTACCAAATGTAGTCAAAAAATTTGCTTCTTGTTCTATTGGTTGGAAGTGGTTTAGAAGTAAAGGACAAACAAGAAATAGAGGATATATTCCTCAAAAAGGAGATATTATATTTTTTGATTGGGAGCCTGAAAAAGGTGATGGAATTGATCATGTAGGTATTGTAAATAATGTTAATGGAGAATATATTTATACATTAGAAGGTAATCATGATGATCAAGTAAATATATATAAATATCATATTAATGATGCTAGAATATATGGTTATGCAGTTCCAGATTATACAGGCGAAGAAATTATTGAAAATAATCCATCAGAATCATATACGAATAAACCTTTAGTATATAAAGGCAAGACTGGGGAAACTGTAAAATATATTCAAAATAAATTAATTAATAAAGGTTATTTTTTGGGAAGAACAGGAGCAGATGGAATATTTGGATTTCAAACTGAAAAAGCAGTAAGGCAATTTCAAATAGATAGTAACCTTTCTGCAGATGGAATAATTGGACCATTAACTTGGGAAAAGTTAGAAGACCCAACTATAGTTATTTCTTCAAGTTATCCAGGAAGTATAATTGGTATGGGGACAAGAGGAGAGAATGTTGTAAAAATTCAAAAGGAATTGATAAGAAGAGGATATAATGTTCCAGGAGGAGCAGACGGACAATATGGATCTGGATGCAGAGAAACTGTAAAGAAATTTCAATCAGATTCTGGTTTAGAAATAGACGGAGTTGTTGGAAAAAGAACATGGGACGCATTGTTTCCAATATTAGCATTACATCTACCTTATCCAGGTAATATAATTACTATGGGAGCAAGAGGAGAAAATGTTGTCAGAATACAACAAAGATTGATGAGTTTAGGTTATAATGTTCCGGGAGGAGCAGATGGACAATATGGATCCGGTTGTAGAGAAATGGTAAAGAAATTTCAAGGAGATAATTGCTTAGAAATAGATGGCGATGTTGGAGAAAATACATGGAATACATTGTTTCCTCTTCAGAATCAAAAGGAAAACTCTGAATGGCCAAGATATCATATTGCTAAAGGAATGAGTGATGGTAATGTATCAATAATTCAAAAGAGGTTATCAAATTTAGGATATAGTATTGGACCAATAGACGGTATATTTGGAGAAAAGACAGAAATTGCAGTTAAAGATTTCCAAAAAATAAATCACTTAGATGATGATGGAATCGTAGGAAGAGATACATGGAATGCCTTATTTAATTATAAAGAAGAAAATAAATTAAAAGATGATGTCAAAATAAGAGAACAACTAAAATGGCGAATGAGAGCTGAATTAGTACCTTACCTTAAAGGAATTATGACTCAGGGACAAAAAAAGAAAGCACTAAGAGAAAGAGAAAAGGCTTATGATGATCTTATTGAAAATGATGAAATTATTACTAAATATAGTAATTTATTTAAAGTTAGAAAAGCGTTAATTCAAACAATTATTTTATGGGAACATGGAGTAGAAGGAGCAGATGACCTTGCTGGTGATATGGCAGTTATTGCTTATTATACTTTAGGACTCGGTTTCAAAAAAGATTCTAGCACAGGTATTTGTCAAATATTTGCCCAAACAGCTATTGATGCACATAAATTCGCTAAAGATCATAAAATTATCGAAGAAAATGAAGAAACAGACATTAAAAAGGTTTGGTATAAGTTACATGATGATGTAGATTTTAACATAAAAATGGGAACTTTAAATTTATTATATTGTGATTGGCAAAAAAATGGTTCATATAAATCATATAAATATGATACTGATGAATCTAATATAAAAAGAATATTGGAGAGATATAATGGGACAGGAAAAAAAGCAGAAGAATATGCAGAAAGAAATTACGGATTATATAAAATATTTGAGAAATATAATGAAGCAATGAGAGCTATTTCATAAATATAAATAGGCAAAATATTGTGCTGAAAATAGTAAATTTACTTTAACTAATAAAGATATTTTTAGAATTAGTTCTTTATTATACAAAGCTTATTCATTTTATTAACTTAAAAATTAAACCACTAGCTATGCCGGTGGTTTAATGCTATTTATAAGTTTTAATAGAATAAATAGGAACAAATTTATTCATATAAGAATTATAATTATATTGTAAAAT
>ERZ773197.864-NODE-864-length-22461-cov-3.782737_pt1 | contig 22461 bp, 45 predicted proteins | sample MGYA00580999_ERZ773197 | MGnify/ENA primary metagenome ERZ773197 (study PRJEB29015, sample SAMEA2738166) | human oral metagenome | biome: human oral; feature: human-associated habitat; material: saliva | place: China | collected 2185 ...
ACCCTTGAGGAGGTGGTGGAGTTTAAGAATACATGGTTAAGAGACAGGGCTGAAAGGCTGGTCGTAGCTGTCGATTATTTTAGAAAAACGGAGGGAAAATCATTGCAATCTATGTAAATCTATGCTAGTATTAAATTATCAATAATTAACACCATAGGGGGCGAAACCATGGCGAAACTAACATTAAAGTTTAACAGTGCAGACAAGAAAGTAAGTCGAATATCTGCTGAAGATTTTGTTATTGCGTATGCAAGAGCAACCTGTTGGGATGACGTTTGTGCAGCAACTGGTCTAACGAGGGGAGCAGCGTATCAAAGGTACAAGAAACTTGTAAGGCGTGGCGTAAAGTTACCGCAACTTGGGCGAAAACCACGATTTGATGAGACGAAAGTTGCTGAGCTAAACGCACTATTTAAGAAGTATCGAAATAAGTAGGGAGGCGATATGTCAGTACAGACTATGAAGGAAGAATATGAATTGGTGGAGAAAAAAGTCGCACCATTCATTGAGAGCATCGAGGGCGTAAAAATTGCGAACAACGATGACTATATTAAGTACGGTGAAGTTTACAATAGCGTGAAAGCCCAAGAGAAGCTCATCAAGACGAGCAAGGAGGCTATCACTAAGCCGTTGAATGAGTCACTTAAGGCAGCTCGGGCATTGTTCAAACCATTAGAGGATAAGCTAGCAGTCGCAAAGACTAGCCTTGCGAAAAGCCTCAACGACTTTAAGCGAGAGCAAGACCGCATTGCAGCTGAGAAAGCTCGTAAGTTGCAGGAAAAAATCGAGAAAGGCACAATCAAAAAGCCTGAGACGATTATGAAAAATATGGAGAAGATTGAAGTTGCAGCAACCGCTGCAGCTGGTCTATCTGAAACCACTCGTAAGGTTGTGGACATTGACCCTTCTAAGATGAAGGCAGAATACGTCCACGAGCTAATCAAGCGACCATCCGTTTGGAAAGCTATTGAGGTTGAAATCCGCAAGGACGCACTCGGCAATAAGGCACAGGGCATAGCTCCTCGCATAGAGGACGGCATCACTGTTCGAGAAGAAAAAGTGGTATACTAATCACGAGGTGGCGGGTTCTCCACTGCCCGCCACTTCAATAATGTTAAGGAGGAAATATGCAAAAAGATAAATCACTACAGCCAGATACGACAACTGCTACACCGAAAAAGACAACTGCCGACAAGTCATTGCAACCAGAGAAGAAGTCAAACGATATTCAAGTAGGTGATACCGTGAGCTACCCTCACAAGGATGCAGATGGTGGTCGTCGAACAAGCCTAGTATATGAAGTAACTGACGACACTGTGACCATCGTCAATGATGAAGGTGTATACAAGACTATAGGCATTGTTCAAGTAGAGCGTGTTTAATTTCTCATTAAAGGAGGCGAATGAACGAAGATTTTGCAGTAGGGAAAGGGTTAGACCTCAGTAAGGCGAGGATTTATACCATACCTGAAATCCAAAAGGCTCTGACTGGACTACCAGAAGCGAAGTACAGATATGGAGTTGCTGTTATTCAGGCTAAGGCTAAGTTTGATGAAACAAAGTACAATCTGAAACGTGTTATGGCCGCTAAGCAGCTTGAAGCGTCATCAATGAAAAATGAGTTGGGGCTGTCTTCAGATACTGACCGTAAGTCTTGGGTAATGAACCAGCCAGAAGTAGCTCAGGCAGAAGTTGAGCTAATTGAGGCAGAGGGTGAGCTGAAAACTATGGAGTTGAAATATCAGCGAGCTGAGGACGAATTCGTGACTGCACGCAAACTAGCGAATATGGTTCAGGAGGACGAGGAGAACCAGCAGCGTTACGATAGGTACCGCGACCCGAATGCGTAGTGTATAATACGAAGAGATGCCGTCTCCCGCTTCGGCATCTTTTTTTGTACTTTTTATGGTAAAACTATTGCAATCCGTGGTAATTTATGCTAGTATAAGAATATACCAATCAACAACAAAAAAATAAAAAAGATTGGGCGAAAGGAAAAAACAAAATGAAAAAAAATATCAAGAAAGCAACAACAGCAACCTATAACGCACTTTTCAACAGCTTGTTTACAGCACTGTTGGCTCTGGTTATTTTATCAGGCCTTGCAGTATTCGGGGCGATGCACTTTATCGGTAAAAGTCCTGTTGCAGTTGCGATGGCTACACTCACAGTGGTTATGCTGGTCTCTAAGGTGATAAATAAGCTGAGTAAATAATTCAACCATTGGGCGTGGTATAATTGATACTACGCCCCTTCAAGGCGTAATCATGAAGATTCGAGTTTTAAGTATAGTTGTCGTAGCGGTTGGTGTTCTGATGGTGTATGGTGTACAATCACTGCCGTCTCTCGACAACGGTGTTGACAAGATAGCCCAAGTAGCTGAGTCAGCTCATGTTAGACAAGCAAAATTGTCTATTCCAAAAACAGAAAAGAAAGAGCCACCGAAAGAGGAGGCAAAGCCTGTCATTATTGACACGGCTACACAAAATACGAAAGTCCAGAAGGTTGAGCTATCAGACTGCGAGGTGCTAGCTCAAGAGGTGAAAAAGTACGATTGGGATGCGAGAATAGCTCTTGCAGTCGCGAAGGCAGAAAGCGGTTGTCGAGCAAACGCCGTTGGTGATACTACAATTACCTACTACAATAACGGCAAGAAGTATGGTTACAGCGTTGGGATGTTCCAGATTCGTATCTTAGAAGGTCGTGAGCATTGCGATAGTTTTGATATTGCTACGAATGTTGCGTGTGCATACAAGATTTATCGAGACGCTGGCTCGTGGAGGCCGTGGTCGGTTTATACAAACGGGATGTATCGCAAGTATCTGCTATAATAGGTTTGTAGGGGTTAGTTCAATTGGTAGAATACTGCACGGCTAGGAGATTGCGGTTCGAGTCCGCAACCCCGTGAAATTATTATTAAGGAGGCGATAATGAATAAGAATATGAAGAAAGGCCCAAAGTTCATCAACAGGATGAAGCTAAAGCAACCGATTTGTGATGAACACGGTGAGCTTATTGACCTGACGGTCGGTGATATCTATGATGTGACATTTCAGACCGTGAGTTTATCTGATGACGACGGCAACACTATAGGTGAGCTGATGGTCGCACATATTGGAGACTATTCATCTAGGTTTTTGCCAGATGAGTTTTCAGAGTTTTTTGAAGAGGTGGAAGAAGATGAAGAAACAGTGCAAGAATTGCCACAATGATTTTAACGCTTACAGCACCTTAGACAAGTATTGTTACAATTGCGCTAAGGCGGCTCATAAGTCCAAAACGAAAAAGAAACTACCCGAACCTAAGAGCAGGACTTTAGCCAAAACGAAGGCCAAAAAGAGGGACTTTTATAGGTGTCAGCTTGTTGGCTTTACGAACAGTGGTCATCATAGCAATATGATGCACGCTCACCATATTATCTATCTTAGTCAGAACGGCACAGATGAATTGTGGAACCTGATAACCTTATGCGATGTCTGCCATAGGATGGTGCATACAAACAAGCGTTATTGGCAACCTAAGCTACTCAGGTTAGTCGGTGGTAGCGACTGGTATAGGCGAATACCAGACAAGGAGAGTTTACCTTATAACGTTCAGCAAGTAATTCGGATGTATGCAGCAGAGGCGGAACACCCTGGCGATAATGGATATATTGAGTTATAATTGAAGAAGGCAGTGGGTTGCATTCTCTTGATTGCTTATGGATTTCGCCTCCTTACCTACTGCCGTAGAAGTAGACCTCTTTGGAGGTCTTTTTCTTTATTCAGGACATTGCAATCTATTGCAATTTATGATAGTATAATAATAAGTCATAACCAATTAGAAAGGGGGCGAAATGGCTAAAAAAACAATAAGGCGTGTGGACGAGAAAGTCTATCGTGCCACTAGAAGTGTTCTGAAGGAAGGGTCAGACACTAAGCGATATAATAATGCAGATGAGGTGCAGGAACCATTCAATTGGCGAGAGTTGTTGACTTGTCTTCTCTTCATCGTAATTGCACTTGGTATTTTTGTTAAGGTAGTATGGGAGTTGTTCAATGTTTAGGAAGAATATTAAATCATCACGAGAAGCAGCGTTAGAGTATGAGCTGTCTCTCAGCAAGTCACAACTCAAGGTATTCCGAAAGGCTGTTGACTTATACCGCCAGGGAATTGAGAAGAAGGAGCAGTACGACGAAAAGGCGACTGCCCTGCTCACACAAGACCTACCAGAGGATGGTGATGTTGACGGTTTCATCAACGAGCTAATGGAGGAGACTGGTGAAAAATAAGACTATCAAGAAGGAGATTAACAATCTTTTTGGAGCTGCAGAGGTGAATGTTATCACAGCAATTGACGCACTCACTCAGGCTGTGATTATGGATGATATTGCCTCAGGCCGAAAATCTCGCACCATGGCAGAGATGATGCAGGAAGTTTGGGGAAAGCTTACCTCGCTTGGTGCAATTAGTATGGATAACTATTTTTTGGGGGACAAGGATGGACGAAAGAATACAGCTGCTGGAGGAAAAACTGACAAGGGGGCTGACAAAAGCCGAAGCTAAAAGAGTAGCGAAGCTGATAGTCAATCTTTACCACAGCGTAGATGAGATTGTGCCGTCTCCAAAGCCAGACAAGGTTGTTACTTGTAGAATATCACCTGAGTCACGGCAGCTTGGTGAGCTCACCTATATCAAAATTAAGGAGTTCATTGAGAGCACTGGTTATAACTTTAAGATTCCAGATGCTCCGACCTTAAGCGAGACAATAGATAAAATCCACCGTCTTGACGGTAAGAGCTACGACGAGATTCAGAGCCTGATTACTTATCTATACGAAATCTATACGCCGAATGGTGAGTTTGACTGGCGTATGCAAATCCGCTCTGGTAGTGCGTTACGGCGACACTGGGAGAAGATTGTGGCAACAATGAGCCAAGATTACAGGAGTCATGCGTCAAGGGCAATTGCAGATGTCTAATTATCGTAAAGTTCTTTATTGGGATAAGTCGTACCGTATTGTCAGAGCTGAGCAAGTACCAGAAATTGAGAAAGCTATTCAGGAAAGAAGACCGTTCAGACTACACCACGCTCATGGCATAGACCTTGTGCAGCCAGGGACGATTTCGCTTATTACAGAGCCGAAGTATGACGAGATACCTCCAGAGCCGAAACCATTGGCTCAGCTGCAGGAAGGCAAGCCAGAAGGACGTAGCCCCCTTCCTTCCGAGATTATGGCATTACTAAGAATTGCTATGCGGTGTAGTTCTGATAAACGAAAGGAGGTGCTTGCAGATTTCAAGAGGGCTTCTGAGAAGTGGCGTTCAAGTGGTATAATAGAGATACCTGATAAATATTCGAAAGGAGAGCGAAATGAGTAAGGTAGCAAATTTGTTATTTGGTGAGCGTTACGGTGATGTGAACGACCCGAAAACATCATGGAAAAATGTTGGTATGATTATGGTTCGTCAGAGCCAGAACCAAGAGCCAGATGCAGCTGACGTTGAGGCTTTGAAACGGCTTGTAGCGGCAGGCCATATCAGTGTTCGTATTGACGCTGTGCCAACCTCTAAGATGTTTGACGGATGGTTGAGCGTGTTTGAACCACGGGACTTCAGCCAGGGAAGTCAAAGCGCACCTGTGCCGTCTGAATACCCTGAGAGTGAGCCAGTTGAAGCTAGCGAAGATGCTGTTGATTTAAGCGAGATTCCCTTTTAAGGCTGGTGCACTATGGAAGTCGATACTGAGCTGAAAGAAGCTATGGCGGCAATTAGCAACTCACTGTTGGTGACGAATGCACTTTTGTCGTCCATACTTGATGTACTACTGGAAGGCAAGCCAGAAGAGTTCAAAGAGTCAGCCCGTAGTTCTTTGGAAAGCAATCTGCAACAGGTAATGAGCATTGCCTCTGACGACGGTCTTGACGCAGTTATGAGTAAAATGAACGAGGAGAAGCATGATGGCTGTGGACATTGTGAATAGTGACTTTGACTGGCTTGGCCTACGCCAGTCAGTCTCTTCGGAGGCGTATGAGTTCTGGGAGCTGAACCATGATAGTCCTGTAGGCCTTGAAACTTTTTGCAAAATAATGACCGACTTGTGCGGCAAAGAAGTGCCTAAGGTCTTGAAGCAGTATGGTGAGACCTTCGAGGAAGTGCATCAGAAAACGCGAGAAGAGTTCAACTTTTGGGGAGGTAAGTATGGAAAAGGACAGTAATCCAGGTCTTTTTCTTTCACTCCTCGCCCTAGTCGTAGAGGTCTTTGTAGCAGTGGCAAAAATTATGTTGGCTACGGTAATCTTTCTGAATGTTGCTGTTTGGCTTGTTGTATTATTGAAGTTTGGATTGCAAATACTTGGACAATTCTGAAAAATCTCTGGTATTTTTGTGTAAAACTATTGCAATCTATGTCTGTATGTGTTAGTATAAGTATATAACTAATTAACATATTTGAAGGGCAATCAAAATGAGCGACAAGCAAATTAGGGAAGCAACTATAAGAAGGCAACTACTTAACATCTTTGACCAAGACATCACTCAGTTTACAGATGAAGGAGTTGTAAACGCAGTAAATAGACTGGCGATGAGTGGAGTATTAGCTTATCACATTATTAAGACAGAAGGTCAATTCTACACAGAATACTCTATACTTTTCGTAAGCGACCGTGAAGAGGATTGGTTAAAGAACAAGGAAGACATCGAAAGCGGTAAGGTACTTGCTTATGTATACAACACTAGTTACGCTGCAGCAAGATTTGAATATATCGGTGTTGAGTCAGAAAACGGCGAACTAAAAAGGACTTGGTAATAAAAGGAACAAAGGAGGCGAACCCATGAGCACCATCAATCTAGTAAAACTGACCAAAGAGCAACTTATTGACCTACTCAAAGAGAAGGTTGAGGCTATCAAGTATGAAGACCATGTTTGCGACTTCGAGGATGACATCCAGAAAATCATCTACACCCTAAAGAACTGTGCTTTCGAGGGGTGGGAGAAGTGGGAGGACTAATCTATGCTATTGATGAAGCAGTATTCAATTGGCATCAGTATTCACGACGCAACTTCTGTTGACGCGTCTAGTATCGAAGAAGCTAAGCAATTAGCCTTGGAGATATTCAAGGAGAACGGTTACGACATAGACCAGCCACACGAGCTATATGTAAATCAGATTGATAAGCTGTATGTTATCGAGGCTGATTATCCGATGTCCAGCTGGGATGGCAGATTTACAGAGGAAGAACTGCTACACAAGTTCTGGGACTATGCACTACAGGACGAGTTGTATGACGAGGAATATTGGTATAAGCAGTATGTGCAGAAGACCAACAGCACTCTCACAATTCAAGAATGGTTTGACACTGTATGGACTCGTATCCTGCCAGAATGGTTTACTCTCGACGAGGTACAGCAGACTTGGGATATAACCATTAAGGAAGCAAGCCAAGATGATGGGGTAGAAGATGAAAAAGACAGTCATAGCATTTGACGTTGATGGAACTCTCAGAAACAACACGTATGAATATCCGAAATCAGATATGACTCACAGCATTGTCTGGAATCATCGTGTGTGTAAGCTAGCAACCACTCTCGCAAGGTTCAAAAATGTTACTTGTATTATCTGGTCAGGTGGTGGAAAAGACTATGCAGAGCGAGTTATGCACGAGTTCAATGCCCACTTCGGAAAGACCTTCAAATCAGCCCATAGCAAGGCTGAAGAAGTGAAACCCGACATAGCTATCGACGACATGCACGCCTGTAAATTAGGGCTTGTAAACCTTATTGTCCGAGAGAAATAATGCTATAATAGAGGTAGTAAAAAGGAGGCGATATGCAAGAAACAATAGCAGAAGATTTTGACCTATTCCTATATGGCAACCGTATGTCATTTGACGGCAAGCCAGAGGAGTATTTTGTGGTCAATAATAATGGGATGCCATACAGAGCTATCATAGCTGATAATTCGGTGAGGCATTATTTTATGGTGAATACCTTCTCTAGCATCTCGAACGCAATCCAGATTGCAGGTGCTAGCGGTGCTAGGGTAGCCCATATAAGCGATTATGATGGCTCTGACAACACTATTGTCTATGAAGACCTTGAAAAGTGTCAGACTCCTATGGAGGTGGTTGAACAGCTCTATTCTCCAGAGTCAATCGAAGACTTCAGCTATCCAGATAACATCAGGTTCATCGTTACTAAGGTATCGTGTGGCAATTATGCCGACGGCTTTATATTCAAATCAGTAAAAAACAGCTCATCAGTGTTTGGTGGTGTAGATATTAGCAGTAATGGCGTTATGACTACCCGCGGCGAGACTAGGGCTTTTGTGATTAACGAATTGCCAGAGGTACTTGTTATAGGTGGCAAGGTGTTTATCTTCAACTTAGCGGCGTATAAGCGTATGTTTGGTGAAGACATTGCTCGACGCAGTATCCTTGACCAGAAGATTGAAGAGCTGATGAGGGTGAATCCTGTATCACTTCCAGAAGGTATGGATTTCAGAGAGATGGTTCTTGGAAATACGAACTTACAGAATCTACTTATGAAAGCAGACATTGGTCGCTTTACTAACGAACAGGTCGCAGAGCAGGGCGAGAACTATGGGGTTGATGTGATGACCGATACCGACTTGAAAATCATCATAATGGACACCAGGGACGCAGCTATAATGCTCAATATTCTGTGTGATAATTATGTGAATAGTGAGATGTCAGCACAGCGTTATCGAGTAAATACTAAAACTCTTTTGCAAGACACTAACGAGAACCAAACACGAATAGGAGTAATGTAATGTTGATGAATGATTATCAGAAGAAGGCAATGCGAACAGCCCGTAGTGCGGATGCTAAGGATGAGGTTTTTCACCTTCTGCTTGGCCTGTCTGGTGAGGTCGGTGAGGTTATGGAAAAAGCGAAGAAGGTTGTCCGAGATAATGACTCACACTTTGATGATAATTTTCGTCGTGAGCTTTATAAGGAGCTTGGTGATGTGTTGTGGTATATTGCAGCACTGTGCAATTATTTTGATACTGATTTGGCCAGTGTTGCTGAGATGAACATCAGGAAATTACAAGACCGAAAAGACCGAGGCGTACTTGGAGGCAGTGGAGACGATAGATGATAAGTAAAGATGCTTTTTGTGTCTTGATGTATTCCATAAAGGAGCAGATTGACAGCGATAGGAGACGTAGTAAAATCATTCAAAGTCTTGCTGATGAAAACTATGGTGACTCATATGTGGTGTTTACCACTGAACTTATAGACAAGGTGGTAAGAGCTCTCGAGCTTGAGTTTAAGCAGGATGGTAATGAATATAGCTCAGACATAAGTTGGTTTATATGGGAAAAGGACTTTGGCAGCCGTGATGATATGAATATATATGACAAAATGAATAACATTATTCCTACAAACACACCAGAAGAGCTATATGATTTCATGATTGCCGAATACAATAGACAATTTCAGGAAAATAAGCGATAATCTATTGCAATCCGTGTAAATATATGATAGTATAATAATATAACAATTAAGCAATATGGAGGCGAAAAAACCATTATGCAAAATCAATTACACATCACAAAATTAACTAAGCTTTTCTCAAGCGATACTCCGCTTGAACTTCAACACAAACTAATTCACCAATTAGCCGAAGCCGACTCAACCAATATTGTCTTTCTAGCAATAATTCATGACCATATTCTCAAGCGCGAGCCATCACAACAATCAAAATGCAAGGAGATGGTGGGCTAGCCCCACCCCTCCAAACTAATTAAGGAGGCGATATGGAAATTATCAATATTGAGAATGAAGAGCAACTAAAGGAGCTTTTCAAAACTGGAGTACGTGTAGGCGAAGCCGTTGCTATCAACGTTGGTAGCGACTTAGAAGGCATCATTGAGGTCTGGGGTGAATTAACGGTAATGCTGGGAGTATGGTGTAAAAACATCACCGTTAAGGCATATCATCATTCTAGGATAAACGCAATGAGCGACACCTCAATCAACGTCATAGCACACAATGGTTCTATTGTTGATGCAAGGGGCAATACTAAAGTAGAGGCTTATGGAAATACTAAAGTCAAAGTAGGTGGTAACGCTATTGTTGAATACGAGGACATTGGCGAGCCTCTCATAGAGGCATATGGAAACGCTATAGTTAAGGCACTTCATGGAAGAGTTATGATTGTGGCTTATGGTAAAGCTAAGATTGAGGCACACGGAGGAGCTTTTGTCATGGCGTATGGTGATTCTTCTATCAAAGCATATGATGAGGTTATTGTTGACGCAAACGACAATGCTACTGTTGAAGCGTATGACGAGGCTATTGTTAGAGCTCGTTGGGAGGTAAGTGTCAAGGCACATAATAAAGTTATTGTTAAGTCTTCAAACTGCCACGAGATTGTTTTGCAGGATTTTTCCACAGCTATTGTCGGTGAGCATGAAGATTTCGGACGACCAGATGTAGTAGTTGCATCAGAGAAGGCTAGAGTGATTGAATATTAAAGGAAGGAGGGTAAATGTTTATTTTAATTTGGATAATAATTGTCATATTCTTGCTAGGTTTCGTAGCAATATCAGAACACGAAATAGCCAAACAAGATGAAGAATGGATGAAAGAGGAGAAAAAATGGAGAAAGAAGTAAAACCTTACTACGAAGATGATTATCAGTCATTAGATGAGGTCGACACGGTAGACTTACTGGAGATGAAGGAAGGTGCATTAAACGACCTGAACGAGAGTGAACGCACAATTCATCGTATAAACCAGATATTAGCCAGTCGTGCAATTTACGCCACGCAATTGGAGCTATTTTAAGGAGAAGTAATTGATGTTCGTATTTATAACTATGAAACTATCGGAACTCATATGGGGGTTCAAAATATCTGATGATACTACAGGTGGTGTATATGTGATATATGCTCTCAGTACTCTTGAACTTCTAGCAGAGTTGGTTATGATTATGCTTGCTTTTCTATATTGTGTGTTTAAGAAAGGAGCGAAAAAAGCATGAAATATAAAAAATATAAACTACTGAAAGATTTACCAACATTCAAAGCAGGTCAGTTGGCATATATCTCTAAAACTGGAAATCTTATTGCTGGTACTCCAGAAAACCAAAAGACCACAGAAACTGGATTGATAATAATGATTTACCACGAAACTACCCTGAAAAAGTTTCCAAACATTCTCACGGAGTGGTTCGAGGAAATTGAAGAACCGACAGACAGCGCTCACTGGAAGCCTCAGCGAGGTGATAAGATTTGGTATCTTGATGAGAATGGCAATACTAATTTTACATATTTTGATGAAGATGACTCGTATCATCTTAGTCGTTTTGAGTTTGGTAATACCTATCGTACTTCACAAGAATGTGAAAAAGCCCGTGAACGTAGATTAGCCGAAGTCAGGCTACGACAAACGTCAGACTTTAAGCCAGACTTTGAGGATTGTAGAGGTGGATGGGTAGTCTACTACAATTACAAGGACAAAGAACTATACTCATACGATACTGACTATGACGATTCTGGTGAAACCATACGCTATGCAACCGAAGAAGACTCTCGAAAATCTATCAAAGAAAATCGAGAAGATTGGCTGATTTATTTTGGAGTTAAGGAGAAATAGTAGTGGGTGAATTAAGAGCAGTGTTTGACACTATGAAAAAAGAGCGTAAAGAGCGTCGAAAATCTCTTGAGCCAAGCCGTGTACAATACGCAACCGACTTACTTATAGAGGCTAGATATGCTGTAGCTTGGGATGTTGGGGAAAAAGCAATATACATTTATAAGAGCAACGACAGAAAGAACCATATTGCAAAACTATACCCATACAAGGGCTGGTGGACTGGTAAGGGTATCGGCTCAGGACGTGGTGTTCATAGATTGATTGAAAAATTAGAAAAGTAGTAAATATTATTGACCTGCCATATGTCAATAAACTGGGCAATCGGGTACAAATTGTACCCAGTAGAACATTAACATCGACCGTAGAATTGGACAGATGACCATTTTGCCCACCCGGGTCGTCTGTTCAACTGGTAGCACCAACGCACCTTTTACTTTCATCGTATTTTCATTAAGACTTAGATATCTACATAAAAATGGAAACAGCTATCATTTGGTGCTATCAACTGGCAACATCAGTGTCTAGGCTTTTCATTTGCCTATAGAATTGAGTGCAGTGGAAATCGGCTCAATCTGGTGTTGTCAACTGGCTATATAAGTGGCTCGAAAGCCTGAAACTGAGCCTTGCGTTGCAGCTCGCGAAGTTCCGCAATTAGAGCTAGAAAAGTAACTGCTGACATTGCAACTTGAGCAGTGAAGATGTGACTATACGATTCTAAACCTCTCGAATTCGACGGGTTTAGAAACTCGGCAAATCATCATCTTATATAGCCAACCCTGGTAACGTGTTCGGGGTGCGAGGATAGTGTGAGCAATTAGCTATCTAGCGTACCACGTCGTCAACCTTACAGGTTGCCAGTACCAGTTCTGCGGTTGAGGAAAAATTAAAAGGAGAATTATATGCCAGAACCACTAGAAGTTTTATGGAGTTTAGCGCCAGTAGAAATTAAATTAGAGTTATCTCTCAACCTTATTGTAGAAGTTCTTAAAATGTCAGAGGGCAGACGCGCAGAGATTACGCTTGATGATGGCAAATACGAGATTGTACTTAATAAGTTAGATTAAACTGCACGAAATTGTGTAGACAAGGAAAGGATAAACAATGAAGCATTACAAACTACTTAAAGATTTATCGACATTCAAAGCTGGAGATTTATTCTATATATCTGAATATGGTGCTTTGGTCTATGATGATGGCGGTTATGGTGTTATGGCTTACTCTCAATCGGAGCTTGATAGATTTCCAAATATTCTCACAGAGTGGTTCGAGGAAATCCAGGAACCGACAGACAGTATTCACTGGAAGCCAAAAAAAGGCGAGAAATACTTCTACATTAACGAGTACGGAGATATAGAGTGCGAAACCTGGAACAACGACGACGCGGACAACAGGCTTATGGCTATGGGTCTTATCAGACGCACTGAAGAAAAGTGCGAAGAAGCCCGCGACCGAAGACTAGCAGAAGTCAGACTACGCCGAACCTCAGACTTTAAGCCAGACTGGAAGAATGAAAAATACGGGTACAGCATATTTTATGGTCCTCGCTCTAAAAAATTGTTTGTAACAATACGCACTATCGACGGTGGAGAGATAGTGAGATATGCAACTCAAGAAGAAGCTGAAAAGTCAATTAAAGAACACGAAGCCGACTGGAAAAAATATTTTGGGATTAAGGAGGAAAAATAATGACAGACGAAGAATTGATGACTCTTATTAAGCATATTGTAGACAATCTATCTTTTAAGATTGGTGATTTAACCCTGATGTACGAGCATAAACAAGTTGACCCAGACGACTTTTACAAAGAAGCTAGTTGTATAAAGAGCGATTCTGTCGAAAGTATTATGGACTTGATTATAGAGCATGAGGAGTTGTTGGAGGAAAGATAATGTTCGAGTCGATACGAAAATCAATTGAAAAACAAAATGAACTGCTTGAAGAAATCCTGGAAAAGGGCTCGTTAGAAAGTGTACTAAAAGATGCAAATCCTGTCGAACCTAGTGTTACGTCTTTATATATGGACCCGTATAATTACGATGAAACGAAGAGGTGTGTAAATGGCAATATCAGTGAACGTATTCTGGAAATCGTAAGACTGTATGGAGAAGTGAGATATTTGAGTGAGGCAATTCCAAGGCAGTACGAAGTCTTCAAACGTATTAAAGAGGAGGCTCCGAACGGTGTTGTATGTGAAGAGATAGACAATTTTATCAAAAGATATGAGGAGGAGCATAAAGAAATGAAAGACTTAGCTTTTATAGAAGAACACCTTAAAACTAAAAAATATAATAATCCTCATTTTTTCATCTCGTTGAATGTTACGCTTGATGGAAAAATTGAATACTGGGCTAGATTTTCTATGACAGACGATGAAGATGTGGACTATACTGATTACGTGCAAGTTACTGGTGATAACCTAGAAGAAATCCTAGGCAAGATTGTTGAATATATAAAGAGTGGAAACCATTATAGCGACGGGAGATATCTATGAAGAAAATGAAGTTTAATATTAACTGGAGTAATGTAGTCGCTTTTATAATGATGATTTTAACAATTGCTGTGGGGTCTCTGGTTATTACTTGGCTATTGCAAGACACTGAACACAGTAGGAACATCGAAGCTCGTTGTAAATCGCTTGGTGGCGAGTGGGGCTATTCAAAATGCTACAAGGGCGGGAAGGAAGTATGAAAATCTACAAGCTCTACGCTAAATCACGAAGTGATAATTCTAATTTCCAAAAGTTAGATAGAAATATCCTATCTGTACTAAGTAGTCACAAGGACAACTATGAGTATGTTATTTACGATTATAAACATAATAGTTTAAGCAGTGGTGGAGTAGCAGTATTTAAGAGTGCTGATGGAAAATTTGCACTCACATGGCTGAAAAACCGACGCTGTTGGGATGCATTCAGCAATACCCCGCTAGAGGATGGCGATTTGATGTGTACTTACTCGTTGAAGCAAGTCATATATTCAATGGCTATTGAACATATATTTCGGGCTGAGGAGATTTACAGTCGTGAGAATATACGCAATTATGAATACTCTATTGCTCTTAGGTTGACTATAGATAGAGTACTACGTAAGTTAAATGAAGTGGAGGAAATCTAATGCGTGATATGAAGTTCAGAGTCTGGAATACCTTATTAAAAGAATACGTCCCAGAAGACATAGTGTACTTATCGCCAGACGGAAGTCTTTTGTTTGGTTCTATCATGATGAATGATGCTATTTATATCAAACCCAACTTCCAGAAATACAAGGATGCTCTCTTAGAGGGCGAAAATACTATAGAGCAATATACAGGACTGAAGGACAAGAATGACAAAGAGATTTACGAAGGTGATATTTTAGCTCTTTACCATAGAGATGGAAGCATTGTTAATTTGTGCCAGGTTTTCTGGAATGAACTTGATAATGAGTACGATTGGAAGCCTGTTGGCGAAGATAGCTGGTCTGACCTATTCAGTGCTTTTTATGACGATTATAAGGTGGTCGGTAATGTTCACGAATGTACTTTTAATCGACATAAGACAGAAAACTTGGTAGAATAATAATATAAAATAATGCATAAAGGGGGCGAAGATTATGCAACAAGGCTTCTGGGATGAGGAGAAAAAGCCTCTCCCTAAATCGATTTATAAATCTGCTTGTCAGAAAAATATACGGCGTGGAAATGTTGAGTCTGCACTCAGGTGCGCAAAAGCTAACATAGAGCAAGATGCCCATGATTTCTCAAGAAGGGTAATGATTCTTGCACCAGAAGAAGTATCAATTCACCCCCTTATGCCAGCTGTTGCAAGTATTAACAAGAGGCTTAGCAAAAAAGGACAAGTTGCCACTGACACTGACAAAGATATCATGCTAAGTATCGTCAGAGATTGTGCAGAGGCAACAAAGCGTGACCTTTGGGAGTATGGAGAAGAAACAAAGTTCATTCTCACCAAAGATATGTTTGATTATTTTGCAAAATGGCAACAGGATATACTCATGGCTCTCAGATATCGAGGCAGTATTGGAGGCATGAAAGGTGATATTAAAATGTGCAATGATATGGTCAATTACCTTAGCGAGAAGTGGAGCAAGGGAGAGGACTACGGCTACAGCATATTTTTTGATAAAGATAAGCTTGCTGAGCTTGTGGACAATAAATCTATCAGCATGCCTACCATAGAAGACATCCCGTATTTTGCTGTTGATTTCCATTGTTTCCCTCCTATTTCTAAATTATGTCTTGGAAAACCCTCCTGGGTTAATGGAATCAAAACTGTTGAGCCGACTGAATACAAGAAGTTTATTGATAGCGTCAGGAATGATATGGATGTGCCTGTCAAATCAGTGCGTGCTGGTGATACCGATGACGACGAATGGGTGAAGAAGGTGATGTGGTTCTATGAGTCGAGCATTAGCTACAAAACAGACTACTCAACTGGTAAGATTATTGATGAGAGGGATGAGTTCACCGAGAATGATAGAGCCATATTAGATAAAGCCCACTCTATACTTGTGCCGATATGGCAGGATATAGTTGAATGGTACTTAGGTAAATATAATATAGGAGTATTGTAATGAAAAAGACAGTATTAGTGCTTTCACCTCACGCTGATGATTCTGAGCTTGGGATGGGCGGTACAGTAGCAAAACATGTAAGAGAAGGTGATGATGTCTACGTTGTCTGTATGGCAACTCATCGTAGTGACGACATCAGGATAGCTCAGTTCGAGTCAGCAGTGAAGACACTTGGTGCAACTCCACTTGAGGCTCAGAGAGGCAAGTTTAATGATGGAAAAGTCGGCGAAAGTATGGCTGACTTGGTTTCTACCATTGATGATTTCAAGAACAAGATAAAGCCAGATATTTTGTATCTCCCATACCCATCTGTTCACCAAGACCATGTAGCAGTTTATGAAGCTGGTCTTCGTTCCGCTAGAATTAGCCTCTCAGATAGGCAGTGGTTTATTCCCACTGTTCTTGTTTACAGAGAGCCAGTCAGTCAGATAGATGTCTATGCAACTGGCCTCAAGTTTGACCTTTTCTCTATTCTTGATGAGGCAGATATAAAAAGGAAGATGGATGCAGTGGAGTGCCATAAGAGCGAGATACTTCCTTACCCTCACCCAAGCAGCCCAAAGTATTTGGAGTACGAGGCAAGGAATGAAGGTGGCAAGTGTGGAGTTATGTTCGCAGAGGCATTTGCCGCAGTAAGAATGGCTATATGAAAATAATTGCGATGCACCAGCCAGACTTTCTGCCTTATTCTGGTTTCTTCTACAAGTATTTCAAAGCAGATGTTTTTGACCTAGCTATATATGACCAGTTCAGCCCCTCTGGGTATCATCGTCGTGTAAAGATGGGCGGAGAATGGGTTACTATGCCCTGTAAAGGACTAAACAAGCTTCCAAGAGAGACGAGAATATGTGATATTGAGGTATACAGAGAGCGTGCAATTGCGATGCTTATTGGAGCTATAGATAGAACATATAGAAACTCTCCTCATTATCGAAAGGTCAGAAGAAGCCTAGTCGCATGGATTAGTGATTGGACGAAAAATGAGACAGATGAGACTATGAAGCTCTACCTGTTTAATGAGATGCTGCTTCACTGGGTTGTTGATTATCTTGGTGAGCATGACCACCATAAGTTCAGGAAGACATCACCTCCAACTCTGCCGAAAGCAGAGGGAATTGTCGAGATTATGCAGAAGGAGTACCCAGAGTACTCAGTCTACTTATCTGGCCGTGGCGGTCAATCATACACCACCACTGAGTTTAGCGATGCTGGTTTAGAGGTTATCTACAGCAACCACGAGGCAAAATACTCAGATAGCGTATTGACAGTTTTGATGGAAGAAGACGACCCTCTATCTGTTATTCTTAGAGAAAAAATAGTATAATAGAACTATAGAAGGAGGAGGCAATTGTGGATAAAAACATTGTTATTAAGGAAATGATGGCGACGGTTGATGAGCTGAACGCCGCTACGTATAACCCTAGAAAAATTAGTGGTCAGCAGCTTAAAGCCCTTAAGATGAGTATTAAGGAAAATGGAATCCTTGAACCACTTATCGTAAACCAAAAGACTGGGATGACTGTCGTGAGCGGACACCAGCGTCTACGTGTTGCTAAGGAGCTTGGCTTTACTGAAGTCCCTGTTAAGGTGATTGATGTAGATGAGAAAAAGGAGAAGATTCTTAACCTAGCCCTCAATAAGATTGGTGGTGCGTTTGATACCCCAAAGCTCGAGAATGTATTGCGAGAGGTGGTAGAGTTCGCTGGTGCAGACATTGAACAAACTGGCTTTACGGCTCAGGAAGTGGAGAAGATGCTTGCTTTACCAGAAGCAGAAACTGAAGGTGAATATCCGATTGTTCCATACTTTAGCGAGAAGTATAACTATGTGATTATTATGGCTAAGAATGAGATTGACTGGACATTTTTGCAGAATGCACTTGGTGTAAGGCGAGAGAAGTCCTATAAGTCATCTGCTATTGGTTTAGGGCATGTAGTAGACTTTGATAGGTTTCGTGAGTTATGGAAAGCACGAGAGAAATAGTAAAGGTAGTCATACCTAGCTACAGGCGAGCCGACAGGGTAAGGGCTATTGCCATACCCAATTCCGTTGTATGCGTGCCTGAGTCAGAGTTTGATAGCTATGCCGCCAATTACGGGAAGGATAGAGTCGTTGCACACCCAGATTCTATCATTGGAATAGGCCCAAAGCGTCAATGGATTATTGAACAATTCAAAAATGTATTCATGATTGATGATGAGTATGACCATCTTGTAAGGTGTTATTTACCAGAAGGCTCTGAAGAGTCTTCTCACTGTACTCCAGAAGAGACCTACGAGATTATTCAATCAACCGCAGAAACAGCAAAAGACCTTGGCACCTATCTTTTTGGGTTTAGCAAAACAGCGAAACCGCTATATTTTAACCCGACAGACCCATTTGGAGTGAGCGTTTCATCCAGCAATCTCGTGTACTATGGCATAGGAATACTTGATGGCGGTGGAATATTCGTGCCAGATGACTTGAATTATAATGAAGATGACTTTATCAGCCTCATCAACGCCCACAACAACAGGTTTTGTTTTATTGATAAAAGGTTCAGCTACCCATTCTCTCAGAATGAAAAGAATGGCATGACAACTGGTGGTAAAGACGTTGATATGTGGAATAGAAATGCCAAGAGGCTTGTTGAATACTTCTCCCCTCTCGTTAAGCTAGATGGCAAGAACGAGGACGGTAGTGTTATTGTTAAGGTAGGAAAGGCGTTTGAATGAAAGAGCTTGTAAAAATTGTTATACCTACATATAAGCGTGCTGGGAAGGTCACGACCCATAAAGTCGTGGCTAATTGTAGCCTTGTTGTACGAGAAGAAGAATATGAAGCATACCGCAAGGCATATCCAGACATGGAGATTTTCAAAATCCCTAAAGGAGAAATCCAGAACGGCATTGCTGACACCAGGGAATGGATTATGCGTAATGTTAATAATGGCAATGTATTTATGCTCGATGATGATGTGACAACTTTCGTCCGTGCTTACAATCCAGGCCAGTACGATGAGCTTATGTTCACCAATCCAGATGTCATCCACGAGAGCCATGTAGACCCGCAAACTATTTACGATGTAATCCAAGCCGATGCACACCTTGCAAAGCAGATGGGCTGTTACCTGTTCGGGTTTACTGTAGCAAGTAATCCAAGAGACTGCCCCCCTCAACTACCATATCGTGTCAATGGTATGATTAGTGGCGGTGCATTTGGTGTGCTACGTGGAGAACCAGGTTGTAAAATTGAGATACCATATCACGAGCCAGGAGTAGCTTTATGCGAGGATTACTATGTGATGCTTATCAACGCATACTATCACAGGTTTTGCCTTATCAATTACCGTTTTTGCGAAATGAGTACTACGTTCCGCAATGTTGGAGGATTAAGCGAATACCGTTCAACGGAAGGCGAGAAGGAAGCTTACCTATACCTGAAAAGGAAATTCGGTTCAGCTGTGCGTCGTAAAGGACAAGGATATACGAATGAAGGTAAGTCCCGAAAAGCAAGTAGCCCATACGAGCGTGTCCTTAATTTGCCATTTTAGATAAACACCCTATAAACACCCACAAACTAAAGCAAAAAGGCACACAAGGGCTCTAAGCAGGTCATTATTTTGCAAAACTATTTGCTATATAGGGGGTGGAAGCCGATATGCTACAGAGGTGAGTGATGAAAAGAATGAGGAAAAGGAGTATAATTAGGTTATGGGACGAATAAAAGGAGGCAGAAACAGGTCGCCGCAAGAGAAGGTAATCATGCTTGCGAAGAATAGTCACCCTATGCGTAACTCTAGGTGGCAGCATAATCACAACATTATTCGTAAGGTGGTCATGACACATTGGGTGTCAAATCAGTCTATTCCCACTCACGAGGAACTTGTCGAGCTAACAGGCTTATCTAAAGCAACCATATGCAGACACTGGGAAGATTTCGATAACACAGTCATGACTGAGCTTGTCCAAGAACAGGCAGCCTTAATGGTACAGCCAGTCCTATGGGGTATGTACAACGCAGCTATGAAGGGAAGCACAGAGGCAGCCAAGATGTTGCTAAAACTCGGCATGGATTACACGTTTGACGATGATAGCCAGCCACAGACTGTCAACAATACGCTGAACGTTGTTAATATGAACCAAGAAGATGTCATGAACGTGGAAGAAAAGCTCAAGAAATTCGCAAGGAGACTTGAACGAGACAAGGCACTTGGCATTGCAGAGGGTGAGGTCGTAGATGCTCCCGCAGCAAACAAGTAACGTAATTACACAGCAGAATAGTGTGCCTCAAAATGTAGCCAAGGACGCTGCAGAGGCACTGCGAATGCTCAGGCTATCTGCAAAGAACAACCTCTCAGACTTCGCTGAGTTTGTTTTTGACTTCGATAATGGTAAACACCACCACGAATGGTATAACATTCTCATGAACAAGCTAAGAAGCCCTAGGGGTGCTAACTGGGACATCGATTTAGAGCCAGCACCAGCAGGGTGGATTAACCACCGCATTGGTATTATGGCACCTCGTAACCATGCGAAGTCGACATGCTTTACTGTCGTCTACCCGCTTTGGATGATTGGTAACAATCCAGACATCCGTATTCTTATTGTTTCCAAGGCAGCAACCCAGGCTCAGGCTTTCTTGCGAGAGATTAAAGATAAGATTAGTAAAAGTTCTGAGTATAGGCAGGTATTCGGTGATTTGTTCCCACCAGACATGAAAAGCCCAGGCGAGAAATGGACAGATAGCGAGATTATTGTTCGTAGGAAAGCTACCCACAAAGACCCTACTGTCTCGGCAATGGGTGCTGGTGGCTCAATCCTATCAAAGCGTGCAGATATTATCATCTGCGACGACATTCTCAGCCTAGACAACACCAGAACGGCTGACCAGCGTGCAAAGATTAAGGAATGGTACAACGAGGTGCTGATTCCAGTCCTAGAGCCTGATGGCATTATGATAAACGTTGGTACCGCATGGAACTTGGAAGACTTGCTTCATGAACAGCTTAGAAACGTGAACTATGACGTGCGACGAAGATACCAGGCTGTCTTGCCTAACGGAGACACTCTTTGGCCTGAACGTTGGCCGTATGATAAATTGATGGAACTGAAACTTGAAACTGGCTCAGTCGCCTTCAACAAGTCCTATCAGAACGAGGCATTGAACTCAGAAGACAGCGTGTTTAAGCCACAATGGCTTGAGAAGGCAAAGGAATATGGCAAGAACCGCTATATGAAATACAACCTTGATTACAGTTCATGGGACTTGGGAGCTATGACCGTAGCTATTGGAGTAGACCTTGCGATTAGCCAAAAAGACACTGGAGACTTTACCGCATTGGCTGTGATTGGACAGACTAAGCTTGGAGCGAAGATTCCACTATGGCTTGAACAAGGTAAGTTCACCTTTGCCCAGACTCAGCAAAAGATTAAAGACCTTGCAGCGAGATATGACCCCTCCATTATCGTGGTGGAGAACAATGGCTACCAAGAAGCCTTACGCAGGGATATGGCAGACACTACCTCACTCCCTATCGTAGGTTATAGCACTGGTGGCGAGAAATATGATGAGAGTATTGGTGTCTCCTCAATTGCCGTTGAGTTTGAAAATGAGAAATGGATTCTGCCCTACAGCCTAGAAGAAGGCACAGAATACAACCGCAAGATGATAGACCTATTATGTGATGGCATGATGAACTTTGGCTCTGGTCACACCGCAGACATCCTGATGGCTACCTGGTTTGCTAACGGTGGTCTGCGTAGGTTGACCTATGGCACTGGTGCAGAGCCTGCTTACGCAAAGGGCGGAAGTGTAGACCCACTAGGTAGATAGGTGGTACAATAGACTCAGGAGAAGAAATGGGATTATTCGATAGTATCAACATATTTGGCAGGAGAAGTTCGGCAGGAAAAATCGCTGGCCGACCTACTGACCGCAAAGGCAGGGGTGTGGGTGTCCTTAGTGTGTTTAATCGTGATAAGTTGACAGAGATTGACTACACAGAAAACAACTACGACTTGTTCAGAGCAATCTACTACAACTCAACCGTGAACGGCACAGGCAAGGATTATGGCATTGCAGCTGCACTAGGTAAGCCTATAGTCAACATTGCAGCGAGCTACACTGTAGGCCGTGGTTTTGATATTCAGTTTGACAACCCAGACAATGACCCACTCATAACCGAGGCTGAAGAACAGCTCAATGTGTGGCTTAAAGACAACCAACGCATAATCTACAACCTAGTGAAGCATAGCTACCGTGACGGTGATTCATATGTTCATATTGACGAGTTTGGTGAACTAACAG
>ERZ773197.866-NODE-866-length-22451-cov-4.319879_pt1 | contig 22451 bp, 20 predicted proteins | sample MGYA00580999_ERZ773197 | MGnify/ENA primary metagenome ERZ773197 (study PRJEB29015, sample SAMEA2738166) | human oral metagenome | biome: human oral; feature: human-associated habitat; material: saliva | place: China | collected 2185 ...
TGGAAGCGAAATCGTCTATACGGTCCGGGAGACGCCGGTTGCCGGATACACGACGGCGATGACAGGCGATGCCGCGAACGGCTTTACCATCACCAACACGATTGCGGGCAAGGTGTCCGTACCGGTCGAGAAGAAGTGGGTCGGCCCCAAGGGTGCGTCCGCAACCATGCATCTGTATGCCAACGGGGCAGATACGGGCAAGAGCATCACGCTCGATGAGACCAATCACTGGCAGTATACCTTCGCCGATCTGGAGAAATATGACCATGGCAATGAGATCCAGTATACGATCGTAGAGGATCCGATCGCCAACTACGACTCACAGACGACGGGAGACGCCAGCCAGGGATTCGTCGTCACCAACAGCAACACGGAGAAGATCGATGTTCCGGTCAAGAAGCAGTGGGTCGGAACGCCCGCGGCCAGCGTGGAGATCAAGCTCTTTGCCGACGGCCAGGACGCGAACAAGTCACTGACCTTGAATGCGGCGGGCAACTGGGAGGGCAAGTTTGAGAACCTGCCCAAGTACAAGGCGGATGGAAGCGAAATCGTCTATACGGTCCGGGAGACGCCGGTTGCCGGATACACGACGACAATCGAGGGCGATACGGAGCATGGGTATGTTGTTACAAATAAGGCGAATGTAACGAAGAAGGACAAGCCCAAGAAGCCCGGATCAACACCTAAGGCGCCAAAGACAGGTGATTTTGGCAACGTGGATTGGTACATGTTCACGGCTTTTGTCTCTTTACAGGCACTGATTGTGTTTGCTCTGTTAAAGAGAAGAAAGACAAATGAGAAGTGACTTCCATTTTGATCTGATTGCTAAGTTGATGAACAGAGCGGGTTCCTGCGGGAATCCGCTCTGTTTCGATACAGAGGCGGGCGCAAGATAGAGATCTTACAGCTTGGATTGAATGTAGACTGGATTTGAAGTAGAATAACTGACAGAAATGCATCGAAGATGGGGGCGGGACCGGACGAGTCTCTCCCCCTTCTTTATCAGACGCAAGAGGCCCCGGACAGGGACACAGCACCAAAGGAGGTAGCCATGCGACATCTGATGAGTCCCATGGATCTGTCAGTGGAGGAGATCGATCGGCTGATGGATCTGGCAGCGGACATGAGAAAGGATCCCGATCGGTACGCCCACAGCCTGGAGGGGAAAATCCTGGCGACCTGCTTCTATGAGCCCTCCACCAGAACCCGTCTCTCCTTCGAGTCGGCCATGCTGCACCTGGGGGGCAAGACCCTGGGCTTCGCTTCCGCCAACTCCTCCTCCGCGGCTAAGGGAGAGTCCGTAGCCGATACCATCCGGGTCATCTCTTCCTTCGCGGATATCTGCGCCATGCGCCATCCCAAGGAGGGAGCTCCTCTGGTGGCCAGTCTCCACTCAGAGATTCCGGTGATCAATGCCGGTGACGGGGGACACCAGCACCCCACCCAGACTTTGACAGATCTCTTTACCATCCATACGCTCAGGGGCAGCATTGACCACCTTGTGGTCGGCCTCTGCGGGGACCTCAAGTTCGGCCGCACAGTTCACTCTCTGATCACGGCCATGTCCCGCTACGAGGGCATTTCCTTTGTGCTTATCTCACCTCCGGAGCTGCGCGTGCCCGGTTACATCCGGGAGGATGTCCTGGAGGCCAATCACATTCCCTACCGGGAGGTGGTCAGCCTGGATGAGCTCATGCCGGAACTGGATATTCTCTACATGACCAGGGTGCAGAAGGAGCGCTTCTTCAATGAGGAGGACTACCTGCGCATGAAGGACTTCTACATCCTGACCCCGGAGAAGATGAAAAGGGCAAGAAAGGATATGTTCGTTCTTCATCCCCTGCCCCGTGTCAATGAGATCTCCGTTGAGGTGGATCAGGATCCGAGAGCTGCCTACTTCCACCAGGTCGAGTGCGGACGCTATATTCGCCAGGCACTGATTCTCTCTCTGTTGGGGAAGTCCGATGTCCTTGGACAGACAGAGCGCCTGGGAAAGTCAGACGTCCTCGGAGAGATGGAGCCGGTCACTTCTGATTCGGCCGGCAGCACTGCCGCGGACAGGCCTTTCGAGGGCCAGCCGGGCCGGGGATGTGCCGGGGAGGCTTGCCCGGGATCTGAGCGAGCCGATGACACAAGGAGCGAAAAGGAGGCGGCCAATGCTTAACATCAGCGGAATTCAAGAGGGCTTTGTCTTAGACCACATCAAGGCCGGTATGAGTATGCGCATCTATAACGATCTGGGACTTGCGGACAGGGACTGCACCGTGGCCATGATCATGAATGCCAGATCCAATAAGATGGGCCGCAAGGATATGCTCAAGGTGGAGTGCCCTATCGACGCCATTGATCTGGATGTCCTGGGCTTCATCGACCACAACATCACGGTCAATGTCATCAAAGACAATCAGATCTGCGAGAAGCGAAAGCTGCGTCTGCCGAAGCGGATTAAGAATGTCATTTGCTGCAAGAATCCCCGCTGCATCTCCTCCATTGAGCAGGAATTGGATCAGATCTTTCTGTTGACGGATGAGGAGAATGAGGTCTACCGCTGCAAGTACTGTGAGGAGCAGTACAAGCGGGGCGATCACAAGAGATAAGTTCGGAAATTGTTCAGGATGCGACAGTGAGGCATATGTGATGCGGCGGTGAGGCATATGTTCCGCAGGGATTCGATTGTCCTGAGTCGGGACAATTGGAATTGGGCGAATCCCTTTCACATGCAAGAGGTCTTCTATGGCAAAGTATGCGGATGTCATCATCGACATCTCCAGGGGACAACTGGATAAGAGCTTTCAGTACCGGATCCCCGCGGAGCTGGAGGATCGCATTCGCATCGGGAGCCGGGTGAGGGTCTCTTTCGGTTCCGACCGGCGCAAGATCAGGGGCTATGTCATCGGCATCTCCGAAAAAGCGAAGCTGGAGGAAGCTAAGATTCGCCCCATTGACGGGACAGTGAGGGATGCAATCGACATCGAGTCCCAGCTGATCTCCCTTGCGGTCTGGATGAAGGACCACTACGGATCCACCTTAAACCAGGCCTTGAAGACGGTCCTGCCCATCAAGGTCAAGGCGGCCGCCAGAGAGAAGAAGAACCTGCGACTGCTTCTTCCCCCGGAGGAGGCCAGAGGTGAGCTTGCCTGTATGCGGGCGAGAAAGCGGCACTCAGTGGCAAAGGAGCGGCTTCTTGAGGCTCTGATTCAGGATCAGAGCCTGCCCTGGGAGCTGGTCACAGGGGAGTTGAATATCCCGTCCGCCAGCATCCGCGACTTAGAGAAGAGGGGATGGCTTGCGGTCGAGTCCTTCCGCAGTATGCGAAATCCCCTCGCGGCCCTGCAAAAGAGTGAGAAGAGAATTTGGCTCAATGAACAGCAGGAGCAGGTCTTTCAGACTTTTGCCGCTGACTGGGACCTGGGCAGGCGGGGGACCTATCTGCTCTATGGCGTCACGGGGAGCGGCAAGACCCAGGTCTACATGGAGATGATCGCCAAGGTTCTCTCCCAGAGGAAAGAAGCGATCGTTTTGATCCCGGAGATCTCCCTGACCTATCAGACGGTCATGCACTTCTACTCCCGCTTTGGAGACCAGGTTTCCATCCTGAATTCCCGCATGTCGGCGGGCGAGCGGTCTGATCAGTTTGAACGGGCCAAGGAGGAAAAGGTCCGGATCATGGTCGGTCCCCGATCGGCCCTCTTTACCCCTTTTCCCAATCTGGGGCTGATTGTCATTGACGAGGAGCACGAGAATTCTTATAAGTCGGAGACAGTACCCAAGTATCACGCCAGAGAGACAGCCGTAGAAAGGGCCCGTCTGTCTTCTGCCTCTGTGGTCCTGGGTTCTGCCACCCCTTCCCTGGAGGCGTTTTCCAGGGCCAAGAGAGGAGAGTACAGCCTCCTGTCCCTGCCCTCCCGCGTCGAGAACAGGGCCCTGCCTGACTGTCAGGTTGTGGACTTAAGAGAGGAATTAAGGGAGGGGAACCGGTCTGTGATCAGCCGCCGTCTGGGACAGCTGATCACAGACCGGCTTAAAAAGAAGGAACAGATCATGCTCTTTATCAACCGCAGGGGGATGGCCGGCTTCGTTTCTTGTCGCTCCTGCGGCTCTGTGATAAAATGTCCCCACTGTGAGGTCGCCCTGACACTCCATAAGAACGGGCGTATGAGCTGTCACTACTGCGGCTACTCCATGCCGGCCCCCAGGACCTGCCCCAGATGCGGGTCCAGATTCATTGGCGGGATGCGGGCCGGAACTGAGAAGTTTGAGGAGGTCATCCGGCGGACCTTCCCCGGGGCAAGAGTTCTTCGCATGGATGCGGACACCACCAGGTCTAAGGGGGGATATCAGAGAATTCTTGGGGCCTTCGCTAATCAGGAGGCCGATATTCTGATCGGGACTCAGATGATAGTCAAGGGGCACGACTTTCCCAATGTCACCTTAGTCGCTGCTCTGGCGGCGGACCTGTCCTTGAATTCCAGCGACTTCCGCGGAGCGGAGCGGACATTTCAGCTCCTCTGCCAGGCTGCCGGGAGAGCCGGACGGGGGGACAGGCCCGGGAAGATGGTCATTCAGACCTACCAGCCCGGGCATTTTGCGATCGTGGATGCCGCAAGGCAGGATTACGAGAGCTTCTATGATCAGGAAATGGCATATCGGTCGCTGATGTCTTATCCCCCTGCCGCCCATATGCTGGTCGTTCAGATCATGTCGGATTCAGAGCAGGCGGCGGAATCGGCGGCAGCTCTTTTTGCGGAGCTTCTTCGCAGGGCCCGACCCGAGGGCAGGATTGACGGTCCGGTCAAGGCAAGGATTGCAAAGCTTGCAGACGTCTACAGGCAGGCTATTTATATCCGCGATGAGGACTATGACCTGCTGATCGAGGACAAGAACCGGATTGAGGATCGCCTCCTGGCTGACAGATCTCTGCGGGCAGTCAATGTCTGGTTCGACTTTGACCCTATGAATGCCTTTTGATGACAGGCAATGATACGTAATGATAAGAGATATGAAATTGGAGAAGGGATTCTCCATTCAAAAGAGATAATCCGGGAGAGAAAAGTATGGCTATTCGAGAAATTCGCATAGACGGAGACCCTATATTAAAGAAGGTCTGCAGGCCCGTCAGCAAACTGTCTGACCGGCAGCAGGAGCTGATCGACGACATGCTGGAGACCATGTATGAGGCCAATGGCGTGGGGCTGGCCGCGCCCCAGGTGGGCGTGCTGCGCCGCATCGTCGTCATCGATGTGGGCGAGGGCCCTCTGGTGATGGTTAATCCCGAGATTACAGAGAAGGACGGAGAGCAGACCGGTGAGGAGGGCTGTCTGTCTGTTCCCGGCAAGGCCGCGATCGTCACCCGCCCGGAGCACGTGATCGCGCGGGCGCTCGATCGGAATATGAAGGAATTCTCTGTCGAGGGAACCGGCCTTTTAGCCAGAGCCATCTGCCATGAGCTGGATCATTTGGACGGGCACATGTACACGGAGATCGCCGAGAGCCCTCTGATGGATGTGAAATACGACGAGGAAGAGGAGATCGAATGAAGATCATCTTTATGGGAACACCGGATTTCGCGGTAGAGATTCTGGACGCGCTGCTTGAGGCCGGACATGAGATCTCTCTGGTCGTGACCCAGCCGGATAAGCCCAGGGGGAGGAAGAAGCTTCTGACTCCGCCGGAGGTCAAGCAGTACGCGACAGAGCATGGGATTGAAGTCTTTCAGCCCGCAAAAATCCGCCGGGCGGAGGCCGTCGCAAGGCTGGCGCAATATCCCGCGGATGTCGCGGTTGTGGCTGCCTTTGGTCAGATCCTTCCCGAGGAGATACTCAAGATGCCACGTCTGGGCTGCGTCAATGTTCACGCGTCCCTGCTTCCCAGGTATCGGGGTGCGGCGCCCATCCAGTGGGCCGTCTTAAACGGGGACGCGACGAGCGGAGTGACCACCATGCAGATGGGGGTGGGGCTGGATGATGGAGATATTTTAGAGCAGGAGGAAATTCCTTTGGATCCTCATGAGACGGGTGCCTCTCTCTTTGCCCGCCTGGCCGCGGTCAGCCGGGGGGTGATTGTCAGGACTCTGGAGGATCTGGACGCGGGGAGGATTCAAGCCAGGCCCCAGGATCCCGGTCTGGTCAGCCATGTCGGCATGATCCGAAAGGACATGGGCCGACTGGACTTCTCCCGCCCCGCCGATGAGCTGGAGCGCATGATCCGGGGGTTAAACTCCTGGCCTTCAGCTTTTACCTCCTATCAGGGAGAAACCCTTAAGATCTGGAGAGCCGGAGTCCTGGAGGACGAGTGCCCATCGGCGGAGGATCCGCGCGACGAAGAGGACAGGAGGGGGCCGGACGCCGCGCGTGTGCCGCAGGCGATCAGTACCATCGGGTCTTCGGCCGTCTGCCCCGGGAAAATTTTTGCCCTGACGGATGATGCGATTTATGTCAAGTGCGGCAGGGGGCTCCTGCGGATTGAAGAGCTTCAGAAGGCCGGAAAAAAGATGATGCCTGCGGCTGACTTCCTCCGCGGCCACAGGATGGAAGTCGGCCAGAGCCTGGGACAGTAAGAGAGAGCATTTCCGATTATGAATGAGAGAGAGATTGTACTTCAGATACTGTCTGCGGTCTTAGAGGAGGGAGCCTACTCCCACCTCCTGCTGCAGGCAGTTCTTGATAAATACGCCTATTTGGATAAGCGGCAGAGGGCCTTCATCAGCCGTCTTACCGTGGGGGTTATCGAGCGCAAAATCAGTCTGGATTATATTTTGAACCACTATTCCAGGACGCCGGTGAAAAAGATGAAGCCCATGATCCGCAACAGCCTGCGCATGGGCCTCTATCAGATTCTCTATATGGATGCAGTGCCTGATTCCGCGGCCTGTAATGAGTCGGTCAAACTGATTGCCAGGCGCTATCGGCCTCTCAGGGGATTTGTCAATGGTCTTCTGCGCAATATCGCCAGACATCGGCAGGAGGCCCTGTCTCTTCTGAAAGACGCGTCGCCCGGCGTCCGCTATTCCATGCCCGACTGGCTGATGAAAGAGTGGAGTAAGCGATTCGGCCGGGAGGGATGCGAGAGCATATGCAAGAGCTTCCTTGCGCCCAGGAAAACCTGCATTCGAGTCAACCTGGCCCGGATCTCCGTTGAAGACCTGATTGAGAAGCTCGAGGGGGAAGGAGTGTCTGTGCTCCGGTCCGAAGACCTTGACTATGCCCTCTATATCAGCGGCTATGACTCCATAAAGAAATTGCTTTCTTATCGGGAGGGCCTCTTCTATGTGCAGGATATCTCATCTATGCTGGTGGCGGAGCGGGCGCCTGTTCGCGGGGGAAGCAGGGTTTTAGATGTCTGCGCCGCTCCGGGCGGCAAGAGTCTGCATATAGCCGAAAAGCTGGCCTGTATGGATCGGTCTGAGGGAAGAGTTCTGGCGCGGGACCTGACGGAAGATAAGGTGGCGAGGATTCGCGAGAACATTGCCCGCTCTCAGATGGACAATATTTCCGCCCAGGTCTTTGACGCGAGAGTGGATGACGCAGCCAGTCACGAGGCCTATGACATCGTGCTGGCCGACCTGCCATGCTCCGGTCTGGGCGTCATCGGCAGAAAGCCGGAGATCCGCTATCGTCTGCAGCCAAAGGATCTGAGCGCTCTGGCCGGTCTGCAGACGCAGATCCTCTCTGTGGTCAAAAATTATGTGAAGGCGCAGGGGAGCCTGGTCTACTCCACCTGCACCATATCCGGGCAGGAGAATGAAGAGAATACAGAGCGCTTTTTGGCGGAGAATCCAGACTTCCATTTGATCTCTCAGGAGCAGATCCTGCCGGACGCTTCGGGCAGGGACGGTTTTTTCATTTCCGTTTTCAGCCGCGGCTGACCTGCCGGCAGATTTGTGACAGGTGTCCTGCCCGGAGCAATCATCTGCCAGCAGGTTTAGGACAGGCGTCCTGCCCGGAGCAATCATCTTCCGGCAGGTTCGCGACAGGCACCCTGTTTGGGACAATATCCCTCAGACAATTAGAATATGAGGGGAGAACCGGGCGAATCCGAGACACGCAGGGAAGAGCGTATCGGGTCAACGAGGGTCAGAAAAAATAAAGGTGAATCTGCGACAGGCAGGAAAGAGAGTAGGGCAATGCGAAGGATTGATATCAAGTCCATGAATTTGGAGGAATTAACCGCATATGTCGAGGCGATGGGGGAGAAAAAATTCCGGGCAAGGCAGCTCTACGAATGGATTCACAGAAGACAGGCGGCAGACTGGGATGAGATGAGCAACCTCTCCAGGGATCTGCGGGGGCGCCTGATGAGAGAAACTGATTTGACTGTTCTGCAAGAGGCGGACTGTCAGATTTCCAGGTTTGACGGAACCCGCAAGTACCTCTTTGCCCTGTCTGACGGCAATATGGTCGAGAGTGTTCTGATGTCCTATCATCACGGCAACTCCGTGTGCATTTCCTCACAGGTGGGATGCAGGATGGGCTGCAGATTCTGTGCCTCCACCATTGACGGCTGGCTCAGGAATCTGACTCCCGCGGAAATGCTGGATCAGATCTACCGGATTCAGCGGGACAGCAAAGAGAGGGTTTCCAATCTGGTGCTCATGGGAACCGGGGAGCCGCTGGATAACTTTGACAATGTCGTCAAGCTCATCGGGCTGGTTTCAGACGAAAATGGTCTGAATATCAGCCAGAGAAATATCACGGTCTCTACCTGTGGGATTGTTCCCCGGATCAGGGAGCTGGCAGATCTGAACCTGTCGATTACGCTTGCTATTTCCCTGCATGCCTCCTCGCAGGAGACCAGAAGAAAGCTCATGCCCATTGCTGAGCGCTACGATCTAAAAGAGATCCTGGACGCCTGCCGCTATTACTTCAGCAGGACGGGACGGCGCCTGACCTTCGAGTACGCTCTGGTGGCCGGAGTCAATGATTCCAGGGAGGACGCGGCCCGTCTGGCCGGACTTCTGGGAGATCTCAACTGCCATGTCAACCTGATCCCGGTCAATCCAATCAAGGAGCGCAATTTCCATCAGTCTGACAGAAGGGCTCTTCTGGCCTTTCGGACACAGCTTGAAAAATATGGCGTAAATGTTACTATTAGGAGAGAAATGGGAAGGGATATTGATGGCGCCTGTGGCCAGCTTCGTCGCCGCAAAATGCACGAAGGCGACCAGTCGCCCAATATCCGTTTTTTCTCATGACAGTGGACAATCGAATATCCCTGAGCGCTCATTTGAAAGTTTGCGCAATGGAATCTGCTCAGGGTATATGTTCGGTTGTTTGATGATTATGGCAGGAGATCCTTGCAGAATGAGGCTCCTGTCTGATGACGCAGTAAGGATGCGATATGTTATTTGCTTCAAAAACCGACGTCGGTCAGGTCAGAAGTAGCAACCAGGACTATGTCTTCGCGGCTTCGGAATCGATCGGCCCCCTGTCCAATCTCTTTGTGATTGCGGATGGAATGGGAGGACACAAGGCTGGGGAATACGCTTCTTCCAAGGCAGTCCAGCACGCGGTCAGCACCATAGAGACATCCGCGCTCAAAGAGCCGGTCGCCGTCTTAGACCAGGCGATCAGCAGCGCTAACAGCGTCATCTATGAGATGGCTGCTTCTGACGACAGCAAGCGGGGAATGGGAACTACCTTCGTGGCAGCCACCATTTGCGGGCAGCATCTCTATGTGGCGAATGTGGGGGATTCCCGCCTCTATCTGGTCGACCACAGCGGCCTGTGCCAGGTGACCCGCGATCACTCCCTGGTGGAGGAGATGCGGCGCAGTGGAGAGATGACCAGGGATGAGGCCATGCACAATCCCAACAAGAACATTATTACCAGGGCTGTCGGAGTGGAAGCCGAGGTTCATCCCGATTATTTTGACCTTTTTTTACAGCCCCGGGAGCAGATACTCATGTGTACCGATGGACTGACCAATATGGTGCCTGACGAGGAAATCCTTCGAATTATGAATACGGAGCCCGAACCTGAGATGAGGGCGGAGCGCCTGCTTGAGTTGGCGAATTTCAATGGGGGGAAGGACAATATCTCTGTGATTGTCATCGATCCCCTGGTTGATGCGGAGAGGATGTAGTCTATGTTAGAAAATGGAACATTTCTTGCGAATCGGTATGAGATCACAGCCAACATTGGGACAGGGGGCATGTCGGATGTCTACAGGGCCAAGGATCATCTTCTCGGCAGAGATGTCGGAGTCAAGGTCCTAAAGGAGGATTTCTCCCACGATATGACCTTTGTCACCAAATTCCGTCAGGAGGCGCAGTCCGCGGCGGGTTTAGAGCATCCGAATATCGTAAACATCTATGACGTCGGCTCTGAGAATGGCCTTTACTATATTGTGATGGAGGTCGTCGAGGGTGTGACGCTGAAGACCTACATTGAGAAGAAGGGGCGTCTTAACTACAAGGAGGTGATCTCCATCGCCATCCAGGTGGCGCGGGGGATTGAAGCCGCCCACAAGAAGGGAATCATTCACAGAGACATTAAGCCTCAGAACATCATGATCTCCAAGGACGGCAAGGTTAAGGTGACGGATTTTGGCATTGCCAAGGCGGTTTCCTCCAATACCGTGCACGCGGATATGATGGGATCAGTCCACTATACCTCGCCGGAGCAGGCCAGAAACGGCTATGTGACCTATCGGTCCGACATCTATTCTCTGGGAATTGTGATGTATGAAATGGCCACCGGACAGGTGCCCTTTGATGGAGATTCCACAGTCGCGGTGGCTCTGCAGCATCTGCAGTCCGAGATGCCAAAGGCGTCAGCGATTGCGGAGGATCTGCCGATCAGTGTCGAGCACATCATTGAGAAGGCGACCATGAAGAGCCCTGATCGCCGCTATCAGAATATGGAAGAGCTGCTTCTGGATCTGCGCAAGGCTCTGGTGACGCCCAATGAGGATTTTATCAATATCGTTCCGCTGGTTGACGATGATAAGACCAAGGTCATTACTGAGGATGAGTTAAACGAGATCAAGAAGGAGGCCGGCGCATACGAGGAGGACGAGGATAAGGAAGCGGACCTTAACGAACAGAAGGCCGGGGCTCTGCCTGCCGCGGCTGAGACTGGGGCGCTGACCGCTTCCGGGGACAAGAAAAAGAGCAGGAATATTGAGAAGATCATTACGATCGGCGGTGTGATCGCTGCCATTATCATTATGATCATTATGATCTATGTCTTCGGCTCTCTTTTCGGATGGTTCAAGGGCTTCGGCACGAACACGGAGCAGACCAGTCAGATTCGTCTTCCCGATGTGACGGGCAAGAGTGAGGAGGAAGCCAAATCCACCCTGACCAATATGGGCTTGAAGGTCGTCACGGTAAGCGCGACGTCTGATGACTATGATCAGGGGATGGTAGCTGAGCAGGATCCGACGGCTGGTAAGAAGGTGGACAAGGATTCAACGGTGACACTGACCATTTCCACAGGGTCTGACAAGATCAAGGTGCCTGATGTGACAGGACAGACAGAGGATGCCGCGACCAAGACGCTCAAGGGGGCCGGTCTGACCGTCAATGTTCAGTATCAGTACTCCTCTTCGGCGGCCAAAGGGGTCGTGATCAGCACAGATCCGACTGCCGGCAGCAAGCTGGCCAAGAACAGTCAGGTGACCCTGCTTGTCAGCCAGGGGACCAAGGCGGTCCAGGTGCCCAGTCTGACCGGCATGACCAAGGACGAGGCGAGCAGCGCCCTGTCCGCGGCCAAGTTAACGCTGGGGAATGTGACGTCCAGCTACAGCGACAGTGTGGAATCGGGCAAGGTGATTTCGCAGAGCCCCAGCACCGGCCAGTATATCGATCCCGGAACAGCGGTTAATATCGTGATTTCCAAGGGGAAGGAGACGGCGGCATACCGGTTCTCTCAGTCCGTCACGAACAGCACGACAAGTGATGTCACCTACGTCTTAAAAGACACGGCAGGCAAGACGCTTAGGACCTGGAAGGTCGGCGCCGGCAAGACAGAGACCCTCTCTGCAGAGAATATTCAGACGTCGAGCGGAACTCTCTCTTGGTCCGGAGGAGCGAGCGGCTCTACGGCGGTTTCTTTCGCCAAGCAGTAAAAGATTTCAGACGCCCGGGGAACCGGGCGTCTTTGCCATATCAGCGGAGGAAGGAGATGCAAGGGAAGATCATCAAGGGAATCGCCGGCTTCTACTATGTCTATGTCAGAGGAAGAGGAATCTACGAATGCAAGGCCCGGGGAGCTTTTCGCAAGAAGAAGATCAAACCGGTGGCGGGGGATGCGGTAGAGATAGAGATCACAGATCCTGTGGACGCGGAGGGGAATATCGTGTCGATTGCCGAGCGCAGAAGTCTTCTGATTCGGCCGACGGTAGCCAATGTGGATCAGGCCCTGGTGATCTTCGCGGCAAGTAAGCCGATGCCGAATTTCAATCTCCTGGACCGCTTCTTAGTCATGATGGAACAGGCGGAAATACCGACGACGATTCTCTTTAACAAGGTGGATCTGGTCGACAGGGAGGGGATTGAGCGAATCAGACGTATTTACGCGGCCAGCGCTTACCCCATCCACTTCATGTCCGCCAAGGAGAATCTGGGCCTGGATGAGATCCGGCGTCAGCTGTCTAACAGGACGACAACCGTGGCGGGTCCCTCCGGCGTCGGCAAGTCCTCCCTGATCAACCGCCTGCAGTCTGCCACCCGCATGCAAACGGCCGGCATTTCCGTCAAGCTGGGAAGGGGTCGGCACACGACCCGTCACAGTGAGCTGATTCCTCTGGAGGGGGAGCTCTCCGCAGTGGAGGGTTGCTTGAACACAGGGGGAAAAGGAGAGGCAGAGCCCTCTGGAGGGACAGGGGATCCTGCCGGTCGATTCCTGGTGAACAGGCATTTCATCGAGGATGAGGCCAGGGTCCTGGAGGAGGATTCCCCGGAGATGATCTGTGAGGAGATTCGGGGCAGGTACCAGGACGCCAGAGGATTCATCGTGGATACTCCCGGATTTTCCAGCCTTTATGTGCCGGACTTTGAGAAAGAGGATCTGGCCTTTTACTTTCCGGAATTTCTACCCTATATGAATGCGTGCAGGTTCCAGCCCTGCACGCATACCCATGAACCCCAGTGCGCTGTGCGAGAAGCCCTTGACAGAGGGGAAATTTCTAAAAGCCGCTATGACTCCTACCTGCAGATGTATGAGGAGTTATCCGAGCGAAGAAGATATTAGACCAGACTGAAAATATAGTTCAGAGTACAGGGCAAGGATCTGCCCCGGAGAGGAGTTCCTGTTGAATTGTTTATCCCCATCCATTTTATCCGCGGATTACGGTCATCTGGCCGACGACATCGCTCTGGTCGATGAGGCCGGGGCCCAGTACATCCATGTTGACGTTATGGACGGCACATTTGTGCCCAACATCACAATCGGGGCTCCTGTCGTCCGGTCGATCCGCAATTACACGGATAAGATTCTGGATGTTCATATGATGGTGGAGGAGCCCGCCCGTTTTGTCCCTGATATGGCGGAAGCGGGCGCTGATATTATTACCGTGCATGCCGAGGCGACAAGGCACCTGGATCGAACGATCGCGGCGGTCAAAGAGCAGAAGGTCATGGTCGGTCTGGCTCTAAATCCTGCCACCTCCCTCGATGTCCTTGAATATGTCCTGCCTCAGCTGGATATGGTTTTGCTCATGAGCGTCAACCCGGGCTTTGGAGGGCAGGAATTTATCCCGTATACGATTGACAAGCTCCAGCAGCTGCGCCAGATGATGGACAGGCAGGGGCTGGATATCGATATTGAGGTAGACGGCGGGATCAACCTGGAAAATGTCACAGATGTCCTGAACGCCGGGGCCAATATCATTGTGGCAGGCTCCGCGGTCTATCGCGGCGACGCCGCCGATAATGTACAGAGATTCCTAGAGATTATGGGGTAAACAGTTTCGTATGCGAGTGTGGATTGTCAGCGGCGGAAGCCTGGATGAGGGATTTGTGAGGGAAATCCTCGGAAAAGAGAATAGAGCTGATCTGCTGATTGGGGCGGATCGCGGGGCCTGGTTTTTATACCGGCTGGGGATCCGGCCTGACTATCTGATCGGAGATTTTGATTCAATTGACGATGATGAGCGGCAGGCTCTGGCCAGCTGGCAGCTTCCGCTTTCGGTTCTGCCGACACACAAGGATGATACGGATACGGAGGCGGCCCTGAATCTGGCGCTGCTTTTAGATCGGGAGCACTATCAGAGACTTGATCCGGCGGAGCGCAGGATTATGGACCTTAAGGAGCTGCCGAAAGGAGCAGGGGAATATCAGATTGATTTTATTGGCATTCTGGGAGCGACAGGAAGTCGGCTGGATCATGTCTTCGGCGCGGTGGCCATTCTGGGCCAGGCTCTGAAAGCGCGGGCAGGCCGGGGGATTCCCGCCTGTATCTTAGACCCGGACAACCGGATCCGCATGGTGGACTCCGGGCATCCCCTGTCTGTGACCAAAGAGGAAGAGTGGGGACAATATCTGTCTGTGATTCCCTTTGGAGGTCCCTGTCTGGGGGTGACATTACGAGGAGTATCCTATCCCCTGCAGGACGCGCGGATGGACCTCTTTTCTTCCATGGGCGTGAGCAATGAGATTGTCGATCGGGCGGAGATTTCTCTTGAGCAGGGTTGTCTTCTTGTGCTTGAGAGCCAGGACTAAGATTTGGCGCCTAAAAAGGGATGGGCTTTGCCCCGGTTCTCTTCCTGTGTTTGAGGGCAGAAATCAGGCAGGCTGCTTCTGCGTTTTTTGAAAATGAGGTGAGATAAGTGCTTGGAATTGTTGATGTCGGCGGAGGAACAAGAGATATCTTTGGCGCGGGGCTTCTGGATTATTTTATGGAAATCGGCCTGCGCGTCGATTACTTTATCGGGGTTTCGGCAGGCAGCGCCAACGGAATTTCCTATCTGGCAGGTCAGAAGGGACGCAATTACAAATTTTACGCGGACTATGTATTTCGCAAAGAGTATATGGGGATGGGGCAGCTTCTTCGGAGGGGGTCTATCATTAATCTTGACTACGGCTACGGAAAACTCTCGAACCGGGGAGGGGAGTACCCCGTTGACTATCCGGCATTTTCCAAAGACCCCACCCTCTTTGAGGTAGTGGCAACGGATGCAGACACGGGGAAGCCGGTCTACTTCAACCGGAATCATATTTGCCAGGATGACTACGATGTCCTCAAAGCCTCATCCTGTGTTCCCGTGGTCTGCAGACCATACCGGATCGGCAATTACCGTTACTATGACGGCGATATTTCCGATCCCATCCCCTTTAAGAGGGCCTTTGCGCAGGGCTGTGACCGCATCCTGGTCATCCTGACCCGACCTAAGACATTGATGCGCACTGGAAAATCAGATCGAGGCTACGCAAGATTTCTCAAGTATACGCATCCTAAGGTGGCCAGGAAGCTGGCCGATCGGGGTTATCTCTATAATCGTCAGCTCAGACAGCTGCAGAAAGAGGAGCAAGCGGGAAGAGCTCTGGTGCTTGGGCCGGATGATATCAGCGGGCTGAAAACCCTGACCCGAGATCTGGAGAAATTGGACGCCCTGTATCAGGAGGGCTATGCCAAGGGGAAGGTGGCGGAAGAATTCCTGAGGGGAGATGGCGGAAATCTTCACGGATGAGAGACGTCCGGTCTTTGTCTGTGTTGATCATTTGGATCAGGTTCTGGCCTATGCCTGTGTCGACTGTGAAGATCAGGTTCTGACCTATGCCTTCTGTGTGATGAAGAAGACCCGGGGAGAGGCGGTAATGGTCGATTATTTTCTGTCACTAAAAAAGAGGAGGTCTCTTTGGACCAGCTGGCCTGCAGCTGCCCTGGGAGGGAACTCCTCTTTTTTGCGCGCCCTACGGCGCGTCTTTTAATCGTGGGTTATAGGACAAAACGTGTTGATAGCTAATCCCATTGATCATAGAATCTATCCCCCTTATGGAAATCGCTCCAGACGATAGCATCGCTCCATATTGGAAGACTTTTTTCTAGTTTTTCTGTCTGCAACCGATTTTGGAAAATGCGACCAGCATCTCCCCGTCCGGGCCGACGGCGCCCGCATGCCAGACTTTTAGCCCGGCTCTGGCCATGGCTACAGATTGGTTTAAGCCCTTGCCGCCGACATAAATTTCTCTGCCCAGACTGCGCATTGTCTCTCCGCGCGTAATGATATGGGGGACTTTATAGACATAGTCGATGTTTAGGGAACCAAAGTTTAGAATCTTCATTACTGCCTCATTTCTCCGGAATATCTCCTTTATTTCTTCCAACTTCTCCGGGACATAGCCCATGGGAAATTCTCTTCGGGCAGCAGAATCATAAGTCATCCCTGTAGTACTTGCGCAGAAAATAGGTCGGAGCACAGCTCCAGGCATGGCAGTAGCTGTTGACAATGGTGCCTCCATAGGGGGATTCATGGGGATTCTCCGGATTGAAAAGTTCCCAATAAGTATCTGCCCCCTCGTCAGCCATGGCTCCCCAGTACTCCTTGAGTGCACCAAGGGCATCATCCATCTGCCCGCAGGCAATCAGGGCATCCACGTAGACATGTCGCATGTAGGGACTGACCATGCCGCTGACCTTATCCGCATCCATCGCCTTCAGTCTCTCTAAAATATGTGCCCCCTCCTTCGCATCGACAGCGCCCCCTAAAATCAGCCAGCACTGGCTGGCCCAGGAGATCTGTTGCTTCTCACCGCTCACAAATACGGATGTCTTTGGATCCATAAAATAGTCTCTGCTGACCACTGTAAGCTCATTATACTCTTCCTCCAGCGCTTCGGCTCTCTTCTCGTCGCCAAAAGACCGGGCCAGCTCAATGGCATCCTTGAGACAGTAGAGATAAATACCCTGGGCACTGGCAGCCTTATCCAATTCCAGATTCCAGTCGACAAAGCAAATTCCCATGGGACTGAGATCCCCGATAATTCCATCCTTGCCCTTTAGCTCTGCGGCCAGTTCCAGCTGCCGCATAGCCGTTTCATAGAGATCCTCCAGGCACTCGCGGTCTTGGCTCTGCCTGTAGTATTCCAGAAGAGTCGATATGAAAAAGAGAGAGTAGTCGAACATAAGAGCAAAATCCGCCTCAATTTCCGGCTCGACGAAGATATTGGCCGCCACCTGCCCCCGATCGGTAACATCGGAAGCAAAGAGGTAGAGACAGAGCTTCACCAGATCATTCTGCCTGTAGCTCTCATAGTTGGCCAGGGCTTCCATGCGCAGGTCGCCCAGCCAGAGTCTGCGATCTCTCTTCGGTCCATCCTCAAAGACCTTCTGCATACACTCGTGCAAAGTGCGGACAGCCAGGCGATCCAACCGGGCTGCTCTGGCATCTCCCGTCACATATGGAAGCAGCTTTGAGTCATCGGCAGAGGAAACCGCCCGAACTCTTGCATCTTTTACAATCAGCTTATAATTTTGACTGATATTGATTGCCCGAAGCTTCACATAGCGGAAGGCATAGCGTCTGGGCAGGGAGAGACTGGTCGGGAAGACATCCACATGCAGCTGCTCTGTCTGGATCCAGGCGCTGGAAATCCAGCCTTTATACTCAGAAACCTTCTCAAAAAACTCCCTGGGATTCTCTGCGAATTGCAGTTCAATCCATGCCGGCGCGTCCGGATGACGTCCGCTTGTAGCCAGTTCCAAAGTCAGATAGCCGGTCTGATGATCTCCGAAGTCTAAGATCAGCTCATCCTCGCTGCTCATTTCCCTCAAGAAATATGCCCTGTCCTCGAGAATACGCAGCTTCCCGTTCTCGGTTTTCTCGATTTGAACCGTTCGCACGGGGCTGACCGGAGTCTCGATCAGCTCCGGGAACATTTGCATGGCCTTATCTCTTAAGTAGGGGATCTTAGGCATATTTACTCCTCACCGGCCTTGCGAGCCTTCAGGTCTGCCAGAATCTGGTCATACTTCTTATCCAGATCATAGAAGTACATGAGCACGATGCTGACGATACTGATGATGATAGGGATGTATAGGAAAATGGCCTTGATCCCAAAGAGGGCGAGGTCGGTCTGGCTTACTGCCTTTTGGACATAACCGGTCGCTGCCATCAGAGCGCTGACAATCACGGTTCCCAGAGCCGCTCCCACCTTCTCACCAAAGGTGACAGCACTGTAGCTGAGGCCATCGGGACGGATCTTAAATTTCCAGTCAGAGTATTCGACAGTGTCTCCCATCATAGAGAAACCGCATACAGCAAGAGCTGAGGCTCCCAAACTGCGAACCACAAGTCCCAGCCCTAAGACGAGGGGAGAGCTGGCATCGGTCATGATGATCAGGCATCCGAGCAGGGAAAAGGCCGAGCCGACCAGGCAGACATTTCTTCCCCCGAACCTGCTGACCAGAGGCGCCATGAAAAGAGCTCCGAGCATGATGGGGAGCATGCTGCAAAGGGTAATTAAGCCCATATAATCTGTACTCTTTAGGATGAACTGCGCATAGTAGACATTAACGCCGGTCAGGCCGGAAGAGATGAAGGCAAGGAGGGTTGTCGCCATCAGAAGGATCCAGTACTTATTGTGAACCAGAGCATAGAGACTGTCCTTGGTAGAAGTCTTTACATTCTTCTCTGCTCCCTCACTTCCTAAGACAAAGTCGTCCGGCAGCTCCTTGCAGACCTTGAAGGTTAAGAGGTAGAGAAGCATGCCTAGGATGCCGTAGACCAATCCCATCAGAGTCCATCCTATTCTTCCTCCACCAAAGGCAGCAACCACCTTAAGGGAAACAGAACCGACCAGAGCTGCTCCGCCGAAGCCGAAGAAGGTACGGAAGACCGACAGCAGGGTTCTCTGTCCCTGATGCTTAGTCATGCGCATGGACAGAGTATTGTAGGGAACCGAAATACCTGTGTAAATGATGCAGACAGCCAAAATGTAGCTGACAGCCGCATAGATGACATCTGCGATGCCTCCGGTCATGGGACTGGAAAAGAGCATCAGACAGGCAAAGAGATATGGGATAGCCAGACGCAGAAGCCAGGGTCTGGCCTTGCCATAGCGGGATCTGGTCTTGTCGACGATGGCGCCCATAAAGAGATCCGTCAGACCGTCAAAGACACGGCATCCTGCCAGGATAGCCCCTGCGACGCCGATCGACAGCCCCACCTGCTCGGTGTAGAAATAGGTGACAAATGCGCTCGCTGTCGTCACCAACAAGTTGGCGGACAGGTTGCCGCAACCGTAGGCGATATAGCTGAGGGGATTGAGATTTACCTTGCTTGCTTCCTTTGCCATTGGAATACCTCCCTTTGCAATCTTTTGACCTTGGCCCTGCTTACCGGGTTCCGATTCAATTTCCTTTGTTGGCTATAGTATAAATTTTCGATATCGGAACTCCACTGACTGTATTCGTCACAATTCATTGACTTTTTTTGATATAATCTGCGTAGGGTATCTGTTTCCTCTGTCTGAGAAGCCTGAATAAGCCCATATGACCTCATCCAGGCTGATAGCTCTTAACTCTTAAACTGCAGCTCATCAAAGGAGAAAACCATGAAGAACAGCCAACTGCTCCTGGAGTATCTACAGGAATACAGTATTGATGAAGAAATCTATCGGCGCTACTATGAGTTGGCTCCCGATCCTGCGGCTCGAGCCGCCTATGTTGCCGGACTGGACTCCGAGCTCATTCGCTCCCGCAATATTCTGATTCCAGACTATCCCGGCGTCTACTTTCCCACAGAGATCGCCGAGGAATACTTCGACAGCAATCCTCCGATTTTCCTCGACTCCAGCTCCTCCTCCGTCTATCTGAGCAAGCACTATCGCTACACTCCTGCCATTGAGCACAGCCACAACTACTTTGAGATCATCTACATGCTATCCGGCTCCTGCAGACAGACCCTGGACGGAAAAGACCTGCCCCTGCACGCCGGGGATCTCTGCTTTATCCCTCCTCACTGCAAACACAGCCTAAATGTTTTTGATGACAGTATCGCTATTAATCTCATCCTGCGGCGCAAGACCTTCGAGCATGTCTTCTTCAATGTTCTATGCCTCAACTCCGTCCTCGCCAGTTTCTTCATGAGCCATCTCTACAGCAAACACCCCATGAAGAGAATTGTCTTCTCCACGAAGGATGATCCTGAAATTCGCGATGCCGTCCTGGAAATGTACCTGGAGTCACACTCCCAGGACAGGTACAGCGCCTTTCTCCTGGAAAATATGGTCGCCGTATTCTTTGCCAAGGTTCTGCGCGGCTATTCACGCTCCGCTTCTGTCATGCAGGCGAAGGGGCACGCCAACAATGAGAAGGCTATGGAACTCCTGTCCTACATCAACCAAAACTATCAAAATCTCAACCTGCGGGATCTGGCGCTGCACTTCCACTATTCACCGGAACACTGTTCCAGACTGATCAAGGAAGAGACCGGACGCAATTTCACTGCCATCCTGCGTAGCAGTCGAATCAACCGAGCTTGTGATCTCCTCTCCTCCACCCGCCAGAGTATCTCTTCCATCAGCGAGGAGGTCGGCTACGAAAATCCGGAAACCTTTATCCGGGCCTTTGTAAAGGAAATGCAGCTGACCCCCGGAAAATACCGCAAAAAAACACAAATACCCGGTGCAGATTTTACTGCACCGGGTATCGGGTAGGAGCTTATATATTCGATTGTTCCTGACATATTCATCGGATCAGCTCTTAGACAGCTGACTTACGTCTTCCGGCAATCAAATCTCCTCAGAGAACCGTCTTGACAGATCCGTACATGCCAGCATCATTACCCCCAGGGTCACCAGGGCAAAGCGCGCCTCTTCAGAGGCGTGGAAGGCCTCTGCCACGAACTGCTTCTTAATGCTCTCTATCAGGATATCCCCCGCCTTGGAGACACCTCCGCCGATGACATAGATCTCCGGATCAATCACTGTGGAAATTCTGGCACAGGCAGTTCCCAGCATACGGCCGACAAAGTCTGCAATCTCCAGAGCCAGCTCATCCCCCGCCTTGGCGGCATCATAAACATCCTTGGCTGTCAGAGAATCCAACTTGCGAAGAGAAGAATCCCTCTTGTCTGACTCCAGGACTTCTACCGCCTTGCGGACGATTCCTGCCTCTGTGGTATTGGAGGCAATATATTCCAAATCATCAGAGCAGGCGATCGCCTTTATCTTGACCCAATCCTCTGTATTACAGGGATTATAGCAGGCATCAATGGCAGAAATCACACGTTTCCTATCTACCTTCTTCCCCCGCTCCGATCCGCGCAGATAAAGGGTATAGAGACCTTCCTGCCGATTCATTTGCTCTGTCAGCCCCTGGGCGATCGGCTGAACAACCGCCACCTTGCCATTGTATCCTGACCTCTCATTGGCCATATCAAACCAGTAGTCCACAAAGGCGCGCAGAAAATTCCCTTCACCGAACTGGAGAACCTTGACCGGCGCTCCCGGATTCAGAATATATCCCTGATAACCACTGTTTTTTAACACCCGATAATTAAGCTGACTCACTTCTATACCTCACTTTACTCTTGATTCTGCTCTCGGCATTCCCTGTCTCTGCAAATGTGCACAAAACTTTACCTGAAACCTCCCCTTAAAAACAGGAGACTGCATTTTTCACCCCGGGCTTTCTGCAGATGCCCTTGCCTATCTCTCAATTCCAAAATACCGCTCGGCATTGTAATAGCTGATTCCCTCCACAATCTTCTTAAGGGAAGACTCAATGGCCGGATACTCTCCCCTCTCAACCCATTCACCAATCAGGTTGCAGGCGATGCGGCGGAAGTAGTCATGCCTGGTATAAGAGAGGAAGGATCTTGAATCTGTCAGCATTCCGACGAAATTCCCTAGAAGTCCAAGGTTTCCCAAAGACTTCATCTGCTTCTCCATACCATCGCGCGTATCCTGGAACCACCAGGCGGCCCCCATCTGTAGCTTTGAAGGAATCTCATCGGACTGAAAGCAACCTATCATGGTTCCGATCCGGTCGAAATCCACAGCATCCAGAGAAAAGAGAACGGTTTTTGGTAATTGGCCTGTGGAGTCAAGATCGCTTAAAAAGGTAGCCAGGGCAGCGGTACAGTCGTTCTGTGCAATCGTATCAAAGCCGGTATCCGGACCTTCTGCAGCGAACATGCGGCGATTGGTATTGCGCAGGCAAGAGTAGTGAATCTCCATAACCATGCCTTCCCTGTAATACGTACGGGCCAGATGGGTCATTAGAGTATTTGCTTTTGTTTGAGTTATCTGCATCTGTTTTTATTTGTATTTTACTTATTTGCAAAAGCGCTTTCCACCCTCACGATCTTATCATGCTTCTTCTCAAGACTTTTTGATATACCCTCACCTCTTCAATTGCCCAGCTCATACAACTCCTCCAAAGCTTCCTGAAAGAAACGCCGATTAAGCGCAAGTCCCCTCTCCAGATATTCCCTGGCCAACGAAAAGCGATGCATCTGTTTGTAGTACATTGCCAAATTGTAAAGTGCCATCTCGCGGTTGATTG
>ERZ773197.872-NODE-872-length-22382-cov-5.897299_pt1 | contig 22382 bp, 17 predicted proteins | sample MGYA00580999_ERZ773197 | MGnify/ENA primary metagenome ERZ773197 (study PRJEB29015, sample SAMEA2738166) | human oral metagenome | biome: human oral; feature: human-associated habitat; material: saliva | place: China | collected 2185 ...
TCTGTCCGCGCAACGATCCCCGACAATTCCAATCAGAGATAAACATGTAGAAAGCGTATTCATTCCACGTTTGGACGAGGGTTCAATCCCCTCCAGCTCCACTTTAATTACCCCATTCCTTAGGGAATCACTAGGGAAAAGACATTGGTTTGTAAATTGAAAACTCCTTTATATCGTGAAGGGGTTTTTCGTATATATAGCCCCCTCCGGTGGCATTCCCCCTCCGCCCAAAGGGCTGCACTAGAAAACAGAATCCATAATCTAATTATAAAAAGAAAACAATGTTAGGTGCGATCATCGGTGATATTGTTGGCTCCCGCTTTGAGTTCGACAATATCTATAAGACAGACTTCGAGTTGTTTACTCCGGAATGTGCGTTCACAGACGACTCCATTTGCACGATTGCCGTTGCGGATGCTATTATCAGAAATAAGGAAATAGGGAAGGTTTTGCACGAATGGTGCAGGCGCCACCCCTATCCAAAAGGTGGTTACGGAGGCTCCTTTGCCCGTTGGATATATTCAAACTATCCCCAACCCTACGGAAGTTTTGGTAATGGATCTGCCATGCGTGTATCACCTTGCGGATGGCTCCCTACAAGAGAAGAAGCCCTGACAAAGGCAAAAATATCTGCTGAGTGCACACACAACCACCCCGAAGGTATCAAGGGGGCTCAATGTGTGGCGGACTGCATCTACCTTGCGCGAAACCAAAAAGACAAAGCGCAACTCAGAGAGATGGTACAAGAGCAGTACGGCTACAACCTCAACCTAACATGCGATGGAATCAGACAAACTAGCACATTCGACGAGACGTGCCAAGTAACGGTGCCTCAAGCCATCGTTTGCTTTCTCGAAAGCATGGACTTCGAAAGTGCCGTCCGACTTGCCGTCTCAATCGGCGGAGATAGTGACACAATTGCCGCCATTACAGGGAGCATTGCAGAAGCCTATTACGGAATACCTCAACATATACAGGAGAAGGCGTGGGACTATCTCCCCAAAGAGATGCAAGATGTAATAACTCAATTCAAACAGAAGTATGGATAAGAAGCAAGCCCTTTCAATGATGAACAATGGATTGCTTTTTGGATATGGAACGTGAAGCCAATAACAGTGCATACGACAGAACTTCACATCGAAAGCATTAAACAAACATGGACTATTCAAAATTGAAAAATAAAACAATCTTCGACTTCTGCGAAGATGCTCGGATTCTTCGTTTCATAACGAAACAAGCGAACCCCAACAGAGCGGAATACAAAAAAACGCACAACCAAGATGATTGTGTATATGATTTGCAGATGCTTGCATTCTTAACTAATGATGATGATCTTAGCTCTGCCTTGTTTGATATATCATCAACAATAATTGAGTGGGATAGCGATTGTTTCGAATTTAGAGATTTGCAGATTCCAGTATCAAGTGCAACGGTGTGACAAAAATAGAGAGAAAGCTCTGGAGAGACCCCTATTTTATACTCTATTTCAAGCCTTTAGTTGGGATATTCCCTCCTACTCACTCCTATATTCCTAGCAATTCGAGAGTCTGAAGGTTGTATTTTCTTGGTAGAAAGCATTGCCATTTTACAAGAATGTATTACCTTTGCAAGCGATTCGGGGATAAGGAATTTCCTTTACTTGAATGGAGAGATGGCAGAGTGGTCGATTGCGGCGGTCTTGAAAACCGTTGAGCTGAGAGGCTCCGGGGGTTCGAATCCCTCTCTCTCCGCCGGAAGGGGCGTCAGAAAAACCTTCAGACATAGACAATCGTTGTAAGACCTCGGTTTTACAACGATTTTTCTTTTAATAATGAACGGAAAGACACCATCAATTAAAGCAGCAAATATTAATGACAATAAAATGAAATACTACTTCTTTATCCTTTTATCGTTCCTCTTATTCTCTTGCAAATACACCTCAAAGTTCATACAATGCGACAACTGCAATGGAGAGGGATATGTCCTAACAGAATGTGAAGACTGCAATGGCTATGGTTATTTGATGTGCAGGATGTGTGAAGGCAGTGGAGAGGTTGAATGCGATTATGTTACGGAAGAGGGAGAAAAGGATGCTGTCTTTTGTGCTCGGGTTCAGGATCCAGTTATGATGGTTTTAGCTGTCTTTCTTGTAATGGGACAGGAAAAAAAGAATGCTTTTCATGTAACGGTAATGGTGACATTGAATGTGAAGACTGCAACGGCTGTGGGAATTTGCGCTGTGGAGCTTGCGAAGGAGCAGGAGAAGTAACAATAGAATGTCCTGACTGTGAAGGCCGTGGGCGTATTTTTTTCAAACGATAAACAGAAAGAGAGGCACGATCTCCACTGAGGCATATATTAACGCGTCCGTCTCGACAAAGAAGTGCAGGAATTGCCGAGACAGTACTCAAGATCTATTGGGGGATTGGCGAAAGGAACAAGGGGTGGTACACAGCCGTGTACCACCCCTTGCCTATCTATTTATATGACGGACGTGTGTGTCTCTCTCTCTGTCCGCATACTTCAGAGAGGGAATCAATCCCCATCATGTACGCATCGTACATAGCCTTTGGCAGCAAATCGCCCTCCCAGATAATCCCTTAGGTGAGGTCTAACCAAACTAGGTACCGGGTGATTATATCCGGCGATCATACCAAAGACATAGCGATCTGTCTCTCTGTTCGATGAGAAGCGAGTGGATGACCAGTAGACCCTTCCGGATGTTTGGTCGCCCAATGCATTGGTCGCTGTTGATTCCTGTCGGTTATATCGTCTAATACCTGTGAAGTTTTTCCATCCATATGCTGCGGGTAGATTCCTATTTGCCTGGTATGGCGGATCTTGTTCGTCCAAAGCCATGAGCATAATCGCCAACTCTGCAACAGAGGGCAACCGCCACTCCCGCCCAAGGGTCTGGCAAGCGGCTTCAGCGTCTCTATAGGGGGTATGCCCCAGCCATGTATAAGAGCCATTGGCCAGTCTATTATTAGAAATAGTCTCTTTCCAAACATAGAATGTACGGGTAGGACGATTGAAGATAGAACGCTCGTTGTGCTTGGGGAGAGGACCCCTTGTAACCTTCATAGAAGAGGGGCGAACAGACTTCTCTTCCAGATTACATGTGATTTTGTAACTATTGCCAACGTCTACACTCGAAAACATCGGTGTCTCCGGTTCTATCTTTGCGTTAATAACCGCCTTACCAAGCTTTCTCGCACAACGATAGTACATGTTCCCTTGAGCATACTTGCCTGCCTTTATATAGGGTTGCACATAGTCTACATATTTCCAGAACTCCTGTACTTGATCTCCAGTACCAAAACCATGTAGAGGCCAACTCACGGGGTCGTATATTGCCTCGGTAGCGTTGTAGAGAAGCTCTCCATAGTAAGTCATGGAGTTGTTTCTCTGCTGCCCGGCTCTTGTACTGGTAACAAAGTGCCTAAAGTCATCATAGGGGTAGCGATCGAGGTAGAGCGGATTATCATTGGGGAGGCTGAATAAACCAATCCCCAGAGAGATATACTGGTAGAGCGCCGGTAGGTACCAAACCATCTCCTCTCGGTCGATAACGCCATTGCCATTCTCATCTCTATTATACTTCAAACACTCAAGGTATGCCTTATGATCCTTATATGAATTATCGAGGTTGTCGGTAATTACTTCATACCCATCTCGTGCAGGCTGCAGAAGCGTGCTATAATTCATATTGGGAGAACCGCCTTTTGGTTGTCGATTAGCCAATGTCACATAATAGGCATTGGCTCCATTCGCCACAGAACCCTGCTCTTGAACCTTACCATATGCTCCAGCTGCCATAGTACTCTGATTGAAGGTGTAGTAGGAGTAGGGCTGCTGCATGGCTTGGATACCAAAAGCGGATTCTCCCCTTGGGAGCACACTCTCTTTGAGCGAGTAGTGCGTCACAATAGCCTCTTGACGGAAGAGGATATCCGCCTTGGTGTACTGCGACTCTCGGTCTCGACTGATCTTGTGACCGGAATCGGTATCGTTGAAAATGAACAAGCCAATGTAACGGTCGGGTTGGTTCACAAACGTACGCCAACCATCCTCTTCCCAGTTGCCGGAGAAAGTAACGTTGCTTGGTTTCGTCTTGTAGTAGTACTCATCTATGTAGTAGGTAACGGTAGCTCCGGTTGACTTGTAGTCCGGTAGCTTCTTCAAGAATTGCTCCAAGGTCAATCCCTTATCATTCGTATCGTATGGCAGGATATTCGCATTCTGATTCACACTATTATGGAATCTAAAGCGGATCCAATCATTATCAAGCCCTGCAGGCTTGGGAGTATTAAAGTCCCTACCCACTCTCTCCAGATTGTCGCAGAAGGGGGTCTTAACGATATAGGCCATCTGGCTGACATCGCGTAGCTTCGCTAGCTCAGCAGCCGTAAAGGTGAGTACTCCGTATCCGAAGGGAGAGTCTTTCATCTCGAGTCTCTTGTACTCTAGTACATTCCCGGTTACCCCGGTATTGACTTCGTTGTCTCGAACTACCTCGGTCTCAACTTCACCTACCCCATTGATCTTTACGTTGTAGGTGTAGGAGGCGTTGCTCTCAGCTTCCCAGTTGTTTGCTTGGTTATTAACATAGCCCAAGTGGATGATGTAGTGCATCTCCTCGGCACTGATACCGGAGTTGTTGGGTCTCTCTTTTTTGAAGTCTCCCACGATCTCTATATAGGTAGCGTAGGGATCGGCATATACGAAATCTCCATTCTTGACAAAGTGATCCTGGAACGCCCCTTGGTTAATGTGGTAATTCCCCGGAGCCGTAAGGTCGATGCTCTTCTCTTGGAGCTCTCTCTTTTTGAAGCCCGGGCAGACTTGGTTGTTTCTGGTTTTCTTACTATTGGGCGGCAAATAAAAAGTAAACTCTTTGCCCCCTTCTTCCATGAGCATCAAGGGGCCCTTGTCTTGAGCCTTTATGCCGGGATAGTAGTAATTGGCATCTCCGGTAAGTGATACAATAGGATCGGTGGTATAAGGCATGGCATGCTTTGGCAGATTGCGAATATACCATTCCTTAGGTGTAAAAGAGACTTTCGAACCATCGGTGGGATTATCGGTAGTGATAACGACGCGCACCTTTGCATCGAGACGCTTCAGAGGAATAACGACCTCTCCGGTAGCGGTGACTTTGGCTTCTAGAGAGCCTACCATGAAGAATGCCGGTTCAATACGTTGCACCGACTCCTTCTGAAGAGAGACCTTGAAAGCCTCTAGGTCGCTGAGCGAATTGATGTTGTCTAGGCTCGTCTTCTCTACTCCGTAGATGGTTAGATCCTCCCCATAGTTGGCAATAAGCACGAACGTGTAGGTAGCGTTTGTGAATAGATGAGGCTTCTTGCTAAACGCCCTTTGGGTGCCAGGCGTCAAGACTTCTCCGACCTCCTCGTGATCACGGTGTACAAGCGTTCCATCCTTGGCAAAAACCATCAAATAGAGGTTCTGCACCGTGTTTTCTACACTTTCTTCTGCAGATGCACGTAGTACACTCTGAGGAGTGAACTCGCTTAGCCCGGCACAGATGTTGACTTCTATCTCTTCCCCATCGCCCATATAGCTTCCTCGGTCTTCGACACAAGAGGCCACTCCCATCACAAGGAGGAGAGACATAACCGCTAAGGCAATAGTACTATATATCTTATTCATAGTTGTATTTTAGTTTGCATCAAACAAATGGTTCGGGATTGACAGTCTTTTCGGTCCAGGGGGTCAACTGGTATTTAATGGTCACTTCCTGGAGACTGATGATTAGGTTCAGCTTGTAGTTGTAGCTTGGGTAGAGATCGCCTTGGCCCGGCTTTACGATACCACTGGCTACAGTAGTCTTCGCATCCCCCGTGCTGATGGGGAATCGAGCAGAAAGCTTTCCTCCACTAGAGAGATTGAGCACGAGGTCTACCTTGGGCTGCTGAGCATTGGGGATACTCCAGAGAGAGCTAAAGATCGGAGCCGAATAAACGATGACATCCGGAGCCTTGCTCGTACCATCAAGAGGTGTGGAGGGATTCGCCAATGTAACGGCCGGGATATTGCACCTCCAGGCACTCTGGGGCTGGCCAACGTATTGGAACTGATCCGTATCGATTCGGTTTGCCGGCGTGGCTTTGGTAAAGAAGAAATTGTACGCCTTAGAGAGATTGGCAAAACTGATGGCGGCCGAGTTCACCGATATGCCTTTACTAGCCCAATATTGGCGGGTTGTTTGGTCGACAAAGAGACGGACCTCTACTCTACTCAACTGAGGATAGAGAGCGACCTCCTTGGGTGTATCTTTGGTTATGCGGGTATGCACGATTTCACTGTATCCGCTATAGATAATATTAGCGTCTGTAGTGGTGTGACCATCAACCTTGGCAACCAAGTTTTGTAATTGGTATTCGTGAGAGAACTTGGGGATAGAAAACTCCGTTACCCCAGCTCCATCGAAGTCGGTCGTTACACCGGCTGCGTTCAACGTAGGAAATACGACATAGTTTAAAGCGGTAAAGCTATTGTCGGTCTCGCCCTTAGGGCTGATGGCATACGCATAGAGCTTCTTAGAGCCCGGAGCTATATTTGGGAATGTAAAGAGCACATTCCCGGAAAAATCGACCTTCTTTGCTTGCTGTGCCTCAACAATACCCTTATTGTTTACCACACATACCAGCACACGAGTAGGCTGTATGTCATTAGGATTAGCAGCGCCAACACCCGCACTCCTCAAGCTGAATGCACAATATAATGGGAGTGGTTCGTTGTCAACGTCTAGCTGAGTATCTCTCTTGTTGCAGGCAGTAAGGCAGAGCAACATCTGCAATACTACCAGAATTGTTATGTAATGATTCCCCTTCATAGTCGGTCTCTCTCTTAGAAAATAGGATTTACATCTGCTGCTGTCCAGGGGGCAACTTGTATCTCAGTGCCGGGACAAGAATAGAAGAATGTGATATCCATCTCCTGCTTAGTTAGGTCAACATCTGTTGCCTTGGTGCGTAAATAGTCTCCGAGATTGAGAGTGTGTAGTACTCTGTTACTCGTTTTTTCTATCAATTCAAAGGTAATTTGGTTTACGGAGTTAGGATCGAATCGCAACATCGCACCCGGTATTGCCATTCTGCCTCGCTCGTCCTCTTTGAAGTCCTCAAAGAGATAGGTGACTTTGCCCGTCAATGTATTGCCGGCACCATCGCAGAGCCCCGGTACAAGACCTATTCTCCACTGATATTGATTTTTGCTAAAGTCAAAGTTTTCTTTGTCCAACCCTACATATATATTGTAGTGGATAGAGTAAAGGCGCACGTAATCGATCTGGCTATTAAATGCTTCGCGCCCCTCAATAAGGGCAGAGCCAAGATAAAGATGGTCATTGATACCCGACTCTTTTCCATTAAAAGCATTGGGCTCCCCAAGGGTAATGCTGTTACCTAGAGAAGAGTCTGTACCCTTGATCAGTGTCTTATCCGAAACATTGCCTATAGCTACGACCTTATACTTGACCCCTTGCTTCAGATTGAACTTAACAATAGGTGTGGGATCGGAGGGCGTATCAGTATTAATATCCTGACGCTCTATGAGTTTGCCGGAATTGGCTTCATATATATACAGCTGCACAGTCTTGATGTACTTAGGAAGAACCTCCGTAGTGCCATCCGCATGATATGAGAGTGCTATGCGATTGGTATAACACTTTGATAAGTCATCCCTCAAACAACTACTCAACAGCAGTGAGGTAGGCAATATGAGGGACACTAGTGTCCAAAAAAATCGTTTTGTAATCATACTACATTATGTGTGCATTATATTGCTGTACTACAGCAAGCCATGACAATTAATTGTTCAGAAAAGAAGTGGGGAGACCCGGAAACTCTCGAAAGACCCAAGGTCTCCCCACAACATAGTGCTATAAATAGCTAAGGTAATCGGTAGAGATTACTCGGCAATAGGCTTTACGTTAACCTCTGTCCAAGGAGCTACTGTAACTCTAACGATCAAGTTAAACTTGTCACTAACGATGTCGGGGTTACCCTTGCCAGGTACTGTAGGATCATCAGACTGTACGATGATACCGTCGCCATTGTTGATCTGGCTCATATCGATATTGAGCAACTGAGCTTCCTTAAATGTGTCAGAACCGAGGTCGTAACCAACGAGGTTAACAAATTGGTGATCAGCATCAACGTTTGCACCATTGAAGAAGAAGTGGAGACGTGGAGCAACACTCTTAGTCTGAAGGTTCTTACCTAGTGCTTGCTTAGCGAAGAAGTTAAAGGCAAGCACCTTAGCACCAGCCCCAGTAAATGAAGTAGTAAAACCAGTAGCCTTGAAGTAAGAAGCGAAATCGGTTACGTTCTTACCGCCAATGTTTAGAGTACCATCTGTGGTAGTGTATGCACCTGCATAGGTGGTAGCAAAGAGACGACCATCAACGGCCTTAGTGCTTAGCTTAAGAGTATTATCGAAGTCGTTCATGAAGACACCCTTATTCTGAGCTGTCACCTTAACAACTTTCCAGATAGTTGACCATGCACCTGTAGGTTGGCCATTGTTATATGAGCCAAAGCGAGTCTCTTGAGCTGCTTTATAAGCGGCATCCTTATCATCGTATGTGCCACCGGGGTGAGCTGCAACATACTGCTTCTTCCAGTCAATGAATGTCTGCTTAGCAGTAGCATCCTTGAATTCGATAACAGAGAAAACAGTTGCTACTTGGAAGCGGCTCATGTCGCCCTTGAGGTCAAACTGTACCTTCTTAACATTAGCATCCGTTGCAGGATCCGGATTGATAGGCTCTACACCGAGTGCTTGGAGAGGCTTGTTCAACTCTGAGTAGATAGCTTCGTTAGCCTTAGCTTTGATAGAAACCTCGAGTTCGTTAACATCAGATCCAACGGCTAGAAGTGCAGCTTGTGGATTAACCACAACCGAAGCACGAGTAACAACAGCATCTACATTAACGAATTTGTAACCACCGCCGGCGGCCCCAACAGTTGTAGTAGAGGTTAACTTGCCAAAGTCAGCGCTTCCTTTTACAAATCGCTGAGCCTTCTTGATGGTACCATTTGTGGTCGTTAGATAGACGTCTACATTTTCTACAGATGCAGCACCTCCGGCAGCGATAACATCCTGACCGTCTGTCATAGCAGCACGTAGGTTGTCTCCCAAGTCGAGAGCTACTACTACAGTCTGTGGACCGTTTTCCATTTTGTTAGGTTCTTGCTTGCTCTTGTTACAAGAGGGCAAGAAGAGGGCACCCGCGAGAAGGAGTGCGAAAAAACTTTTTGTTTTCATCTTCTTTTAATTAAGTGAATAGTTAGTTAGTTGATAATTATTATGCGTCTATTATACTATTGTCTCTCAATTGCTCTCTTGGCATCGGCATTGCCAGCTTTGGCTGCCTTGTGTAGCAATTGATCTGCGGTGGGCATATTCCCCTTCATGTTCTCGGCAATGGCTTTGAGGAAGAGTACAGTCCCATCTTCTTGTAGGGTTGCCAAGATGCTAAGAGCCTGGTTGGCATTCTGATCATTCTTTAGGAGCGAGGTGACGTAGTTGAGTGCCATGTCACGATCTTTCGGATAGATGCGATGGGCCGTAGCATAGACACTCGTGGGGTTAAGCCCCTTGGCGATGTAATGCACCTGAGCCAACTGATAGAGCTCCCAAGCGCTGAGAAGTTCGGGCTTGCTCTTATAGATGCCCGGCAACTCGTCCACCGTATAGGGGCGCACGTCGTATCTCATCTTAAATACCGTGCGGCGTAGGGGCGGATAGACATTCTGGAGAAGCTCGTTGTAGACACGCCCCCCCTCCATAGCCTTGATATCTTTTTCTCTCTCGAGGTCGGTGCTATACCGATCGATAATAGCGACAACGTCCTTAGCATAGCTATAAGAGCTTGCCACGAGGGCCTCTCTCAGGCCTTGCCAGTCCTCACCATTACCCTTAATCTCGAAGCGTGCCGTCTTGCGAAGCTTAGGATATTTCTCCTCGATCATCTTAGCAAGCACCTCAGAGCGAGCCTGCGAGAGGGTTAGGTTGCTATTGAACTCGCCTTCCGGAGATGCATACCCGCCAATATAGACATCACCGATGGTAGCGCCGGAGTCAGCAAGCTTTAGAGCCTTGGAGATAAAGTCGTTGATACGATCGATCTCAGAGGCATTGTTGGCAAAGTCTCTAAGCAACTCAGAGCGAGCCACTCTAAACTCTACGTGCGAGATCATCTCCTCTTCGTAGCTCTTCTGCTCTACCTTGAAAGGCTCGTAGTCATAATACTTATAGTCTACGGGGCCAAAGAGATTGATATCGACAAAGTCTTTTGTTCCGGTTATGCTATAGGCTTCGCAGTCGACACAGCCAAAGGCCTTCTCTGCGATGCGGATCTTAGCATTGCTCATCCAGTACTCAAAGGGTACTGTACGCTCAATATGTATAGGAGACTTAGCTACCTCTCTGAGCGTTTTCACTTCGCTCATGGGTATACCGGCAGGTAGCTCTTGCTTTAGGCTAACGGCACGCTTTAGTGCCTTCATGCGCAAAGCTCCGGCTATATAATAGGTACCGAGGTCCACCTCCTGCGTCCCATCTGCAGAAACAATTCGAGGGGAGAGGATGGCTACCTCTTGAGCGCCTAACGAATTGCGTAGAGGCTCAATATCCAATGACAATACAAGCTTCGTCCCATCTGCAGAACGAGAGGCTTTTAGATGATTGTAAGCCCAGCGAGGAGTCGTGCTCTCTTGTGCACCCAAAAGAAGTGGAGTGCAAAGGAAAAGCAGTAATATAGCAATCTTAGTATGTCTCATTCTATTCATAGTACTCTCTCTCATCTTACTTTATGGTATACACTAATGATATAGCAGCCTTAGTGGGGCCTAAATAGTTGGCCGTACCTTCGCCGACCTTGTCTCCACATCGAACACATTCAAACTTGTCGTAGTGGATCCAATTGTAACCCAAGCCCAATTGAAACTCCATGCTAAAGCGTCTGTTTATGATCAAGTGGTATCCTGCAGAGAGACCTCCACCCACGAGATAGCCCTCGTAACGGTGATCCTTCATCACACTGTTCTTGTTTTCCAAGACAAATGGGATATTCACTCCCCCAACATTGAAGGCAGCCCCTTGAGCATGCAAACCAAAGAAGAGACCATTGAAAGCCTCGCAGGTCCAGTACCTTACCTCAGGTTGCACAAGCCAATGGCTGATTTTCTTTGTCTTGTAACGATCAGAAGAGGGGTCGGTGCCATAGAAAAAGAAATTCGCACCTCCACTAAGATCCACACTCCAACGCGGAGCGAGTCGATACTCCAGTGACAAATTGGGACTCTGAAGACCTCCTCCATAGAGAAGATTAGTCTTGAGCGCGGCTTTTTGTGCACTTGCTGTCAGAGCACCTAGAGCCATTACGGCCACTGTCAAAAACGACCTCTTGAGACAATCCATACTAACGAACATTGATTTTCATATAAAACAAATGAGAGAAAGAGAGAGTCAAGCCCCTGTACACCCTATACACAGAGACTCTCGAAAAGCGATTAATGCGGAACCAATCCTTTGATTGTGAGAATTACACCCGTTCACTTTATTCTTGTTTTACCTCTCTATTATGGTATTGAGTTGGTTTGAGTAACCCAAACACTCATACCTCTTCCATTAAAAACGGAGCAAAGGTACAAAGAAACAACGACAAAAAACAACAAGAAGTAGTAAAAAACAATAAATCCAGACCAAAACTCTCCTATTTGATCGTTTTCTCGAGCCGGCGGGTAGTAGGGAGCCATGCCTTTGCTCGCAGTCTGACCTCAGTGTAACTCAAGCCTAATCAGCCGACACGCCGGGAAAGAGGGTCGGAAAAAGGGATGGGTAGCCCGGGCACCTCCACCCCACTCCCCTTATTATATATAGGTGTATAGCTTGCACCACGGACTAATCGCACAGCCTTACAGCTCTTACCCACTACCTCCTTCTCGAGCTCAAACTCTCGGTAAGGACCAAGACCGTAGGACCAAGACTTCTACTGCAAAAAGGGCATGCAAAGGGGCTCTCTAGTGGGAGGGCAAAATTTGCCGGCTGATATTTTGTAGGATTTAGGCCTAAATCTCAAAGAAAATCAGGCAGAATGTCGCCCCATTTTCAGCCTAGAAATAAAAAAAATCAGCCTCTACTTCGGGAGAAAATCAGCCAAGAGGGGAAAAGGACTCGGGCTTTGTCCCTTTTTCGGTTGGAATACATGGCTTGGGATAACCTCCCGGGGCACCCCAAGAAGCCGCTCCCCTTCTTTGACAACAGGGATGAAGAGCCCGAAGGCTTCTCGACCAACATCCTCACGCCGCTTAACCATTCAAGCGGTTTAAGGAGAGCGAGAGGGCAAGAGAGTCGCGTTTGAGAAAGGGGAGCATTTTATTTGGAAATTAGATCATTAGTGTGTATCTTTGTTGCAGTGGGTGATGTGTACCTATTGGGAGGATAACCCAAGCGTAGGTCACCACCCTATTGTAGGATTCAAAAAATAATGGCTTATGGGCAACAAACGGTTCCATTCTTTTTCTTCCCGCATAAGCTCTCTGAAGCGGCGTTTGCTCCCCTCTTATGGCGCTCAGGTGGGGGCGGTGCTTTTGACCGGCATCATATTTGGCTTGGGAGCCTACCTCGTATATGTGTCTAAAGCCTACAGCTACCTTTCGGATGATCCTAAGGTCTGCGTCAATTGTCACGTGATGGGTCCCTACTATGCAACGTGGCAACACTCGTCTCATAAGATGGTCGCAACGTGCAACGATTGCCATGTACCCCACAATAACATCCTGAACAAATACTTTTTCAAAGCCAAAGATGGCTTGAGGCACTCCTATATATTCACGATGAGAAAGGAGCCCCAGGCGATGCAGGCTATTGCGGCAAGCCAAGAGGTGATATACGACAATTGTGTTCGTTGCCACTCTCAACTGAATCAGGAGTTTGTGAAGACAGGAAAAATGACACACAAGCAACTTACTCACGGAGAGGGACGAGCTTGTTGGGATTGTCACAGAGACGTGCCCCATGGCGGTAAGAATAGTCTATCGTCTACTCCAGGTGCGATTGTGCCGTATCCTAAGTCTCCCGTTCCGGATTGGCTTAGAGACCAGCTAAAAGCGGGGAAAGAAAAGAGATAATGACAGTATGGTTAGAATAAAAAAGAGACTCCTATGAAAGAAAAAAGAAAGCTGAAGAGATGGCAGGGCTGGGCGCTGTTTGTAGCTACTATGGTAGTAGTTTTTTGTCTAGGTCTTTTAGCCTCGTCTATTATGCAACGCCGTGCAGAGGTTGCCTCTATCTTTGCCAATAAAAAGGTAGAGATCGCTCCACAGGAGGCCCGAAACGCGCTTTTCCAATCCAACTATCCCAAAGAATATGAGACCTGGCTACAGACGGCAGACACCTCTTTTTCTTCGGAGTTTAATGGCAACAAACCCGTAGATGTCTTGGCGCAACGCCCCGAGATGGTAATATTCTGGGCCGGATACGCCTTTTCGACAGACTATAGTGCGCCTCGCGGTCATTACTATGCCATACAAGATATGTTGCACACGCTACGCACAGGCTCACCCGGTGTAGATGGAATGGATGATATACAACCTGCGACCTGTTGGACTTGCAAAAGCCCGGATGTTCCCAGAATGATGCAGGCAATGGGAGTGGGAGCCTTCTACAACCAAAAGTGGAGTGCCATGGGGAGTGAGATTGTCAACCCCATCGGATGCGCAGACTGCCATGATACCGAAACCATGGATCTTCGGATCTCTCGCCCCGCTCTCGTCGAGGCGTTTGGGAGAATGGGGAAAGACATTACCAAGGCAACTCATCAGGAGATGCGCTCTTTGGTCTGTGCGCAGTGCCACGTAGAGTACTATTTCCGTAAAGAGAATAAATACCTCACATTCCCTTGGGATAAGGGCACTTCTATGGAAGATGTAGAGAAGTACTACGACGAAATGGAGTACTACGACTACATCCATGCCATCAGCAAAACGCCTATCCTCAAGGCTCAGCATCCCGACTTTGAGATTGCACAACTCGGCATACATGCCCAGAGAGGTGTAGCTTGTGCCGATTGTCATATGCCTTATATGAGCCAGGGCGGCATGAAGTTTAGCGATCACCACATACAGAGTCCGCTCAACTATATTGATCGCACTTGCCAAGTTTGCCACCGAGAAAGCGAAGAGGTGCTCCGTAAGAATGTTTACGACCGCCAGCGTATGGCCAACGAGATTCGCAACAAACTTGAGAAAGAGCTTGCCGCAGCACACATAGAAGCTAAGTTCGCTTGGGATAAGGGCGCCACAGAAGCGGCCATGAAACCAGTCTTGCGCTACATACGTCAGGCACAGTGGCGTTGGGACTATGGTGTTGCCTCTCACGGAGCCTCCTTCCACGCACCCCAAGAGGTTACACGGATTCTCTCCAATGGTCTCGAGCGAGCCCTACAAGCAAGACTTGCCATCTCCAAAGTGCTTGCCAAGCTTGGCTTTACCGGCGATGTGCCCATGCCGGACATTTCCACCAAGGAAAAAGCTCAGCGTTACATTGGGCTTAATCCGGAAGAGCTTCAGGCCAATAAGAAGAAGTTCTTGGATGTTGTAGTACCTAAGTGGGTAGAGCAAGCCAAACAGAAACAGCGCATCTAAAACTAACCCTAGAGGTGGCCTCGTACTTCGGGTATGGGGCCACCCTTTTTGCTTATCAACGGAGCTTGTATGTGGGATAAGGCTTTTCGGCTCACTTATAAGCTCCGATTTTCGAAGAAAGACAGCTTACAGATATACAAATACAATGTGGAGAGACCCCTGGAGCTTCGTTGAAGCATTTGTCATTGCATCGGCTATTCTGGTCGTTGGAATCCTACTGCACTTCACCCTCGGCCCCATTCCTTTTCATGGGTTTGCTTATCCTCTAAATATTATCGGAGGGGTTGGGATTCTACTCCTTTCTCTCCTACTCGCCATCCTTGCACGGCGAGGCAATAGGATAGCTACCTTTCTAGCCGGATACAAAATGTCTATCGCTGCTATGGCGATACTTATGGGCCTCTCCATCATAATGGGCCTTACCCGACAAATAGAACTCGCTGCACCCCATGGAGCCAATCTGCAAGAGCCGGTACATGCCGTGGGCTTCAGTTATGTGCTCTCTACGTGGTATTTCCTCATGAGTTATCTCCTTCTCCTTGTCGTGCTGGGCGGCACCACCTTTACCTTTATCCTAAGGGGGCGACGACGCAACATGCCTTGGAGTAGGTACATTGCCTTTCTTCTGAATCACTTAGGGCTCTACATTGCCCTCTTTGCGGGACTACTGGGGGCTCACGACTTGCAGAGATACCGCATGCAGGTAGATGCTAGCGAGAACCGTCCCGAGTGGCGAGCAACCAAAGATTTCTCTACCGAACTATATGAGCTCCCTCTCGCTATCGAATTGGAACGGTTCGAATTGGAAGAGTACCCGCCTAAGCTGATGATTATAGATAGCCGCAGTGGAGAGACCCTTCCCGCAGGGCATCCCTGGCAACTCTCTGTAGAGAAGACGCCCATTATGGGCACCTACAAAGCATGGAAGATAGAGGTCTTACAACACTTGCCCCTGAGTGCTCCGGTAGTCTCCCGGGATAGTATGCATTTTGTAGAGTTCGGCAGTACAGGAGCAGTACATGGTCTAGAGGTACGGGCAACCAACCAAGAGACGGGGCAAGTGGTGAGCGGCTGGGTAACCTCCGGTAGCTACCTTATCCCCTTCCGAGCCCTATCCCTGCCGGACAGCACAAGCATTGTCATGCCCGATCCGGAGCCGAAGCAATTCCGCTCGCTGGTCTCCATCTATAGCCCCAATGATAAGTTTGCAAAGGGCGAGATCACGGTGAATAAGCCCATTAAGTTCGACGGCTGGCACATCTATCAGCTCAGCTACGATCAAGAGATGGGGAGGTGGAGCACCGTTTCTGTGTTTGAGGTTGTGCGCGACCCTTGGTTACCTGCAGTCTATGTAGGTCTCCTCCTTATGTTACTTGGGGCCATATCTCTTTTTGTTTTGCCTCGCCCCGCTCGCATTCCATCCCCCACTGAAAAGAAAAAGCTATGACAACTTGGAACGATATGATCTATTATGCCGTCCCCACCATACTCCTCTCGGGATGTGGAGCGTGGATGGCTTTCCGAGATAAGCGGAGTATCGCTCTCGCCCTTTTCCTACTCGCATTTGTAGTATTCGGCACCTATATAGGGCTCATGTGGCACTCTCTCGAGCGTCCCCCGATGCGTACCATGGGCGAAACCCGATTGTGGTACTCTTTCTTCGCCTTGGTGGCCGGAGTTATCGTTTACCTACGCTGGCACTACAAATGGATATTGAGCTTCTCTACCATCTTGGCCTCTGTCTTTATCATCATCAACCTTGTTCGCCCCGAGATTCACAATAAGAGTATGATGCCGGCTCTCGAGAGCCCCTTTTTCGTACCGCATGTAATCTCCTATATGTTTTCGTATGGGATGTTGGGAGCAGGGCTACTGATGGCTTTCTATGCCCTGTGGTTGCAAAAGAAAAAGGGAGATGAGGGTCAGGCCCTCCACCTTATGTCTATTTCGGACGGATTGGCTTACACGGGGCTTGCCTTCTTGATGATCGGACTTCTCTTGGGGGCCTTTTGGGCAAAGCTCGCCTGGGGGCACTACTGGAGTTGGGACCCCAAAGAGACGTGGGCTGCGGTAACGATGCTTTCGTATCTACTCTACATCCACTACCGCCTGAGTAGACCTCGCAAGATATCGACTGCACTTTGGTTGCTCTTTTTCTCGTTCTTGTGCCTCCAGATTTGCTGGTACGGAGTCAACTTCCTACCCTCAGCACAGGGCATAAGCGTCCATACCTACGGATGACGCAGCACCTCGTTGAGAAAAGGGAGGGGTCGAGAATATCTTGAGATCCAAGTATTGAGAGGAATACCGCATTGCTTTTGAGGCTTAGACTTTCCCCTCGAGAATACTGCGCATGAGAGCTTCACTCTCCTTCTTATCCCGATAGCCTCTATCGCAGCGTTACAAGAATTGCACCCCCTTTTATCTTACATGCCATTGGCACTACTCGACTTGGGATCACATCAATATGGTCAATCATAGAAGGGGGAATTGCATTCAGCTGTTGTAATGTAATGGGCTCTCCGTTTAGTACGATCAGACTCTCCTCGTCCCCATTTATAAGCAAGTTGTCTCCAAAAACTTCTACTCCTCGCACAAAGCGAAGCGCCTCTGCCATTGATTTCCCACGAGTAATTGGATTTCCCTTAAACTCAATTCGAGTAGCACCACCGGGACTCAATCTAGTATACTTGGCCATAACCTCAAGCTCCGAAAGCTCCTCAGGATTCTCCGACAGCTCAAAATTGTACTGAGTAGCAGGCTGGTCCATCATGAGAGTTCGACGCAAAGTTTTGTAGCCTATGCAACGGATTTCTACGAAATAGGTCCCTGGTTTTGCCACTTCTAGAGTATAACTCCCGTCGGCTTGACTGACAGCTCCTGTAAAAGCACGCTCTGTAGTATCTCGCTGCAATATAATAGTTGCCGCTGGTACAGCAATTTGATCTTTAGTAGAGATGGTGCCCTTCAATTCATAGCGTCCCTCTTGCGCTGACATTTGTATGGTAAAAAGGAATGCGAGAAATGTAAGAATACAAAAATATTTCATCTCTTTTTTGATCTGCATTTTGACATTTAGAAGTGATAAAAACGCTCTCGAGGTTCTCATCCTTTGCACCACGATGTTATGGACACTGCCATCCATTTCTCTTGGTTCGACAACAAAGTTAGGAAATATAAAAGTAAAATGCGAGGCTTTGAGGAGGGGACAGATTCCTGCGGAGAGGGAGCATACGAAGAAAGCTCTCTAGAGGGAGGGCAAAATATGGTGCCTAAGATTTCGTAGGATTTAGGCCTAAATTCGAAAGAAATTCAGGCAGAATATTCCCCCATTATCAGCCCAAAAATAAAAAAATTCCAGCCTCAAATCCAGGAGGAAATCAGCCAAGGGAAAGAAGAGAATAGGGTTTTGTCCCTTTTTAGGTAGAGAACAAGGCTTGGAATAAGCTCTTGCATCATCGCACAAGCCGCTCCTAAAGCAACCCACAACCGCAACGCCCATTTTGAGCATGGGTCTACACAGTCACGACTACTCTATGGATTGTTTATTAGCCGCAATCCCTTACATTTGCGTTAGATATAGTAAGGGCATACAAGAGCAATCATCTACCAACCTCAAAATAAAAGGATTATGAAAGCATTAGACCCACAACCTCAAGAAGTAAAAGAGAACCTTGAGGAGCTACTTAGGGACTTGGACGAAAAGGTTCCACCCAAACAACTCGACCGCAACCTACTCATCGCCACATGGAATATCCGAGGCTTTGGCGACCTAACACGTAGCTGGATGAGTAAAGAGGGCGATAGCCCCCGACGCGACCTTCATTCGGTGCATTGTATTGCCGAGATTCTAAGACGATTCGACGTTATCGCTATACAAGAGGTCAAATCCAATATCAGAGCCTTGAGAGACACACTCAAGATACTAGGGGACGAATGGTCTATGATTCTAACCGACGTAAACCAAGGCAGTGCCGGCAATGGCGAACGCATGGCCTATCTATTCGATACGCGCCGAGTTAATCTCTCGGGGCTGGCAGGGGAGCTAGTCGTGCCGGACGAATGGCGCAGCGGAGTATCCAAGAACGTAATGCAGGAGCAATTCGTTCGCTCGCCTTATGCCGTGAGCTTCCGATCTAAACATCAGACCTTCATTCTCGTCACACTTCACGTGCTCTACGGCAAGAAGTCGAGCGACCGCATAAAAGAACTCAAGGGAATTGCTCAATGGCTATCGTCTTGGGCGAAAGATATCAACGCCTATCACCAAAATCTGATTATCCTTGGCGACTTCAACATTGAGGCACGAGGAGACCTACTGGCTGAGACCTTCCTCTCTGAGGGGCTATACATTCCTGAGGGTTTGCAAAGCAAAGAAGTGAGTCGCTCCATCTTCAACGATACAAAGTTCTACGATCAGATTGCGTGGTTCAACGGTTTGAATGGCCAGCCCAAACTCTCCCTGGAGTTTGTACGTGGAGGCAGCTACGACTTTGTCGCTACTGCGCTCAAAAACAGAGGACTGACAAAGCAAAAACTTTCCTTTATGCTATCCGACCACTATCCCCTATGGGCGGAGTTTAAGCTCTAACCCACCCTCTCAAACAAAAAGAAAGGCAGTGTAGAAGTTTCCTCTGCACTGCCTTTTTCGTTAGCGTTGTATCGCCCTATTTCTTGGGAGTCTGAGCGCCATAGCCGAGCACAGCGCCAAAGAGTTTGCGCGCCTTCTGCCAGGGGTATTTATTGGCAAACATGGTCACGCGGGTAGTCTGCGTAGCCTGCTGATTCTGTCCGAGGTAGCGATTGACCTGATTCGCCGTTGAGTTGCGGTCGTAGTTCTCCGAAGATACAATCTTGAGACTCATGAAGCCCTTAAGGTAGGGAGCATCAATGGCTCCGATAAATCGTTTATCAAGGGGCATCTCCTTATTTCCTTCGTACTTGGGCCCGATCTCTTCGGCTTCCTCAATACGAGAAGCGGGCACGTTAAGGGGGTTGGACTTGGTACAGATCTCGAGGTCGTACTTATTACCAATGAAATAATTATCATAGAGATTGCTTTGCTTTAGCTTCTCGTACTCCTGCCTTGCCTCATAGCGACAACGCTCTACACCACAGCGTGAATTGAAGCCGAATATATTCTTGTAAACATTGATGGTGCGGATACCATTCATAAAGCGGAAGCCCTGCCCCATCGACTCAAACTCCTTGGTGATGGGCCACGTGAATAGCACGGTATTGTGGTGGAAATCCAACGAAATTTCGCCCTCACGCCCTGCGGCTAGGGTACCCCACACCTCACAAGCGGCATAGCGATTGGCCACAAATACATTGTTACTTACCTCCATATAGCCGGCACCCATGGCTGCTTGCAGCCCAAAGAAGCGACAATTGACAAAAACACAATTGGAGACGCGCACCTTCCCCTCAACCGTTAGGTGCAAAGCACGCCAATCGGCTTTGGAGAATCCGGAGGGCTGTATGGGGCTACCATCAGGGTGTACGAGCATACCCGTGAGCACTTCTGTATTGGGCGTACCCGTACGGGGGTCTTTCACGTCGGCCTTGTTGTAGATGATAAGCTCCCCTCCATCGAAAGTAAAGCCATCCACCACTACTTCACCGGCAGGGGTTTTATCCCCGTAAGCACGACGTGCTGTAATGTGAAAGAGAGCTGAACCGAGAACGCGGGGCGACTTCTCATTGGGCTGGATCTTGGTGATGTACTTAAGAGGATTGCGCTCTGAGAAGTCGGACGAGTAGCCGCCATAGAACTTGAGGAACTTGCCGTTGTCTGCACCATTGCCGAAGCGTCCGCACTCGATATAGCCTCGATCCATATTGCCCAGATAGTTACCTTCTGCCACGAGGATGGTCGAACCATCCTCTGCGAGATCGATAGCTTTCTGCAAATCCTTTAGGGGCGATTCTTTGCTCAAGCCGTCGGCACGAGTCTTGCCGTTGGCGCTCACATAGTAGGTTTTAGCCGCAGAGGTAGGGTTAGCCGCCGTTTTTCCCTCTTTGTCGGAGGTGTGATCAAAGTAGTTTGTTACCTCATAGGACACTCGCTTAAGGTCATTATCGGTAGAGGCATTAACCTGCCGAGCCTGTGCCGGTAGGCATACACTTAGCCCTAAGGCAATGGAAAGATAATAGATGTTCTTCTTCATATTTGATTTCTTCAGTAGTTTGTACTATTACACAGTTAGACCTATGGGCAGGTTGTCAGAGCATTACCGCAAAGCCATTCTTCCTCTATCCAGCCCTGATGCTGTTTGTCAAGAGTCTGCACTTTGACCCACTCCCCCCGCTTATCTAGAGGGCGCAAAGTGATCTCTTTTGAGAAAGTGTAGACAGCCCGAGCCTGCCCGGAGGGTTGCTCTCTCAGCTTGAGAGTTTGCCCCCCATAGTTGCGTGTGCCTACGGCCACGACTGAGTAGTGTATCCAACTCTCTCCGTCTTGACGAATAGGCAATTCGCCCTCGTAAACTTCGCCATAGGAAGCAACAAAATTGCCACAGATACGCCACCACCCATCCTTATTATTGCCGAGATTGAGCATATGCGAGCCATCCTTATCTAGCTTATGCACTATAGTTCCCTTGGGTGCATTACGGATGTTGGTATCCCCTTTTGTCTCATCGTAGACATAAACAAAGAGAGTATTATCAAAGTTATCAAGCATGAGCTTGCGGGTCTTACCCTTGATCGTTAAGGAGAGCTCTAGCTGCTGAGGGTCCTTCTCGGAGCAAGCCGGGAGAGTGGCAAAGCTATCGGTCTGTTTACTCTTGAACTCATACCGAGCTCGTTGCTTGTCAAAAGTGGTACAGAATAATGTATCTGTAAAGTTTTCGGGATACTCAAGATGCACATCGAAAGGCTCACGATGCTCGGCATCATAGTACAAGATAACATTGATTTCCCCAATCCGATAGACATAGCAAACTGCGGGAATGTCTTGTGCAAACCCGGTAGATACACCGGAAAATAGGCACAATAGTGCCAATAAAATTCGGGGTAGTTTCATGGAAATTATTAATACTTATTGTGTATACAACCTATTGTATCGTCCTAGAGGTGCCTAGCCTAGTCCTCCCTAGGAATACGCTTGACCTCTTTGACCCATCGCTCATTGACCCAACGAAAAACAACATACTTGGTATCAACAAGATCCCCTAGGCCGAGATCGTCAAACATCGTATCGTACTCCGCATCCTGCTCTCTTGCGCCAACATACATCTCTATGGAAGTGCCCTTTTGTGGCAGTTTGAAAAGAAAGACAAGACGGTGCTTAAAGATATCAGTCAGAGTGGCTCGTTGCTTAGAAGAGAGCTGCGATAGGTCGTAAAAATCATCAACCTTCACCTCAGAGACCTTCGGAGCCAACGATCTATCCTCACGCAAGCGCCCTCGGTCGTAGATGTAGAAATTGAGATCACTATACCCAAATGTGTTATTGACACCGACCAACTTACGCCCATCTTTGAGGTTCCAATAGCAAACCTCTAGCGTAGGATCCGGATAGGAAAGATAAGCTCGTAGATAGCCATTGCGCTCGTCACAGACCTCCACATAGGGCTCTATCCACTCCTGCCCTTCGGCGGGTGCCCCAACATGTGTGAGAAGATTTTTGCGCTCCTCTACGGACCAGCGATTATCTACAGCCTTCTCGGGGAGCATCAAGAAGATATCTCGTATATTGGTCTTCTTGGTCCCTTGGTTATT
>ERZ773197.873-NODE-873-length-22376-cov-12.048340_pt1 | contig 22376 bp, 18 predicted proteins | sample MGYA00580999_ERZ773197 | MGnify/ENA primary metagenome ERZ773197 (study PRJEB29015, sample SAMEA2738166) | human oral metagenome | biome: human oral; feature: human-associated habitat; material: saliva | place: China | collected 2185 ...
AGCAACTGACTCTTAATCAGTGGGTCTAGGGTTCGAATCCCTAAGGGTGTACGAAAGGAGATGCAACAGAATCTCCTTTTTATTTTCTAACAGACGATTATTTATACTATTGAAAACATCTAATATGAAAAAACAAAGTTACTTATTTGCTATATTCATATTTTTAATGTAATTTTGTCAACCGAATTTATATAAAAAGTTCTTATAACCATAAAAACATTAATAATTTATGCAAGACTCTATCAAATCTGTTTTATCGGGTGATTTCAATAAAAAGAAATTCCTGATGTGTTTGATTACGGCGCTCTTAACCGTAATCGTGTGGAATCTTCCGAGTAGTTTCTTTGACATTGATGGCCTTACTATTGTCCAACAACGTGTCATTGCTATTTTTGTTATGGCCGTTTTGCTGTGGATAACAGAAGCTATCCCTGCATGGGCAACGTCTATTACAATTATCTTCATACTGCTCTTTTGCGTCAGTGACTCGTCGTTCTCCTTCTTTCAAGGCACAGAAGATCAGTATGGAACGATGCTTGATCATGTAGGAGTAATGGCATGTTTTGCTGATCCTACAATTATTTTGTTCCTTGGAGGCTTTATATTAGCTATCGCAGCAACAAAGAGTGGGCTTGATGTTCTTATGGCAAGAATACTAATGAAACCATTCGGTCAGAAGAGTGAATATGTGCTTTTAGGTTTCCTTCTCATCACAGGAGTATTCTCTATGTTTATTTCCAACACGGCAACGGCAGCCATGATGCTCACCTTCTTAACTCCCGTGTTCAAAGCACTCCCTGCAAATGGAAAAGGAAGAATTGCGCTCACGATGGCCATTCCTGTTGGTGCTAATCTCGGTGGTATGGGTACTCCAATCGGAACGCCCCCTAATGTATTTGCGCTGAAGTATCTAAACGACCCTGCAGGACTAAATACTGGAATAACATTCTCACATTGGATGATGGTGATGGTTCCTTTAGTTATTATCCTCCTTATTATTGCATGGCGACTGATTCTTCATTTCTTCCCATTCACACAAAAGACAATTAAGATTGAAATTGCAGGAGAAGTCTCTCACAATTGGCGTACAGTGGTTGTGGCTATCACTTTCCTGCTCACAATATTCTTATGGATTAAAGGAAAAGATTTATTTGGCATCAATGCAAACACGGTGGCGATGCTTCCTATAGCTGTATTTGCATTTTGCGGCGTAATCACAGCAAAAGATTTGCAAGAAATAGATTGGTCAGTCATCTGGATGGTTGCGGGAGGCTTTGCCTTGGGTAATGCAATGAACGGAACAGGTTTGGCAGAGAATGCCATTAAGAGTATTCCATTCGGAGCTTGGAATCCGGTCGTAATCCTCGTTATCGCATGTCTCATTTGCTATCTTTTGAGTAACTTCATTTCCAACACCGCAACAGCAGCCCTACTTGTGCCTATCCTCGCCGTTGTATGTAAAGGAATGGGCGATGGTTTGAATATGATCGGTGGTACAGTAACCGTTTTAGTCGGTATTGCAATCGCTGCAAGTGCGGCAATGAGCCTCCCAATCAGTACGCCACCAAATGCCATAGCTTTCTCAACAGGATTAGTCAAGCAAAACGATATGCTCAAAGTCGGAGTGTCAGTCGGTATCGTCACTTTGATTTTAGGCATCGGTGCATTGGCTCTTTTCTCTAAATTAGGTGTTTTCTAATCATAAATAAATCCACATTTTGAGCCTCTCCTTGTAAAAAGGTGAGGCTCTCTTTCATTTTTCTTGTAAAATGTTTTAATCAATTTATAGTTATTTCGTAATTTTGTCGCAATCAAACTTAAAAACAATGTTCTTACAAAAAGCTTTTGGATTTAATTCCTCTACGATGAAGGCTCGCACAGAAATTGTGGCCGGAGCTACCACTTTTCTCACCATGTGTTACATCCTTGCAGTCAATCCTGACATTCTGAGCACGACAGGAATGGACAAAGGCGCGCTTTTTACAGCAACTGCAATTGCTTCTGCCATCGCAACGCTGCTGCTTGCATTTATGGCGAAGCTTCCTTTCGCCCAAGCGCCGAGTATGGGTCTAAACGCATTTTTCGCATTCACTTTATGCCAAGCGATGCACTACACCTGGCAGCAATCCTTAGCCATTATGCTCGCTGAGGGTATTGTCTTCCTGCTCATCACATTCTTGAACATTCGGGAGCATATTCTCAATGCAATCCCACAAAACCTACGCTATGCGATATCCGCCGGCATCGGAATGTTTATAGCTTTTATCGGATTAAAGAACGCCGAAATCATTGTCGCTAACAGCGCGACCTATGTTGGGCTTGGAAAATTCACGCCCACTGCAATTTTAGGTGTCATTGGAATCATCCTCAGCGGTGTTTTAATGGCCCGCCGCGTAAAAGGAGCATTGTTCCTGAGCATCATCATCACAACGCTTATCGGCATTCCGATGGGCGTAACAAAGTTCCCTACTGGCTGGCTGCCTGTTGATATGCCACAGGATATCAGCCCAATCTTTGCTCATTTTGACTTTACCGGACTCTTCACGCTCAAAACGGGCTTAGTGGTTATTTCTCTGCTCATGGTAAACATCTTCGACACGGTCGGAACTCTTGTGGGACTGGCGTATAAGACCGGAATCGTCGGCAAAGATGGTTCTATCCCCCATATTAAGGAAGCCATGATGAGCGATGCCATCGGAACCACATGCGGAGCCTTCCTCGGGTCAAGCACACTGACTACCTACGTAGAGAGCGCGTCAGGAATTGCCGAAGGCGGACGAAGTGGACTGACTTCTGCTGTCGTTGGACTGCTGTTCATCATTTCGCTCTTCCTTTCTCCCCTATTCATGTTGATTCCCAGCGCAGCGACAAGCGGCGCTTTGGTCCTTGTCGGCGTGCTCATGCTTGACAGCGTGAAACAACTCGAACTGACAGAAGTAAGTGAAGCTTTCCCCGCGTTTATCACCATGATTACGATGGTGCTTTGTTATTCTATTGCGGATGGAATCTACATGGGCATCCTAAGTTATGTTATCCTCAAGTTATGCACCCAACAATACAAGGTGCTTAATCCCACGCTGTTGATTTTATCCGTTTTGTTCCTCCTCAATTTCATTCTGAGTTAGAATGACTGCAAAAAAGGCGCTCATTCTGGGCGCAAACAGCAGTAGAGCGTAACTCAATAAGCCTGCGGTTCGGTCGCCGATAGACAAACCTGAGGCACACGAAATAAACTGAACTAAAAGTCTCTTTTCCAATCACAATAACGGTCTGTTTTGGAAAGGGGACTTTTCTTATATTCAAAAACAAACAAAAAACTGAACAGAAACCACTGCCAACCTTCTGTTTGAAGCCTCATTTTGACGAAAAACCGAGTTTTTTATTCACTTCTCATTAAAAAACAGACCATATCCCCAGGTATTTTATCAGAATCACGCGATTTTCAACGATTGTCCCCAGGTGTTTTATCAGAATCACGCGATTTTCAGTAATTGTCCCCGGGTATTTTATCAGAATCACGCGATTTTCAACGATTGTCCCCGGGTGTTTTATCAGAATCACGCAATTTCCAACGATTGTCCCCAGGTGTTTTATTAGAATCACGCAATTTTCAACGATTGTCCCCGGGTGTTTTATCAAAAAAAAGCAATTTCTGCTCATCTACCCCGGATGTTTTATCAAAAATCAGCAATTTCTGCTCATCTACCCCGGGTGTTTTATCAGAATCACGCGATTTTCGTTCATCTACCCCGGGTGTTTTATTAAAAATCAGCAATTTCTGTTCATCTACCCCGGGTGTTTTATCAAAAATCGGCAATTTCTGTTCATCTACCCCGAGTGTATGAACATTTTTCATCAAAATCTGATGATTGTACCCTGTTCCTGAGCAGTTTTTCACGAAATCTGATAATTTACACCCGTTCCTGAGCAGTTTTTCATGAAATCTGATGATTGTACCCCGTTCCCGAGCAGTTTTTCACGAAATCTGATAATTTACACCTGTCCCCGAGCAGTTTTTCATGAAATCTGATAATTGTACCCCGTCCCCGAGCAGTTTTTCATGAAAAACTGAAAAATTACCCCCGTTGCCGAGCAGTTTTTCATGAAAAACCGATAAAATAATAAAAGCGAAAAGAAGTTTTTCGCTTAAAACTAACAGCCCTTTCCGTCGATGCTGCAGCTTGGAGCCTCATCCTGACGAGATTTCAAGCCAGCTTCTTCCGGTGAGAGCGTCACACGTCCGTCTTCTAAGACGAAGCACGGAATGCCTGCATAACCATGTTTTTTAGCGTCGTCGAACACCGGATTGTTGTCTCGCAATGCCAAAAAAGCTTTTAAGTTCCTCACATGCGCCCCAATATCTATCACTTCGTAACGGCCATTACCCTTCACCTGCTCGTCTACAAACGTACAATCGGGGCAGGATTTCATTCCATAAATTTTAATCATAATCTTAATGTTTTAATACTCATAATTCATTGCAAACTTACATAAAAACTTTGGAATCATTATCAAAATCAATAAATTTTGTTATCTTTGACGCGGACAAAACATAAACTTATGGATTTTTTAGAACTTTGTAAGAAGCGGTTTTCCACCCGCAAATTCAGCGCGCAGAAAATTGATGAGCAAACATTAGAACATATCATGGGTGTGTAAGAATGGCTCCATCGGCAGTAAATCGACAGCCTTGGAAGTTTATTGTCGTCAGTTCTGAATCAGCAAAAGAGAAACTTGTGCAATGTTACGACAGACAATGGTTTCGCTCGGCTCCACTTTATGTCATTTGCATGAAGGATACGACAAATAATTGGGTTCGTGCGTTTGATGACAAGCCACACGGAGATATTGACCTTGCCATTGCGATAGAACATCTTTGTTTGAGTGCAGCCGAATGTGGAATTGGGACTTGTTGGGTTTGTAATTTTGATCCTCAACGGCTCAATGCGCTTTTCGGCCAACCCGGATATGAAGCCGTGGCCATTGTTCCGATGGGATATGCGGCACAAGATTGTGTTGGAAAAGAAAAACAGAGAAAAACCTTAGACGAAATTATAGAATTTGTTTAAAGACTGATTAAAAGCTGTTGGCGAAAAGCAGAACAGAGCTCGGCGCTGCACGTTGACGATGGCCAACAACCAGAAAAACGCATAAAAAGGCAATATGAATGCGCCAAACATCACATATTGCCTTTTTTGTGGTTATCGCCTACTTTATAATGCTATATCGGGCGAACTTTAACAAAAGAACCTTCTGCCCCGTATTCTTAAAGTTGACAGTTGCCTTCTGATTCTCTCCCATCCCTTCAATATTCACCACCGTTCCGATTCCAAACCTCTGGTGCTCGATGACACTGCCTATTTTCAGTCCGTCGGCCGTAGAAATTGTTTGCGATGTGGATTGGTCTGCATGATTCTTTGAGACGACAGGCGGAATTTTGACTGGTTTCAAGTGCGCCGGACGAATCGATGCAGCCGTGAAAGCAGGCTTCGGAGAAACAGGTCGCGAAGGTCGCTCTGAAACGAAATCGTCACTAAAAATCTCCATAAAAGCAGGCTCAATCTCGTTGAGGAAACGGCTTGGTGTGCCGAACTCCAGTTTTCCGAACCGCCATCTGTTTTTAGCACAGGTCAGAAAGCAGTATTGCTCTGCACGCGTGATTGCAACATACAACAATCTTCTCTCCTCTTCCAATTCGCGCGCACTGCTTGACGACATTGGGCTGGGAAAGATATTTTCTTCCATTCCGACGATGAAAACCGTCGGAAACTCCAAGCCTTTTGCAGCGTGAATGGTCATTAAACTCACTTTTTCGCCCTCTTTGTCATCGTCGCTTTCGACATCGGTCAGCAACGAAACTTCTTGGAGGAAATCTGTCAGTTTCGAATATTCCTCACGCCCTTCTTCGCATCGACTTTCAACAAAATCTTGTAAACCATTCACAAATTCCTCAATATTCTCCTGGCGCGAAATAGCCTCGGGGTCGGTTGAGGAGAAAATATCTTTATTAATTTCACTTTCTTGAATGATTTTGACGCCCAACTGATAGGCATCCATTGTGTCGACCTTTGCGATGAACGAAGACATCAGTTCGGTGAAAGAACGGAGCTTATTTAGGGTTCCATTATTAACTTTCAGACAAAATTTGACAGGCGAATTGATAATTGACCAGAAGCTTTCATGATTTAAATGGGCACAGGCGATAATCTTCTCTATCGTCGAAGCACCAATTCCGCGTGTGGGATAATTGATGATTCGGCGAATGGCCTCCTCGTCTTCAGGGTTTACGACAACGCGGAAATAAGCCAGAACATCCTTAATTTCTTTGCGTTGATAAAAGCTCATTCCTCCAAAAATGCGATATGGGATGGTCTGCCGCCGCATCTCTTCCTCAAAGATTCTACTCTGCGAATTGGTGCGATACAAAATGGCAAAATCGCTGTAATTGAAGTGTTCTTTCAGCTGCAATTGTTTGATATATCGGCAAACTACAGCAGCCTCCTCCTTATCACTATAGACCGGACGTAGCACCAGCTTTTCGCCCTTGGCATTTCGGCTGTAAACGTCTTTGTGTATTTGTCGCTTGTTGTGGAGAATCAAACTATTGGCCGCTTGTACAATATTCTGCGTCGAGCGATAGTTTTGTTCGAGTTTGAAGAGCTTTGTCTCGGGGTAAATCTTCTGAAAATCAAGAATGTTATCAATATTTGCGCCCCGAAAACCATAAATACTCTGTGCGTCATCTCCTACCGCACACACATGATGATGCTCTTGCGTCAGCTGCAAAACAATACATTGCTGCACGTAGTTTGTATCTTGATACTCATCAACCAACACATACTTAAATCGCTCCGCATACTTGATTCGAATATCATCATGCTCCTTAAAGAGGCGCCATGTGAGAACCAACAAATCGTCGAAGTCCATTGCGTTGGCTGTCTGCAAACGCTGTTGATAAGTCTGGTAGATTTGATAAATTTGCCCTTGGCGGTTTTGTTCGTCTCGTTTCAAAGCAGCCTGGTCCACTGCATAGGCATTCGGCAGGATAAGATGATTCTTTGCCATGCTAATCTTTGCATGTACGCTGGCCGGCTTATAAACTTTATCATCAAGCTGCATTTCTTTGATGATACTTTTCAACAACGACCGGCTGTCTGACTCATCATAGATGGTAAATTGCTTCGAATAGCCCAATTTTTCAGCTTCGACACGAAGAATTCTTGAGAAAATGCTGTGGAATGTTCCCATATAGAGGTAGCGCGTGCGATCTTGGCCCACAACTCTCGCGATACGGTTGCGCATTTCATTGGCGGCCTTATTTGTGAACGTAAGCGCAAGAATACTCCAAGGCTCATACTGCTTTTCGTCTATCAGATAGGCAATCTTATACGTAAGTACACGTGTTTTGCCCGAACCTGCACCGGCAATCACCAACTGAGGTCCGTCGCAATATTCCACAGCAGCACGCTGTCCATCATTTAACTCTAAATTCATAATAATCAATGGGCATATACTCCGCCTGAAGCGGTGTGTGGATCATAATCTTCTCCGGGCTTTGGAAAACTCGGAATGAAACGCATATTGGCTAAAATTTGTCTCCGACGTCGCATGACATAAGGTCCTGGATGCTTACTACTTAACTCACGAGGATTAGGCAACGTGGCTGCAATTGTAGCGCAATCAGAACGTGAAAGATCGATAGCTTGTTTCCCGAAATTATATTCAGCAACAGCATCAGCGCCGTAGATTCCATTTCCCATTTCAATGGAATTCAAATACACTTCCATTATTCTCTGCTTACTCCAAAGCAGTTCTATCAATGCCGTGAAATAAACTTCAAAACCTTTTCTCGTCCAAGATCTCCCGGGCCAAAGAAATACATTCTTCGCCGTTTGCTGGCTTATGGTACTTGCTCCGAGCTTACGTTTTCCGCCTTTTAAATTCCGTTTGGCTGCCTTTTCTATTGCATCATAATCAAAACCATGATGCAAAAGGAAACGTTGATCTTCACTCGCCATCACCGCCACAGGCAAATGAGGAGAGATCTCATCCAAAGGTATCCAATGATGATGTAGTGTTACACTCTCACCAGCACCTAACTGTTGAAAACAACGAATGAACATCAGCGGTGTAAAATATACAGGGACAAACCGAAGGAGTACAACCGCAAAGACGGATGAAGCAAAGAAGAGCACGAAAGCCCATCTGATAACTTTCCAAACTATGGTTTTCATTAATGCAAAAGGGGGCACACTGCCTACACAGTGCACTCCCATAATTTAATTTGTTTATTTTTAATTACTCTGAAAGAGTACCTGACTTTGCTGCGTTTACCATTGCGGGAGAAGCATATAGATATACTTCCACACGACGATTCTGCTTGCGTCCGGCTGCTGTTGAATTGTCGGCAACTGGTTCTGAACTACCCTTTCCAACAACATTCTGGAATTGTGAGCTCGAAACACCACAAGATTTAAGATAGTTTACAACACTCTCTGCACGACGATTACTCAATGGAATATTGATTGCATCATTGCCTGTATTGTCTGTGTGACCATAGATGTCAACATGACAATCTGAATTATCTTTCAAGACCTTAGAGAATTTAACTAAATCATTCTTTGAAGATGCTGTCAAAGTTGCTTGATTTGTAGCAAAGAGAATACCACTATCAAAGGTAACTTTTACTGCTTTCAAACCATTGGCATCTGTTACTTCTTCAACCTTTGCATTGCGAATCTGAGCTGCTTGAGCTGCAACTTTATCCATATGACGACCAATCAATGCACCTGCACCTGCGCCTACAGCACCACCAATAGCTGCACCTACAGCCGTGTTACCTGCTATTTTACCAACGATTGCACCTAAAACGCTGCCACCACCAGCGCCAATCAACGTACCTGTACCCTGTTTTGTTGCGCAACTACATACTGAAAGGACACACAATCCCATCGTTGCCATTTTCAAATTCTTCATAATTTTTATTCTTAAATACGTTTATTATTTCTCTGCAAAGATAGTCGTTTTTCCATCATTATATGCAGATTACCATTTATTTTTTGTAATTTTGCCACAAAATAACACGTTTCTCACAACATAAGAAAAAGGAAAAACCTATTTGAATATAGGGGATTCCCTAAACATTGGGGAATAAAACGACAAATAATAAAATATCTATATAATGGCAAAAGAACTAAAGCAACTTACCAAAAGGGCTGAAAACTACAGCCAATGGTATAATGATTTGGTAGTTAAAACAGATTTAGCAGAACAATCACCTGTACGTGGTTGCATGGTCATTAAACCCTATGGCTATGCTATTTGGGAAAAGATGCAGGCTGAACTTGATAAAGAATTTAAGAAGACGGGGGTACAAAATGCTTATTTCCCAATGCTTATTCCAAAGAGCTTCCTTAGTAAAGAGGCCGAGCATGTAAAGGGATTTGCAAAAGAATGCGCCGTAGTTACCCACTATCGTCTTAAAGCAAGTGAAGACGGAAACAGTGTTGTTGTAGACCCAGCAGCCAAACTTGACGAAGAGTTAATTATCCGTCCTACTTCTGAAACAATAATATGGAACACCTATAGAGGGTGGATTCATTCTTGGAGAGACCTCCCTATCATGTGCAACCAATGGTGTAACGTGATGCGATGGGAAATGCGTACACGCCCTTTCTTGCGTACTTCTGAATTCCTTTGGCAGGAAGGTCATACTGCACATGCAACGAAAGAGGAAGCTGAACAAGAAGCACAAACAATGTTAAAGGTATATGCTGACTTTGCAGAAAAATGGATGGCTGTACCTGTTTTGCAAGGCGTTAAGAGCGAAACAGAACGATTTGCAGGCGCACTTGACACCTATACTATTGAGGCAATGATGCAAGATGGTAAAGCATTACAAAGTGGAACAAGTCACTTCTTGGGCCAGAACTTTGCCAAAAGCTTTGATGTTCAGTTCCTCAACAAAGAGAACAAGCCTGATTATGTATGGGCAACTTCATGGGGAGTCAGCACACGTTTGATGGGGGCGCTTATCATGGTACACAGTGACGACAATGGACTTGTGCTTCCACCAAAGCTTGCTCCTATCCAAGTTGTTATTGTTCCTATATATAAAGGTGACGAACAACGTAAAGCCATTAGCAACAAATTGCAACCTGTTATCACGAAGATGCAGGAGTTAGGTATTAGCGTTAAATTCGATGATTCGGATAATAAGCGGCCAGGATTTAAGTTCGCTGACTATGAATTAAAAGGTGTACCAGTGCGCTTAGTCATGGGTGGTCGTGACCTCGAAAACAACACAATAGAGATTATGCGACGTGATACTTTGGAGAAAGAGAACGTTAGTTTCGATGGCATTGTCGAGCGAGTTCAAACGCTACTTGACGATATTCAGCGCAACTTATTTGAGAAAGCACGCGCTTATCGCGATGCACATATCTTCGAATGTGACAATTATGGCGAGTTTAAGGAACGTGTGAAAGATGGGGGTTTCTTCCTTTGTCATTGGGATGGCACAGCTGAAACTGAAGCCAAAATCAAAGAAGATACACAAGCAACCATCCGCTGTGTGCCTTTTGATTATGAGCAAACAGAAGGTATTGACATGGTTTCAGGTAAGCCATCTAAACATCGTGTTATCATTGCGAGAAGTTACTAAGCAAACTTTTTGAATACGTTTATAAGCAAGAGGATGCGCGACTACATTCGTTCATCCTCTTTTTCTTTGGCCTACGCTTCGTGAAAGCTGTTTCTTTGGCTTATGATTAAAGAACTCTGCAATACTTAAACGAAACAAGAGTTGAAGGGAAAATCAATCATCTTACCTTTGTTTTATTTTCTTATTTGAAAAGCATTCTGATATAAAAAGATATTTTTTCAACAACAAATAAACCATAAACAGACCACAGAACAATATGATTATTTGAGGTATTAATAAGATTAAATATTTTATTTGATGTATCTTCATAACACACTTATAATCATCACATTAAACAATATCCTATAAATTCAAAAACGAAATGCTTGAAATCGAACCAGAAAGAGCATTATTTGACCACACAATCTAATAGAGATTACCATGCAAAATGAGGCAAATTACAATACAATAATATATCAATCACACAGCTTATCTGGTGACGATTTTTATCCATAAACTATATTCCACCTTATAAGATAGTGAAATTTCGAATATTATTTGTAATTTTGCAACGTTTAATATAAAGTAAACAAAAGATTAAAAATAATGGAACTTGCAAGTAAGTATGACCCACAGGCAGTGGAGTCAAAATGGTATGAGTATTGGCTCAATAATAAATTGTTCAGCAGTAAGCCTGATGGACGCGAACCATATACCGTAGTTATTCCTCCACCAAACGTAACAGGAGTACTTCATATGGGGCATATGCTGAACAATACGATTCAGGATATCCTTGTAAGACGTGCCCGAATGGAAGGTAAAAACGCTTGTTGGGTGCCAGGAACTGACCATGCCAGCATTGCCACCGAAGCGAAAGTTGTTGGCAAATTGGCTGAAAAAGGAATCAAAAAAACTGATCTTAGTCGTGAGAAGTTCCTTGAACATGCTTGGGATTGGACACACGAACACGGCGGAATTATACTGAAACAACTTCGCAAATTAGGTTGTTCTTGTGACTGGGACCGCACATCTTTCACCATGGATGAGACTCGAAGCAAGAGTGTCATTAAAGTCTTTTGTGACCTTTATGATAAGGGATTGATTTATCGTGGCGTTCGAATGGTGAACTGGGATCCACAAGCTCAGACCGCTCTTTCTGATGAAGAAGTAATCTATAAAGATGAGCACTCAAAGCTCTATTACTTGAAATATCGTGTTGTTGAAACCGATTGCAAGCAGGTAGACGAAGGAAACGTGATGCATAAAGATGAGAAAGGCTACTATGCTGTAGTGGCAACAACTCGTCCTGAAACAATCATGGGTGACACCGCAATGTGTATCAATCCTGAAGATGTAAAGAACACATGGCTCAAAGGCAAACATGTCATCGTACCACTCGTTGGCCGTGAGATTCCAGTTATAGAAGATACGTATGTTGATATCCAATTTGGTACAGGTTGTTTGAAGGTTACTCCTGCCCACGATATCAATGACCATGCACTTGGTTTGAAACATAGTTTGGAGACGATTGACATCTTTAACGATAATGGTACTATCAGTGAAGCAGCAGGTCTCTATGTAGGTCAAGACCGAATGGACGTGCGCAAGCAGATTGCTAAAGATTTAGAAGCTGCTGGTTTGATGGAAAAGATAGAGGACTATGACAACAAAGTTGGCTTCTCTGAACGTACAAACGTTCCTATTGAGCCTAAACTTTCAACGCAATGGTTCTTGAAGATGCAACATTTTGCAGACTTGGCACTTCCTCCGGTGATGTCCGATGAGATTGAGTTCTACCCAAAAAAATATAAGAACACCTATCGCCATTGGCTCGAAAACATTAAGGATTGGTGTATATCTCGACAGTTATGGTGGGGTCACCGCATACCAGCCTACTACTTTATGAATGCTGATGGTAAGCGCGATTGTGTCGTTGCAGAAACAGAAGAAGCTGCATTGGAAAAAGCAAAAGCAAAGAATTGCAACCTTGAACTCAAAGACTTGGAGCAAGAAAGTGACTGTCTTGATACTTGGTTTTCTTCGTGGCTATGGCCTATTTCTGTGTTTGATGGTATCAACAACCCCAACAACAAGGAAATTGATTACTATTACCCCACTTCAGATCTTGTTACTGGTCCTGACATCATCTTCTTCTGGGTAGCTCGCATGATCATGGCCGGCTATGAGTATAGAAAGACCTATCCATTCAAACATGTATACTTTACAGGTATTGTTCGCGATAAGTTGGGCCGCAAGATGAGCAAAAGTTTGGGCAACTCTCCTGACCCATTGATGCTCATTGAGAAGTATGGCGCGGACGGAGTACGCATGGGTATGATGCTAAGTGCACCTGCAGGAAACGACATTTTGTTTGATGAAACATTGTGCGAACAAGGTCGTAACTTCAACAATAAGATATGGAATGCCTTTAGATTAGTAAAAGGTTGGAAGACTGCAGATATCGAACAACCAGAATGTAACGCGCTTGCAGTAGAATGGTTTGATGCAAAACTGAAGCAGGTAAACGTTGAACTACAGGAACAATTCAAGCAATATCGTATCTCAGAAGCCCTGATGACCGTGTATAAACTATTCTGGGATGAGTTCTCAAGCTGGTATCTTGAAATGATAAAGCCAACATATCTCAATGGCGAAGCACAGCCTATAGATCATAAGACCTATGAGGCAACGATAGGATTCTTTGATAATCTACTCAAGATGCTTCACCCATTTATGCCATTTATCACAGAAGAACTTTGGCAACATATCACAGAAAGAACGCAAGGTGAAAGCATTATGCGTGCAACTTTGCAATTAGAGGCGCCGAAAAATAATGATGAAAGAATCATCAACGATATTGAGGTTGTTAAACAAATTGTTGGAAACATACGTACTGTTCGCAATCAAAAGAACATTGCTCCCAAGGAGTTGCTGGTGTTACAGGCTATAGGTGAGAACGAAATGAGTGCTTATAATAGCATTATTTTGAAGATGGCCAATCTCAAATCAATTGAGGTTGTTGCTGAAAAGAGCACAGACTCAAGCAACTTTATGGTGGGAACCAACGAATATGCAGTGCCACTTGGTGATTTGATAGATGTTGCAGCAGAGATTGAAAAGGCTGAAAAAGAACTGCAACATTTGGAAGGTTTCCTCATGGGTATCCGCAAAAAGCTTGGTAACGAGAACTTCGTTGCACACGCACCAGAGGCTGTTGTCGCTCGCGAACGTAAGAAAGAGAGTGACTCGCTAGAGAAGATTGCTGCATTGAAGCAGACAATTGAAGAACTGAAGAAGAAATAAACACAAAGTAACCTCATTCTTCCTTTTACATAAACAGAGGGAGAATGGGGTTATTTTTTACTCATTTGTTTCAAGAAATAGGATAACAAGATAATATGTTTAGAAAGAGAGTTTCATATTTACAACATATAATTGGCTTCTTTGTGAAGGCTAATTGTGAAGAGAATCGCAAAATAACAACTAACTTTTTGTGTGATTCAACAATTCATTTTTTAAAGAATCTCCCTTTAGTTGCATTCTTTATATTACTATTTTCGTCCTGCCATGATGAAATTCCTATCATTGATGCATATGAGAATACAAACCAAACACTCTTTGTTTATATGCCATGGACGGGCACAAAAAATACTTCCGAGAATAATCTTAAAGCATATTTCGATAAGAATATCGCTGCAATGCGTCAGAACATAGACCAGAACAAGGGGGTAAAACAAACAGATATTATCGTCTTTGTCGCAGAAAATCAAACCCGTAGTGTTATTTTCCGCATGAAGTATAACACAACTCGCCAACGTTGTGAGCTTGATACCTTAAAGCGAAATGCAGGTTTTGTGAGTGTTTCAGAATCTAATTTAAGAAATTTGTTCAATCAGGTTGTTTCGTATAGCAATACAGGTAAATATAGTTTACTTATTGGTTGTCATGGGAGTGGCTGGACTCCACGAGGTAGCGACAGCACAATGCCTAAGGCTATGAGCAGAGCTTTTGGTGGAAGTGATATTGATATGCAATATAATATTAGCGATCTTAGCAATGCAATTGCACAATCTCAGATGAAGAAGGTGAGCTTTATCTGCTTCGATGACTGCTATATGGCAAATGTAGAAACGGCATACGCCTTAAAGGATGTAACCGAAATGCTGGTCGCTTCAACGAGTGAAGTTATGGCAGAAGGTATTCCTTATGATAAAGTTTTTAGCTATATCTTAGGTCAAACAGACTATGAGAAATGGGTAGATGGCTTCTATCAATTCTACATAAACTACAAATACCCCTATGGAGAGCTTTCTGCCATTCGATGTGGAAAGTATATCGAAGAGATGGCTTCTGTCATGAAATCAATCAATCAGAGTTATACTTTCAACAATAGTAGACTCAACGATCTGCAATTCCTTGATGGATATGATAGTCATGTATTCTTTGATTTAAGCTCATACATTGATGAATTAGGAGTTCTTCCACCTCTAAGTGTCACTTTTAATCAGGCACTACAAGCTTTAGTTCCCTATAAAGCATGTACACCTTATATATATACGATATATAAAAACTACTATCGCCATGGTGACACCACTAATTCAGAAAACACATTTAAGATAAATAAGTGCTGTGGAATAACCATCAGTGATCCAACAAGAAATTCCACAGTATATGACACAAAGCAGCAATCTGAATGGTGGAAAGCTACACATTAAGGCTTTCCACATACGAGGCTGCCATCTCAGCACAACGCTCTCCATCAATACCAGCAGACACTATACCGCCAGCATAACCAGCACCTTCGCCACAAGGGAAAAGTCCTTGCAAACGAATATGCTGCAAAGTATCACGGTTTCTAATAATTCTTATAGGGCTGGAGGTTCTGGTTTCTGCAGCAATCATCACTGCTTCATTTGTGAGAAAGCCGTGAGCATTTCTCCCAAAGACCTTAAATGCAGCCTGCAATCGCTTACTTATAAAGTCAGGAAGCCAGAAATGAAGAGGACTACTGATTAAGCCTGGAGCATAAGAGCTACGGGGTAAATCGTAACTTAAACGATTATTGACGAAATCATCCATGCGTTGTGCAGGCGCAGTTTGCTTCATATTCCCCTGCATCCAACAGGTTTTCTCCAATTGTTCTTGAAACCTCATAACGCTCAACAAGTCATCTTGTTTATCTGTTGACATTTGGACACAATCTTCAGGGCGTACTTCCACAACCATTCCACTATTGCTCCATGCCGTCCCTCGATTGCTTGGACTCATTCCATTGACTACAATTTGCTCTTTATCTGTTGCTGCAGGTATAACAAATCCACCCGGACACATACAGAAACTATATACACCTCGCCCATCCACTTGAGTCACAAAAGAATATTCTGCAGCAGGAAGATACTTTCCTCTTCCATTCTTATTGTGATATTGTATCTTATCAATGAGTTCACTGGGATGCTCTAATCGTACACCAACAGCAATACCTTTAGCCTCAAGTTCAATTTTTGTTGCATTCAAATATCGATAAACATCGCGGGCACTATGCCCCGTTGCAAGAATTACAGGCCCATGAAATTCCAACTCTTTTTGTGTCGATAAATCTACAGCTTTGACGCCAATGACCAGATCTTCCCTTATGAGTAACTCCGTCATTTTTGTCAAGAAGTGAACCTCTCCCCCACAATTGATAATCGTATTACGCATATTTTCGATAACCCTTGGAAGCTTATCAGTTCCTATATGTGGGTGAGCATCAGCCAAAATAGAGGTAGATGCCCCATGCTGGCAAAACACATTTAGAATCTTTTCGACATTACCACGTTTCTTACTTCGCGTATATAATTTACCATCGCTATAAGCTCCGGCACCTCCTTCGCCAAAACTATAATTGCTTAATTCATCTACTTGCTGAGTTTTTTTTATTAAAGCAAGATCTTTTTTGCGTTCACGCACATTGCGACCACGCTCTATTACTATGGGGCGTACACCTTTCTCTATTAACCGTAGTGCAGCAAAGAGTCCACCAGGTCCTTCTCCTACGACGACGACCTCCTTACCATTTTCCACATTTGGATATTCTGTCCGGGTGAATTGTTCGTCTTGTGGAAACTCGTTTATATAGACTCTAACGCTTAAATTAACGTAAATCTGTCGCTGACGAGCATCAATACTGCGCCTAAGCACCCTCACTTGATTTAGTGTTCTAACGTCAAGTCCTTTCTCCGTTGCAATGTATCTTTTAATACTTTCTTCTGTAAAAGCCTCCTGAGGCGTTACACGTATTTGGAATTCTTGTATCATATTCGCAAAGATACCCAATTTAATTGATAAACAGAAAAATATGTTCTATTTTGTTGGTCAAGATAATAAATCTTCGTATTTTTGCCCACAGATTCGATTAAATCGTAAGTTTTATATCGCATTTTGTTTTCATTTACCTCTGTTGTTGTGTGGAAAAAAGAGAATGGGATACGCTATAAACCTCACCATTTAATTCATCTATTGTGATAAGCCACTATTGTCGAGTGGATGGTTAAATCCAAAATTGTCAACAAAATGAAAGTATTAAAATTTGGCGGAACATCTGTTGGTTCTGTAAAAAGCATCCTCAGCTTAAAAGAGATTGTAGAAAACGAGGCTAAAAAAAACAGTATCATCATCGTTGTTAGTGCCCTTGGAGGCATTACAGACAAATTGATTGCCACAGCAAAATTAGCACTTCAACACGATGAACAATGGAAGACAGAGTTTAATCTGATGGTAGAGCGTCACCACAAAATGATTGATACCATCATCACGGATGCCAAAAAGCGTATTACATTATTTAATAAAGTAGACGCTTTATTTGACCAATTACGAAGTATTTATTTTGGAGTTTATCTCATTCATGACCTTAGCGAGAAAACAGAAAATGCCATTGTGAGTTATGGAGAACAGCTTTCAAGCGTCATTGTAGCCACATTAATCCGTGGCGCTAAATGGTTTGACAGCCGCAATTTCATAAAAACAGAAAGGATAAATCACAAGAACACGCTCGACAGTGAATTGACAAATCAACTTGTTTGCAATACCTTCGCAGACCTTCCACGCATTTCTCTCATTCCAGGTTTTATCAGTAGAGATCGTGAAACGGATGAAATTACCAACCTTGGACGTGGCGGAAGTGACTACACTGCAGCCATTTTAGCAGCTGCACTTAATGCAGAAGTCCTTGAAATATGGACCGATGTAGATGGCTTTATGACAGCAGATCCACGCGTTATCAAGTCTGCTTATACGATAAATGAACTTAGTTACATTGAGGCAATGGAGCTTTGTAACTTCGGAGCAAAGGTTGTTTATCCTCCGACAATCTATCCTGTATGTGTTAAGAACATTCCCATTAGGGTTAAAAACACATTCAATCCAAGTCTGCCTGGCACAATTATCAAGAATAAAATTGAGGACCACAACAAACTCATTAAAGGTATAAGTTCTATCAACGGAACTGCACTGATTACAGTAACAGGCCTTTCTATGGTCGGCGTTATTGGTGTTAACCGACGCATATTCACAGCCCTTGCCAACGAAGGCATTAGCGTTTTTATGGTTTCTCAAGCCTCTTCAGAGAACTCAACGAGTATTGGTGTGAGAGAAGAAGATGCCGATGAAGCTGTCAAAGTGCTTAACGAAGAGTTCTCATCAGAGATAGAAGACGGCGCAATGTTCCCCATGCATGCAAAGAAAGGATTAGCAACGGTTGCGATTGTTGGTGAGAAAATGAAGCACACCGCTGGTATTTCAGGTAAACTTTTTGGTACATTAGGGCGTAGTGGTATTAGCGTTATTGCTTGTGCACAGGGTGCAAGTGAGACCAATATTTCCTTTGTTGTCAAGAGTGATTCACTCAGAAAATCACTCAATGTGCTTCATGATTCCTTCTTCCTTTCTGAATATAAGGTGCTCAACCTATTCATTTGTGGTATAGGAACCGTTGGAGGTAGGCTGATAGAACAAATTCGCAAGCAATATCATGAACTAAAAGAGCGCAACCAACTAAAACTTAATGTTGTTGGAATCGCAAGTTCGAAGAATGCAATCTTTAACCGCGATGGTATCAATCTTTCTGACTATCGTGAAGCATTAAAAAGTTCTGAACCCAGTACTCCAGAGAAATTGCGTGACCAAATCATCGAGATGAATATCTTCAACAGCGTGTTTGTTGATTGTACGGCAAGCAAAGAAATCGCTGCTTTATATCAAAGCTTTCTCAACCATAACATCAGTGTCATAGCTGCGAATAAGATTGCAGCCAGTGGTCCATACGAGAAATATATACAACTGAAGAAGACAGCACTCCATCGTGGTGTCAAGTTCAGATTTGAAACCAATGTTGGTGCAGGACTACCAATCATTGGAACCATTAACGATCTACGCAATTCAGGAGACAAGATATTGAAGATTGAAGCGGTGTTAAGTGGTACGCTTAACTTTATTTTCAATGAAATCAGTGCTGAAGTTCCCTTCTCTGAAACTGTGAAAAGGGCCAAAGAAGAAGGATATAGCGAGCCAGATCCCCGCATTGATCTTAGCGGAACGGATGTTGTACGTAAATTAGTTATCCTGGCCCGTGAGGCTGGTTATCAAATAGAACAAAGCGATGTAGAGAAACATTTATTTGTTCCCCAAGACTACTTCGAAGGTAGTGTAGAAGAGTTTTGGGAGCGATTACCTCATTTAGACGCAGACTTTGAACGCAAACGACAGGCATTAGAGAAGGCGAACAAGCGTTGGCGCTTCGTGGCAACACTTGATGGTCATCATGTAAACGTAGGCTTAAAAGCTATTGACCGAAATCATCCTTTCTATAATCTTGAGGGGAGCAACAACATTGTTTTATTGACAACTGAACGTTATAAGGAGTATCCTATGTTGATACAAGGCTATGGAGCCGGCGCAAGCGTTACTGCAGCAGGTGTCTTTGCCAATATAATGTCAGTGGCAAACATTTGACTTTATATGAAACATATCATCATTTTAGGTGACGGCATGGCCGATCATCCCGTAAAGAGATTAGGAGATAAAACGCTGCTTCAATATGCCAAGACTCCCTATATGGATTTATTGGCTAAACAAGGAAGGTCGGGAATGCTCAACACTATCCCCGAAGGATTCCTTCCCGGCTCAGAAGTTGCTAACACAGCCATCCTTGGTTATGATTTGAATAAAGTCTACGAAGGGCGTGGTCCTTTAGAGGCCGCATCGATTGAATACGACATGCAACCCGATGATTTGGCACTAAGATGTAATATTATTGAAATAGAAGACGATTGCATTAAGAATCATCACGGAGGGCATTTAACTACCGAAGAGGGCGACATGCTCATTCAATTCTTAAACGATAAGTTAGGAAATGAACAGATAAAATTTATCACTGGTATACAATATCGGCACTTATTGGTGATTAAAGGCGGAAACAAACATATTACATGTGCGCCTCCTCACGATCATCCTAATGAAGAATGGAAGTCCCTTCTTGTACAACCTGAAGAAGGGTATCACATGAAAGATGACCACAGAATGAGTCCACAAGCAACGGCTAATCTTCTTAATGAGTTAATCGTTAAAAGCCAAACGCTGCTTGCAAATCATCCTTTTAATCTCCACAGAAAGGCCAAAGCCAACAGCATTTGGCCCTGGAGTGGCGGTTACAGACCGTCAATGTCTACCCTAATGCAACTTTATCCCGAAATAAAAAGCGGTAGCGTCATCTCAGCTGTCGATTTAATTCGCGGCATTGGCCATTATGCTGGGCTTGATGTTATCAAGGTCAACGGAGCCACTGGATTGGCAGACACTAACTACGAAGGAAAGGTTAAGGCAGCCATCGAAGCTTTGGAAAAACAAGACTTTGTTTATCTTCACATCGAAGCCAGCGACGAAGCTGGACATGATGGTGACTTAGACTTGAAGTTGAAAACTATCGAAAATCTTGATGCAAGGGTCGTCAAGCCATTATATGAAACAATAAGTAAATGGCAAGAGCCCGTGTGCATCGCCCTTCTTCCCGACCACCCTACTCCTGTTGAGATTCGAACGCATGTGAAAGAGCCTGTTCCTTTCGTCATCTGGCATCCGAACATCCTACCCGACAACGTGTCTACCTACGACGAAGTGAGTTGTCGTGAGGGAGGTTATGGAATGCTTTCTCTACAACAATTCATGGAAACGTTTATGAAAATTCAATGACAATGAAATATTACAGCACAAATAAAACAGCTCCTAAGGCTTCACTTGAAGACGCGGTTATCCGTGGGTTAGCCCCCGACCGCGGCCTATATATGCCAGAAGAAATTCAGAAATTGCCAGCCGAGTTCTTCCAACAGTTAGACCAGCTCAGTCTCCAAGAGATAGCTTTTATTGTGGCCAACTCGCTCTTTGGGAAGGATATAGAGGCTGATGTCCTCCATACGATTATCCAAGAAACATTTTCTTTTGATATACCAGCTATTGAAGTTGAAGACAATATTTATTCTCTCGAACTTTTCCATGGTCCAACTTTGGCTTTCAAAGATGTTGGCGCACGCTTTATGGCACGCCTGCTGCAATATTTTATTCGACGCAAAGGGCAGCAACCAATCAATGTCCTTGTAGCGACAAGCGGCGACACGGGCTCGGCTGTTGCAAATGGTTTTCTCGGTGTTGAGGGCATACACGTTTATGTGTTATACCCAAAAGACAAGGTGAGCCACATCCAAGAGAGTCAGTTTACCACGTTAGGTCAGAATGTCACAGCAATAGAAATCAATGGGGTTTTCGATGACTGCCAGGCTTTAGTGAAACAGGCTTTCATGGACAATGAACTCAATGCGCAACTGAAACTCACATCAGCAAACAGCATCAATGTGGCACGTTTCCTCCCGCAATCTTTCTATTATTTCTATGCTTATGCCCAACTCAAAAAGTTAGGAAAGGCAAACAACTTAGTAGTTTCTGTTCCCAGTGGAAACTTTGGCAATCTCTGCGCAGGCCTATTTGCACAAGAAATGGGATTACCAATCAAGAGCTTCATCGCTGCCAACAATGCCAATGATGTGTTCTTCAACTTTCTAAAGACAGGGCTATATCATCCTCAGCCCAGCAAACAAACTATTGCCAACGCAATGGATGTGGGCAATCCCTCGAACTTTGCACGCATTTATGCGCTCTATCATGAAAACTACGACAACATCAAGCAGCATATCTGTGGAGCCACTTATACGGACAATCAAATTCAAAATGCCATGAGGCAATGTTACGAAACCACAGGCTATGTCCTCGATCCGCATGGTGCGTGTGGCTACAAGGCGCTGAAAGAACAACTGCAACCAAACGAAACAGGACTATTCTTTGAGACGGCTCATCCTGCAAAATTCAAAGAGAAAGTAGACGAAATCCTTTCCACAAACATTGCAGTTCCACAGCGCTTAGCAGCATTCATGAAAGGAAAAAAGAAAAGTGTTGAAATGCAAAACGACTTCAAAACATTCAAACATTTCCTGATGAACCAATAGAAATAACGGCAATGAATCGTTAACGAAAGAGAACCAAACCGCCAATTTTTCGGTTTGGTTCTTTGTTTTTTACCCCTGTTTTTCTATTTTTTCCTATTTTATTTTTGGCATTTAGAAAATTATCTCTACCTTTGCGCCAGTTTCTAAACAAATAAGAAGTTGAGATTAACAGAGAATCATATTATTTTGCAGCAATCTAATGCTCG
>ERZ773197.874-NODE-874-length-22358-cov-4.041205_pt1 | contig 22358 bp, 17 predicted proteins | sample MGYA00580999_ERZ773197 | MGnify/ENA primary metagenome ERZ773197 (study PRJEB29015, sample SAMEA2738166) | human oral metagenome | biome: human oral; feature: human-associated habitat; material: saliva | place: China | collected 2185 ...
CTGATACATCTTCCAACCTCTGGGAAGCCAATAGGGCATTCCGGGAGCGGACTCATGGAACATGAAGAGTTCCAGTGCCGGTCCTAATTTCTTGTGGTCTCTCTCCTTGGCCTCGCGAAGCAGTCTCTGATGCTCCTTGAGCTCCTCCTTGGATGGGAATGCGTCCACATAGATTCTCTGCAGGGTATCGTTCTTCTCGTCTCCCCTCCAGTAAGCGCCGGAGGTGGACCGGATGGCAAAGGCCGCGGACATGAGCTCTTTGGCATTATCCACATGAGGTCCTCTGCACAGATCCGTGAAGTCGTCACCGGTCTTATAGATGGTGATCACGGCGTCTTCGGGCAGGTCTTTAATGATCTCTGTCTTATATTTCTGATCCCGAAAAATCTCCAGAGCCTGATCGCGGGTGACCTCTTCGCGGGTAAAGTCCTCCTTGCGCTTTAAGATCTCCTTCATCTTGGCCTCAATTTTAGGAAAATCATCCTCGGTGATGGATGCGGGCAGCTTGAAATCATAGTAGAAGCCCGTGTCGATCTGAGGCCCGATGGCATACTGGGTCTCGGGGCCATAGAGCTCAATGACAGCCTTGGCCAGGATATGGGCCAGGGAATGACGATAGACCTGTAAGAATTCCTCTCTCTCCATTGCGTATCTCCTTTTGCTGATCGCATCGGATGCATCATCCTGTCACTTAGGATCCAGGATCATCCTGTACACTCTTCTGTAAGCGTTTCCCTGCCTGTGACAACAGGATGCGCGCTTCGCGATCCTTCCATTGTCATCAAAAACACCCCAGGTGCGCCTTGCATGCGCGCCCAGGGTGCTTCTTGCACGGTTCCACCTAAGCTTTCACTCATTCTCCCGTAACGGGGGATACCGTCAGACCTTACACACCCGTTGTCACACATTCCCTGTCAAAAGATGACACAAGCTTGGGGTCTGAAGCTGTGGAGTGGTCTTGGCAAATTCCGAAACCCGGATGTCTTCCAGCCTGGGGCATCCTCTCTGACGAGTCTCTCTGGAATCTGTTACTGTCTCCGTCAACGCCTTTGTCAATAAGTGCCTACAGTTTAGCTTTTGCGCCTTTTCTTGTCAACCGGGAGTCCATTCTCCCTGTTGCGATAGGCCAGGGGAGTCATGGCAAAGAGACGCTTGAAGGTGCGGTTGAAATGCTCGACATTGGCATAGCCTGACTCATAGGCGATGCTCTCCACCGTGGCGACGCCGTTCTTGAGCAGGCCCTTCGCTCTCTTCATTCGCTCTGCCGTCACATGCTCACCGAAGGTCTTGCCGGATTTTTCCCTGATGTATTTGGAGACATAGGGCTCTGACAGGTGGAAGGTCTTTGACATGGTCTCCAGGGTGACATTCCGATAGTTCTTGCGAATAAAGTCGAGCATATCTGTAAGCCTTGCATCCGCGCTCTTATCCTGCGCGGCGATCTTCGGCAGCTGGTTGACCGCGACACAGAGGGCATGGATTGAGGCAGTCAGAATATCCTCATTGATTCCCGCTCCCCAGAAATCCCTCTCGCTCGTAGAAATTCCCACGTAGGCAATTGCCTTGGAGGCAGACCCTCTTGACAGGGTATGCTCTTCATAGGCAACCAGTTCATAGCTGACGCCGAAGAATTCCTTCACCGCATTGGAAGCCGCGTCCAGGCGTCCGTTCCCGATGGCCTCCACTTTGCTCACATGGTCTCCTCTGCGGATCTCTACCTGGGCGACAACCGCCTCCCCCATACGCTTGAACTCCGCGTCCTCGACCGCAAAATAGGGCATGGGGTCCACAAATCTGGCCCGAAAGGCCTTATAGACCTCGTCCGGCGACAGTTCCTGATGGGTCTCGTCGGATACCTGCTTGATGGCATAGCCCACGGACTCCTTCATCTTGGCGGGAAGGGTCAAGGCAAAGTTGTGCTGGAGGATATAGCTCACGCCGCCCTTGCCGGACTGGGAGTTGATGCGAATGACATCCTTATCATAATTACGGCCGACATCCTTGGGGTCAATGGGCAGATAGGGAACCGTCCATGGCTCGCCCTGCGTCTCTCTCTCTCTGGCTGCCATCCCCTTGGCGATCGCGTCCTGATGAGAGCCGGAGAACGCGGAGAAGACAAGGTCTCCAGCATAGGGCTGGCGGGCAGGAACACGCATCTGTGTCAGGCGCTCATAGGTCCCCCGAACCTTTGGCATATCCGAAAAATCCAGTCCCGGATCGACGCCGTAGGAATAGAGATTCATCGCCAGGGTCACAAGATCCACATTTCCGGTCCTCTCTCCATTGCCGAAGAGTGTCCCCTCAACGCGCTCCACTCCCGCAAGGCAGCAGAGCTCTGCGTCGGCGACCGCGCAGCCCCGGTCATTGTGCGGGTGTAGGGACAGGATGACATTGTCCCTGTACTTCAGATTCTTGGAAATGTATTCGATCTGACTGGCAAAGACATGGGGCATCGCTGTCTCAACCGTCCCCGGAATATTAATGATACACTTCCTGTCCGCGGAGGGCTTCCAGATATCCAGAACGGCGTTGCAGACCTCCAGTCCATACTCCACCTCTGTCCCGTGAAATGACTCCGGAGAGTACTCAAAGGAGAAGTCCCCCTCTGTCTTTTCTGCCAGGTCCAAAAGCATCTTTGCTCCTTCTGTCGCCAGCTTCCGGATCTCCTCCTTATTCTTGCGGAAGACAACATTTCTCTGGGCGACGGAAGTGGAATTATAGAGGTGGATCACAGCGTGCGGCGCGCCCTTGACCGCCTCGAAGGTCTTCTTGATAATGTGCGGTCTGGCCTGGGTCAGCACCTGTACCGTCACATCCTCGGGAATCATATCGCGGTCAATCAGAGCCCGCATGAAATCATATTCCGTCTCGGAGGCGGCGGGAAATCCCACTTCGATTTCCTTGAATCCAACCTCGACCAGCATACGGAAGAATTCCAGCTTCTCCTCCAGTCCCATGGGCTCAATCAGGGCCTGGTTGCCGTCGCGCAGGTCGACAGAACACCAGATGGGCGGACGATCCAAATGATCCTTTCTGACCCAGTCTGACATAAAGACTGGGGGTAGAAAATATTGCCTCGTATATTTCTCCACATGTTTCATTACAGGATTCCCTCCCATTCTTTTCGTCCGCGAGCGGACAAGTACTGATCTTTCTTATCTATAGTATCATATTGATTTTCTGGTTTTAATGTATAAATTTATCTTCTTTCTTTGATTATATTTAACATTTCCCCTGCTCTCACCTATCGTTTCGCTTTTACTTCACCTTTTGCTTCTCCTTTTGCTTCGCTTAATAGAATATTTATTTTACCTATACATGTGCATACACATGCAAATTAATTTAAACTTCTATATATAGCTTCCATAGGAATCCCCTTATAGCTTCCAGAAAAATACCTTTCCATAGAAAATCGGAGAGAGTTTTCTGCGGTTGATTTCTGCAGCTTCTGGCTGACGCTGTGGCGAGTTTTGCATCTATTTTCTTGCTAAGACCTCCCCTTGCAATGTAGAATAAGCGGTGTATGGGCCATAGCCCCCCTAACGCGAAAAGGAGATATACATATGGACATCACCATTATCCTGCAGATGATCGGCGGTCTGGTTCTCTTCCTCTATGGGATCCAGTATCTGGGCGACTCGCTCAAGAAGGTATCTTCCGGACGCCTGGAGAAGATCCTGGAGACCCTCACTTCCAACAAGTGGAAGGCAGCCCTCCTGGGAATGCTGGTCACTGCTTTAATCCAGTCCTCCGGGGCAACCATCGTCATGTGCGTCGGTTTCGTCAACTCCGGCATCATGAGCCTGACCCAGTCTGTCGGCGTCATCCTGGGCGCCAATATCGGTACCACCATCACCGCCTGGCTCTTGTCCCTGTCCGGCATTACCTCGGACAATATCATTCTTCAGCTCTTTAAACCGGCTAACTTTTCTCCCATTCTCGGCTTCATCGGCCTGGTCATGTTCCTGGCCGCCAAGAGGGAGCGGACCAAGGACATCGGTTCCATCCTCCTCTCCTTCGCCATTCTCTTAATCGGAATGAGCTCTATGTCGGCAGCGGCAGCTCCTCTCTCTAACAACGAGGCCTTCACCAGTCTTTTGACCGCCTTCTCCAATCCCATCCTGGGGCTTTTGGCCGGACTGATCATGACCGCTATCCTCCAGTCGTCCTCTGCTTCCATCGGTATCCTGCAGGCCCTGTCCACGACAGGAACCGTCAGCATGGGCGCCGCCATTCCCATCATCATGGGAGAGAACATCGGTTCCGCCTTGACCGGAGTCATTTCCTCCATCGGAGCCTCCCGCAACGCCAAGCGCGCCGCCTGGATTCAGATGTTCTATTGTATCTTAAAGACCTTTACCTTCATGATCGCTTTTTACTCCTTAAACCTGCTCTTTCATTTCCCCGTCATGTATCAGGCAGCCAACCCTGTCATCATCGCCATCTTCCACTCCATCTTCAATATCGCGGCTGTCGTCATCATGCTTCCCATCTCCGACATTTTGGTCAAGATGGTTGAGACCGTCTTCCCCATCACTGAGGAGGAGACCCGGGCCAGAGAGAGTATGCACACCTTCGACGTCCTGGACGAGCGTTTCCTGGACTCTCCTGTCCTGGCCTTAGACCAGTCCAAGGTCGTTCTCATGGAGATGTTCCGGCATTCCAATGAGGCCATGAATGACGCTATGGACCTGATCTTCGAGTACGACGAGAAGAAGGCCAAAAATGTAATTCGCCTTGAGGCCCTGGTCGACCAGTATGAAGATCGGCTGGACTCCTATCTGACCCTTCTGTCCACCAGAACCCACACGGAACACGAGGCCAACCGCCTGACCATGCATGTCCACTCCACCAACGATCTGGAGCGCATTTCCGATCACGCGCTTAACATCGCCTGCTCCATTACGAAAATGCGGGAGGAGGGGCAGTCCTTCTCAGACGCGGCCAAGGAAGAGCTCAAAGTCTTCACCGACGCTGTCCGCGAGATCCTGGATCTGACCATGCGAACCTTCGACGACAACAATCTGGAGCTGGCCCGCAGCGTCGATCCTCTGGAGGACACCATCGACTTCCTCAATATGGAGATCAAGGATCATCACGCCCGCCGTCTGCAGCACAACGAGTGCACGATTGAGATGGGCCTTGTCCTCTCCGATATCACAATCGATCTGGAGCGTGTCGCTGACCACTGCGCCAATATGGCTGTCTACATGATGGCTACCAACGACAACAACTTCGTCACCCACGATTTCGTCCAGAGAGCCCGCGAGGCCAAGGACAACAACTTCGAGATTCTGGTTGCCGGCTATATGGCCAAGTACAAGATCCCCCAGTCCAAGTTCAAGACCCATATGGACCGGGAGGATTAAGCTCTCAAGCGGCCTCTCACAGTCCCCATTTACAGGGCGGATGTAGGGCAAGGTCAGAGCAGTCAATGCTCTTAGCAGCGGCTTCTCACAATCTTCAGCAAGACGATAACAGGGCCCCCGCAGGACGATTTTGTCCTGCGGGGGCCCTGTTGTTGTTCTTCTCCTGTTCACGGAGAAAATTTTTATACCTGCTATCTGTTTATGCCTGAAACCTATTGATACCCAAAATTTATTTATCCTTGAAATCCATTCATGCCTGGAATCTATTGATACCTAGAATTTATTTATCCTTGAAATCCATTCATGTCTGAAATCCATTCATGCTTGGAATCTATTGATACCTGGAATCCATTTATGTTTGAAATCTATTTATGCCTGTGAATCAACCTATGCTTCCTGGGATGATTCCCAAAAGCCTTCCTATTTCAGGAAATTGAGCAGGCCGGTGGACTGCAGGAAGAGGACCAGCATCATGACGGGGGTCACGAATTTCACCATGACGACATAGAGGCCCTTCCGGCTCATCCTGTGCCCTGAGGACTCCACTTCATCCGTCACATACTTTGGCCCGACCACCCAGCCGATCAGGATCGTAGACAAGAGGGCGATAAAGGGCATCAGGAAACTGTTGGAGATATAGTCCATAATGTCAAGAAGCTGACCGGTAGAGCCATTGGGGAGTTTGATCTCCATATAGAAGACAGAGTAGCCGAGGACAATGATCACAGAGGCGATGCAGTAGATCACCGTCGCAATCAAAGTCGTCTTCCTGCGCTCGCTGTGGAAGATCTCCATGCAATTGGCCACTACGGTCTCCAGGACAGAGACGCAGGAGGTCAGCGCGGCAAAAGCCGCCATGACAAAGAAAATCAGGCCAAAGACCGGTCCCACGACCCCCATGGCCGCGAAAACCTTGGGAAGGGAGATAAACATAAGGGAGGGTCCTGCTCCCATCCCCTCCGTTCCCGAGAAGACGAAAATGGCCGGAATGATCATCATGCCCGCCAAAAAGGCGACCAGGGTATCAAAAATCTCAATCTGCGCGATGGACTTGGACAGGTTGACGTCTTTCTTCACATAGGAGCCATAGGTGATCATAATTCCCATGGATACAGACAGGGAGAAGAAAAGCTGGCTCATAGCGTCCAGCAGAATCTGCAGGAAACGCCCCAGGGTCAGGCCTTCCATATTCGGCGTCAGATAGACAGCCAGCCCCTGCAGGCCGGTTCGGCTGACCCCGTCCGCGTCCCGGTGGTGCAGGAAAAGGGCAAAAATCGCGATGAAAATAATCATCAGAAGGAGAAGCGGCATAATAAAGCGGGAGGCCTTCTCGATTCCCCCTTCGACGCCCTTGTAGACAATGAACGCGGTGATCAGCATGAAGATCAGAGCATAGACGACAGGGGATATTTCCCCTGTGATGAAGCCGGTAAAATACTTGTCCCCGGCCGCCGCCTGGGTCTCCCCGATCAGATAGGTGACGATATAGCGGGAAATCCATCCCCCGATCACCGCGTAATAGGTCATAATCAGAACCGGGACGAAGAAAGTGAGAATTCCCAGAAAACCCCAGCCCTTCTTCATTTTGGCATAGGCATTGACAGAGGATACTCCCGTCTTTCGCCCGATGGAAATATCTGAAGTCAGAAGGGTGAAGCCGAAGGTGACAACTAAAATCAGATAGATCAGGATGAACAGGCCGCCGCCGTCCTTAGCTGCCAGATAGGGAAATCTCCAGAGGTTACCGACACCGACCGCAGAGCCTGCCGCCGCCAGGACAAATCCCAGTTGTCCGGTAAATGTTCCGCCTTGATTTGTTTTATTGCTCATGATTCACTCCATATTTCTCTGTGATGATTTTTGCAAGGACATCGACACATGTTTCGATTCCAATGGCTCCGACATCCAGACTGATCTCATAGTGGCGGCTGTCTCCCATCACATGTCCCGTGTACTGCTTACAGTAGTTCTCCCTCAGCTGATCCCTGTGAGCAATATACTTGAGCACATCTCCGGTATAGCCGCCAAGCTCTTTCGCATGGGCCTTGCGGCTCTTTAAATCCGCGTGAAGAAAGACGCGAAAGACATCAATTCCCGCCTGTTTCAAGGTGTAGTCCGAGCACCTGCCGATAATAATGCAGGGGTGTTCCCGGGCCAGTTCCAGAATCAGTTTTCGCTGGGCCCGGTTGATTTCATCGTGAGATGAGGTGTAGGCGGCAGAGTTATTGAGCACCGTGTTCAGAAACATGGAACCCCTGGAGATCTCCTCCCCCTCTCTGGCGACCTCATCCTCCCCGTAACCGGATTCCAGAGCTGCCCGTTTCTGAAAGTCCTTGTCATAGAAGGGAATTCCCAGGCGCTCTGACAGCTTCCTCGCAATGGTAGATCCGTAGGCAGCATACTGCCTGGAAATGGTTATTACCGGCAATTGTCTCTCCATAACTCACTCTCCTTAGAATAGATTTCCCTGATCTTCCATGGTCTCCAGCATAGAAGATAAGCGGTCCCTGTCGAAGTAGTCCATGGCAAAGGGCTTCAGTGCCAGGGCCATCAGCTTCATGGGATTGTCATCCGCGGCAATACGGTTCGACGACATGGCCCCGCAGTGTGTGCAGCGATGAATAATGGCCCATTCTCCATCGGATCTGGCCCAGACCCCGATGGGTTCCATCAGAGCTCCGCAGCCTGCTGCCCGGTCGCCCGGACGGTTGTCAACATGCTTGGAGTACAGACAGTTGGGACAGTGGTTGCGATGATTGGATCCGGCCCCGTTTGAGACGATCAGCCAGCCGCAGTTTTTGCACTTGAAGGAGTCTACCGCCGGATGCTTCATATAGTAGTTCTTATCATATTTGCGGCGTTTATTCTCTCTGTTCACGATTCCAGCCCTCCATAGACCCCTGTCCTCCCATCAGATCCAGGAGCTCCTGCATGCGTTCCACCGGAAATGCCGGAGCTCCCAGCGGGCCTGCCGCCAGACTCATCAGCTTGATTGGATTATCGTGCCTTGTAATGGGGCTTGTCCGCAGCTCACCGCAGATGACGCAGCGCTGAATGATCCGTCCCTGACTCCTGCTTTTGGCCCAGATGGAAATCGGCTCCAATTCACCCCCGCAGGCATTTTCCTCCCGGTCATAGTCGTGAAGCCCGGACAGGCAGTTGGGGCAGTGCTCCCAGGCGATATTCTCCATCCCCGCATCCGGAACCCAGCCGCAGTAGGGGCACTCGAACTCTTCCTCTCTCTTCATCTTCCTTCCCATCTCCCTGCATGTATCCCGCGATCCCCGGGATCACTTTTTTCTGTATGTATCCTGTGATCTCCGGGATCACTTTTCTCTGCATATATCCTGTGATTCCCGGGATCACTTTTCTTTCTGCTTCCCGTCCAGTAAGGACTTCTCTTTCAATCAAAATCCCGTCCGCCCTCTGTCTTCCTGCCACAGAGAGTGATTCCCGCGGAAGTCCCTGTCTGCGACTTGATTTGGCAGGAGCTAATCTGTCGCAGGCAAAATCCTCCGCAGAAAACGGCGATTTGCGCCCCGGCTCTCGAAAACGCGAATCTCACAGTTCTTCATCCTCGGCCGCCAGACCACCCCCCGCGGGGCATTCTCCATATAGCCGATCAAAGTCCGCGTAATTCCTCCGTGACAGGTCACAAGGACATTATCATAGCCACAGGCCTCTCCCGCTTGCTCAAGATCCCTGAGGAAGGAGGCCGACCTTCTGCGCATGGATTGCAGGGGCTCCACCGTGGGCGGGCAGGGCAGATAGTCCGCGCAGGACCAGTAGAGACCCATCCATGGACCCAGAGCCCAATAGGGCCGTCTCTCATACCTTCCGAAATCAGTCTCTGTTATGCGGGGATCAATGGTGATTTCCTCTCTAGGTCTGCCGGACAAAATGCAGGCCGTCTCAATGGCTCGATCCAGGGGCGACGCGTAGACTGCGTCAAAGACCGGCGCCTCTCCCAAGGATTCTTCCACGGCCCGCCTGGCCGCCCTTGCCTGCCTGCGGCCGGTCTCATTCAGCGGCTCATCCGTCCTCCCCTGCATGAGATGGTCCCGGTTCAGATTTGTCTGTCCATGTCGACTGATCCAGATTTTCATTTTTTCTCCCTGATAGCCATAGATTGGTATATTATACTCTCTCTCCTCTCGTCTGCGCAAATTCTCTCCTTTAAAATAACCTGCAGAGAGAAAACCTTACGTATTTCGACTGGCGGCAGACGACAGATTTCAGGGCTGTATCTTCCTGACCTCTTTAAATGACCACTTAAAAAAACAGCAAACCAATTTGATTTGCTGTTTCTCATATAAATCAATTAACATTCAAGACAGAGGGGTCGATTCCTTCCGATATCGGCCTTATACCTTGTTTCTACTATATTCGATGCTGCAGGATCCGGCTGTCATCTCATGGCGTGGCGTTTTTTTAGTTCGGCGTTATTCTCCAGGACTTTTTTCTTACTCAGGGGATAGATAAAGAAGAGCAGAAGCGCCATCACAAGAAAACCGATGGCCGGAACCAGAGTTCCCAGATTATAGATTCCCTGGGTGACAGACGGATCAAACGCGGTTTCCTTGCTGTAGCCAACCAAAGAGATCAGCCAGCCGGTCAGCCCGGTGGCAAGACCCTGCCCCAGCTTACGGGCGAAGGAATAGACGGAATACACCGTCCCGTCATTCCGGCTGCCGGTCCGAATCTCCACATCATCAATGACGTCAATAATCATTGCCCAGCATACCAGATTAAAGAGGGCAAGCCCGACATAGGTGACAGCTGCCAGTATCATAAAGACAAGAGGGCTCTTTACCTGAAGGGCATATGTGACAAAGAGCATGACGGCGGAGAAAGCGGCTCCGACCACGGCGATTTCCTTCTTTCCGGTGATTGATGTGACTTTGGAAATGACGGTCGCCAGCAGCAGTACGACAATGTTATTGACGAAACCTCCGATCGACATAAAGGTCTTATCATTAAAGTAATTCGGATAGACATAGCTCCACATACCGGACCAGGTCAGCTGTGTCAGAAGGAGAACCAGAGCAGAGCTCATAATCCCCACAAAGGCACGGTTGGTAAAGAGCATACCGAAAATCTGAAGGATATTCTTCTGCTCCTCCTTTTTCGTCTCGATTTTAACGCGCTCGGTAGACAGGGCATAGCAGACGATATAGACTAAAACTGCCAAAACACAGCAGACGCCGGCGGCAGCCATCATGTGATCTCCGCTGAGCACCTGGTGTCCCTGGGCGTCGGTCTGGTAAACAATCAGAGGAAGGACAGCCACTATGACAATCTGGGCAACCGTCGCACCGATATTTCTCCAGGTGGACAGCTGCTGGCGCTGGTTGGGATCCTCCGTCATCGCGGAGGCCATAGATCCATAGGGAATATTCACCCCGGTGTAGCAGACGGAGCCCCAGAGGATATAGGTGACTGCCATCCAGGCAACCTTGACTCCCATGGAAGCCCCCGCCATATAGGGGGCAAAGATCAGAAAACAGGCAACTGCGACCGGCCCCATGAACCTGCGGATCCAGGGAGTGAATTTTCCCTTGGCGGTATAGGAGCTTCGGTCAACGATCTGTCCCATGGCCACATCAGTAAATGCATCCACAAACTTCCCCAGCATCATCAGGATCCCCACCAGGACAGCGGGCACGCTCATGATATCGGTGTAGAACTTCAGCATAAAGAGAGCGACAATCACAAAGGTCAGATCGTTGGCGAAATCGCCGGCCGCGTAACCGATCTTATCCGCAATGCCAAAGGGCTTTTTTGCCCGCTTCTCAAATTCGTTCATCACCGCTTCCTTACTTTGATCTCTCATTTCATCCTCCTTATTATCCTGGAACTGCAATATATATTTGTTCTATCCCTGCATCAGGGAACCACTCTACACTCTTGCCCTATCCCTGCATCAGGGAATCACTCTACACGCCTGTTCTATCCCACATAATGGAACCACTCTGCACACCCCTTCTGACCCACATCATAGAACTACTGCACCTGCTTATCCTACCCTCACCGATCAACCCTTCAGCAGCCAGTCCAGGATATGTCTGATATATTCGTCCCAGAAATCCCAGTCATGAGCGCCGGGTCCTTCCTCGTAGGTCAGGGCAATGCCCTGACTTCTGACCCAGTCTCTCATTGCCAGGTTATCCTCATACAGAATGTCCTTCTTTCCCACAGCCTGGTAGAGCCGGGGCAGGCATCCCCTCTGATGGTTCTCCGCAATCAGCGTCTTCAAGTCATACCGGCTGCCTTCTATCCGGTAGCTGCCATCCTGATCCCTCACATCGGCAAAGGCGCTCTCAAAGGGGAAGACCCCCTCAAGCGGATTGCTGATTACCGCGGCGATATTCAGGGCGCCGGACATGGATGCTGCTTTTGAGAACAAATCCGGCCTTCTGTTTGCCAGATACCAGGCCCCATAGCCTCCCATGGAAAAACCGGCAATATAGGTCCTGGCCGGGTCCCTGGATACAGGAAAAACATTTTGGATGAAGGTCGGCAGCTCCTCGGTAAAGAAGTCGTAGTACCTCCTGCCGCCCTTCAGGTTCTGATAAAAAGAATTCTCCGCGGACGCCATAACCACCACGATCCCCCTGTCCTGGGCATAGCGGTCAATATTCGAGTACCTGATCCAGGAGAAGGCGTCCCCGAAAGCGCCATGCAAAAGATATAAGACAGGCAGCCCCCGACGGTAATCATACTTGGGACTTGCGTTGATGTCCGTGATCGCCTCGGAAGATCCCGGCGTCGGGACAAAGACGTTCAAGCTGATATTGGATCCTATTGCGAAACTGAAATAGTGAACTTCCATCAGTGCCATAATAGACTTCCTTTCCTCTCACATCCCGAGCAGATCAATATCCTCAAAGCTGACAAGCAATTCATAATCCCTCCCGGGATTCGGGTACTTGATCTGCACTGACCTCTTGGACTGGCTGTAGTACCAGCCGCAATCCGCCTCTTCAAATCTTGCCCGATGCAGGAAATGGGGAATTTGCTCTCCCGCAACGGTCACCCAGAAGGGCGCCTTTTCTCTGTGAACCATATCGACATAGATATCCTCGATGGGGGACCGGTAGGTCCCGGTGGATGCGAATTTCACAGAAGTTCTCTCCCCCTCTTCCATCTCAATCACAGTTCTCCTGTAGTCCCCCTGCTGATACTGCATGGTATTGCCGTCATCCTCATAGAGGACGAAGGAGGATCTTCCCGAGGGAACCAGAAGCAGCCGCAGCCCTGTCACCTTCTCTGTCGTCAAATTAGTGAGCGTATTAGAGGCCATGGGAAGGATGGCCCCGTCCGCCAGAAAGAGGGGAACGCTCTTTATATCGACCGGGAAGCAATAGGTCTCCCCGCCCGCATATGCCTCTCTGGTGTAGAAATCATAGAAGGTGTGTCCCGCGGGGAAGTAGACCTCCTTGCTTGTCGCCCCTTTATCGACGACGTTGGCGACCAGAAGTGAGTCTCCCTCCATGAAGTTGATCCCCTCCCCATAGGTATTGACATCATCCTGATAGACCATAAAAAGGGGCTGCATCATAGGAAGTCCGGTCTCATTTGCCCTGCGCATCAGGGAGTAGAGATAGGGGCTCAGCTGATAGCGGAAGTGAATCGCCGCTGAGATCAGGTCCTTGGAGCCGGAGTACATCCAGGGCTCTGTGACCGTATTATCGGTGTTGGTGGAATGGATGGAGAAACGAGGCTGGAAGATTCCGTTCTGCACCCAGCGGACAAACAGCTCCTCCTCCGGAGCCGGGCCATAGAAGCCTCCAATGTCGCAGCCCATATTGGAGACGCCGCTCAGCCCCATGCCCAGAATGGTCGCAATATTGTATTTCAGGGAGGTCCAGGAGGTGAAGTTGTCGCCCGCCCAGGTCTGGGCGTAACGCTGTAGGCCCGCATGCCCTGACCGAGTCACCACAAAGGCCCTCTGATCGGGTTTGACCTCATGGATGGCCTCCTGGGCCAGCTGGCACATCATGTTGGCCATGACGGCCTTGGTCTGCCCGATCGTCGCTCCCTTCCCCTCAAAGGATACCCGGGCATCCTTGTCCGTCAGGCCATCGTATTCGCAGTTATCATTCCAGATGGAGTAATCGCCATAGTCGACCAGAGACTTCCTGACATAGTTTTTCCACTCGGTGCGAGCTCTCGGATCCGTGAAATCCACATAGTTTCCCAGGCCGCCCCACCAGATACCGACAGCAGGCTTATCCTCTTTGGAGTCCCTGACAAACATCCCCCTGGCGACGAACTCGTCGTGCAGAGGATGGCAGAGGAGCATGCCCGGCTTGATATTGGGGGATACCGATACCCCGCGCCTTGTCATCTCGGCGAAGAACCCGGCCGGATCCTTGAAGCGATCATGGTTCCAGGTAAAGGTGCATCTCTTAAGTCCCTGGGAGGTCTCCACATTGCAGTAACCGGAGGAGAGCTGAAAACCGTCAATGGGGATATTCTCTTCCCTTGTCGTATCAATAAAATCAATGACGGCATCGTCCGCGTCCTTTGGGAGCTCTGGATAGTACATGGAAGACCCCAGATAGCCCAGGGCTCCCACAGGGAGCATGACGGACTTGCCGGTCAGGTCTGTGTATCTTTCTATGACCTCGGAAATCTTGGGGCCATTGATAAAGAAGAGATCGATATCTCCCCCGTCCGTCCGGTATATGGAGTGGTGCCTGACATAGTTCGTATGGCTTCTTCCCATATCGAAGTCAGACTCAAAGGTGTTGTGATAGAAATAGCCGACCGCCTGTCTGGTTCGGTCATTCAGACGCACATAGAAGGGAATATGCTTATAGAGACGGTCTGTCTTCTCTGCGTTATAACCCATTGAATCGCCCGGGATCAGCTGCATATATTCTTCCCGCTTGTCGATCTTGCCGGTTCTCTCGCCGAATCCGTAATAGTGATCCTGGTCTGTCAGGGCGGAATAGTGGATGCGGCGATGGTTCGAATCCTCCTGCAGGCCCATGTAGGGAATATCCTCGTGCACCAGCTGTCCGTCCTCATTAAAGATTTTCAGCATATAGGGTTCCCTGAAGACCACGAGGGTCATCTTTGCTCCACAGATCAGCTCAACCCCTTCGGCATCTGCGTGGGGATAGCCAAGGGCATGGTCCAGCCCGGCCAGACGCGCAATCTTCTCATCGGCGGTAAGCAGTCTTCCTTCCTTTGGCTCAATCCTGCGTCGATAGCCCATGAGGACATCGTCCATCCGATCCTCCCAGGCCGTCATGGCCAGGGTATAGGATTCCTCGGCGAAATCGCCGTCAAAGCCGGCGCGGATTCGCAGGATGTCATCTGTCATGAACATCAGGCGGATTTCAACCGCGTCCGTCATAATAGAGAAGCCTGATCCTCTTTTCTCAATCGAAGTCACTTTATTCGCAACACGCATCCAATATCCTCCCTGGATTCTAAGACAGCCGATATCCGCCATATTCGTCATATTTGCAGGGATCCCTCAAAGAGGACTCGTTCATCCCCTGCTCGCGTTGATACAGTCGGCCTGTCAGATCAGCGCTATCGTATTTATTTTAGCCCGAGAAAAAAGACAAAACTATACTATTTTTGTCCTGATGTCTCACTCATTTTACATATCCTGTGGTATCCTGATAGTGGTTCTCGTCTTGTCATTTTAAGGGCAGGTATTCTTATGATTGATCACGCAGGTCTTTGCATCGAGCAGGGCGCCGATATCGCCGCCGAGCGTGTCCGCTCCTCAGAGAATATGATGAAGTCCCATTATCACACCTACTACGAGCTCTATTATCTGGAGGAGGGCTGCCGCCTGCACGCTGTTTCCGATCAAATCTACCGGACTGAGGCGGGCGAAATGATCCTCTTTCCCCCTTATTCCATGCATCACTCTTACGCTCCCTCCGAAGATCAGACCTTCCAGCGTATCGTCGTCTATTTCACGGAAAAGGCGATCGGCGACCTTACCCTGATTGAGAAAATGCGGCATGCAGGCGGGCTCTACCACCCCGACCGGAGAATGAGCCATCAGATTCATGGGCTTCTGGGAATGATGCTCATGGAGCAGTCAGAGACAGATGATCTGCATGATATTACTATGGAGACCATTCTCCGCGCGATTCTCCTTCTCCTCTTGAAGGATGTCCGCACCTTAAATCCCACGGTAAACAAATCCCGCGTCATTAAGGTCATCGAGTACATCTCCGACCATTACATGGAAGACCTTCGTCTGGACGAACTGGCCGGCCGCTTCTACGTCAGTCAGTATTATCTCTGCCGTGAATTCAAGAAATACACCAGCCGGACCATCAACCAATATATCAATACGACCCGTATCCTCAATGCGCAGAGAGAAATCATGGAGACCAACCACCCCTTCTCCCAGGTGGCCGCCAACTGCGGCTTTGCCTCCTCCACCCACTTCAGCAGGGTCTTTCGCTCAGTAACCGGTATGACGCCGACTGCCTTCCGCAAAAGCTGCTCCCAAGGACAAGTGACAGAAAGGAAGTTCTCATGAATTACAGTCCTGTTTCCCCGCAGATGACCATCGGAGACCTGGTGAATACCCTTTGAAAACGTGAAATGTAAAACGTCAACTCTATACGATCATAAGTTTCATTCCAAAGAATTATTTGATAAAGTATTTTTGTAAAGGACTTCCAAACACCTCATTGTTTAAAATCAATTAGAGATATTTTAGCTGTCTCCGCCAGTGATTGTTGTCTGGCAAAAACTGAGGATGTGGGTATGAAAGAACAGATTGCCAAAATATTTTTGGAGTCATTGATTTATTCAAAACGTATGCTTGCGAGTGCTATAAGCGTGATCCTTTTCATTATTGGCATCGCATTCATAATTTCACCGCTATTTATGATAAGTCAAAGTTACACCTGGACATCAGGTCTCGTTATCATAACAGTGGCAATTCTTTCTATCTACATACGAAAAAAGGGGGCTTCCATGAAAACGTCAAATAGAGTGTATTATCTATCTGCTCTTGTGCTACAGGGTGTAGCATTAGTTTTAGAGATACTGCCGGTTGGTGCGGTCATGGTTTTTGCGACGAGTCCAACGGAACGAAGTATTAAAGTGTATTCCTATTTCAATATTCTTCATGTTGGATATGCGAATTTCTCTCCATTGTTGACAGGGATCCTTACAATTTTGAGTATCTTGCTCGGTGTAGGCGCCTTGTTCAAGTTTAAGAAAGCTGACGAACTCAAAAAAGCCATATTTATTTGCAGCATCATCTCGCTGCTGTTTTCGATTGCTCCGCTATTCCTATTTGGAACGATTGGGATGACAGCTGCAAGTTATGCGGTTTTTGGCGCAATTTTCTTGTCGATCTGCCTGCAAGCGGTAGCTAATCGGCAGGCATAGTTTTCTGTCTTAGATGAAGGACGCCTATGGTACTTATAATTTCCGCAAGCGAAGTAATATAGAACTGTCAGTTACATATGGAGTTTGCTGCGGTTCGAAATAAAACTGATTAGAAAGGCAAGGTGATTCCAGTGGATATTTGAGAATTATCGTAGACGCATTTTTTCACAAGTCACAGAAAGGAATCTTCGTATGAAAAAAATATTATCTGTATTTCTGTCTGTTACTATGATTTTCTCTCTTTCCGTACCAACTTTTGCGCAGGAAAACATTTCGTCAGATACCATTAGTCAACAGCGAAGTTCTTTAAGCGCCATGGGTGTAAACACGGAACAAATGAATGTGAAAACACTCCATGACCTAAACGGAAATACATTTACTCTCATCGAAACTGGAGCTAACGGCTATTACATTTATGATAGAAATTCAAACAAGTATTTAGAAATGTCTGATAGTGCGCCATCTCCATACAAATCTTATTCCGTTGATTTATATTATCTTGGCCCGTTATGCTATTATGTCAAACGCGGAAATCAGTACATCCATACCATCACAAGTGAATCAGTTACTGAAACAAATTTCGCTAATCAACAGTTCATTTCAGCACTCTCTACTGTTAGATCAACTTCTTCTGCTTCATCTGTTACTGGCATAATGACAGCAAAGGGCAATCGTTATATTCCTAATTATGGATACATAAAAAATGCTAAATATCCTGCAAATACAAATGGTACTTGTGGTTATACCGCAGCGTGTTTGGTTCTTTATTATTGGCACAAAGTAAGAGGCAGAATCATTCCCTCAACCTATTTAGATAGTAGAGGTCGATTGCTTACATCTGGTTATACATTGCAAGACAAACTACTTTCTTATGGAAACTCCAATTCCTCTTGGGGAAAAACAATCCGTGATGTGCTAATTAATTACTGCACTGAACATGGCGTTAGAGCAACATCGTACTACTATATCGGCAAAATTGGCGTATCTGATTCAATCAATAATGGGCGACCTGCTATTCTTTTTGGATGGTTGCCTTCAAATCCATCACCAGCGAGTGTTTCTACAAATTCGACAAGAGGAAAAGTTCCCCATGCTGTTACTGCCTATGGTACGAATGGCAATTACTTTATCTGCCATTATGGTTGGTCAGGATATTCACATGTGTTGTTGAATGGCGGTCTAATCGGATCATGTACATTATTCCAACTCAATTAACTACGAATAACCATTCGTAAATCTGTTCTTATTTAGGTGTTAACAGTAATAACGCAAACACTAACTGATATGGCAAGGGAGTCAGCTTGAACTGGCTCCCTGTATTATTTTGAATAGCGGGGTTTCAGCATGTCATTTTGTTGTTTGCCTCTTTACTATTCACATGCATTTGTTCCCGGAATACATTTCTTGGATGAACTGACCTCTTCCGACAAACAGAGAGACTCCTCTTACCTCCGGCTGCTCATTGATCAGATACATCGAATGTCCGGTTTTGGTTTTGTTATTGGTTTTCCCTAATTCAAGGCAAACGTGAACTTTATATTTCCGCATTTTCGTTTGAAATCCAACGAACTTTCCTTTTTCATTTCCCTATGATTGCTCTTGTCAGGTTAGAACTTAACGATATTCACTTCACAATGGGAAAGAAAGAGGCATACGATTATGGAAAACAAAATGTTCTGTTACCAGTGTCAGGAAACCGCCGGCTGTACCGGCTGTACAATTTCCGGCGTCTGCGGCAAGAAACCGGAAGTCGCCGCTATGCAGGATCTTCTGGTCTATGTGACAAAGGGTCTGTCCGCTGTCAGCACTCAGCTACGCGCGGAGGGCAAGTCTATCGATGAGGCGGTCAACCATCTGGTATCCGTCAATCTCTTCACAACCATCACCAACGCCAACTTTGATCTGGCAGCGATTCAGGCAAGAGTTGAAAAGACCTTAGCCTGCAAGGATCAGCTGCTGCAGCAGGTCTCTGACCGCTCTTTGCTGCCGGAAGCTGCTACATGGAAGGGAGACGCCGCCTCCTTCGCCGTCAAGGCTGCTACCGTCGGTGTTCTCGCGACAGAAAATGAGGATATCCGCTCTCTTCGCGAGCTGATCACCTATGGGCTCAAGGGCCTCTCCGCTTACTCCAAGCACGCAAACGCTCTGCTCAAGGACGACGGTGAGGTGGACGCATTCATCCAGAGGGCTCTGGCGGCAACCTTAGATGACAGTCTCAGTGTCGACGACCTGGTTGCTCTGACCTTGGAGACCGGTAAATTCGGCGTCCAGGGCATGGCTCTTCTGGACAGCGCCAATACCGGCGCCTATGGCAATCCCGAAATCACTGAGGTCAATATCGGCGTCCGCAAAAATCCGGCTATTCTCATTTCCGGTCATGACTTAAAGGATCTAGAGATGCTCTTGGAGCAGACCTGGGGCACAGGAGTCGACGTCTATACTCACTCCGAGATGCTTCCCGCCCACTACTATCCCTTCTTCAAGAAGTACGATAACTTTGCCGGCAACTATGGCAATGCCTGGTGGAAGCAGGCTGAGGAATTTGCGTCCTTCAACGGCCCCATCCTCATGACCACCAACTGTATTGTCCCCGTGCGCGACTCCTATAAGGATCGTATCTTCACCACCGGCGCCGCAGGCTACCCGGGAGTCAGGCACATCGACGCTCCCTATGGACAGACCAAGGACTTCTCCGAGATCATCGCTCTGGCCAAGACCCTGCCTGCTCCCACAGAGCTTGAGACCGGTTCCATCGTCGGCGGCTTCGCCCACGAGCAGGTATTTGCCCTGGCTGACAAGGTTGTCGATGCCGTTAAGTCCGGCGCTATCAAGAAGTTCGTCGTCATGGCCGGCTGTGACGGTCGTCAGAAGGCCCGTTCCTATTACACCGAATTCGCCGAGAAGATGCCCAGGGATGCCGTGATCCTGACCGCCGGCTGCGCCAAGTACAAGTACAACAAGTTAAATCTTGGAGATATCGCTGGAATCCCCCGTGTTCTGGATGCCGGACAGTGCAATGACTCCTATTCCCTGGCCCTGATCGCCTTAAAGCTCAAGGAGGTCTTCGGTCTTGACGATGTCAATGATCTCCCCATCGCATATAATATCGCCTGGTATGAGCAGAAGGCCGTGATTGTTCTTTTAGCCCTGCTCTACCTGGGCGTAAAGAACATCCACCTGGGTCCCACCCTTCCCGCTTTCCTCTCCCCCAACGTCGCCAAGGTTCTGGTCGATAACTTCGGCATCGCGGGAATCGGCTCTGTCGATGACGACCTGGATCTCTTCTTTGGGGATATCGCCTGAGGAGATCGAAATCGAATGCGGATGCATTCTCTGACAAGCAACAGCTGGAAAGGAACACCATGAGCGCAACACTCGGCCCCATCCACTACTGGATGTACAATAAGATCAGACTGCGGGAGGAATTGATCGCCTCCCTTGTCGACCTGGCCAAAAGGCAGAATTACGATGAAGATCCGGATGGCTTTCCCCTGGAATCCTACGCCAGAAGAGAGCTTCCTCCCATCGAAGAGGCTATCGACCTCTCACGTATTCACGCCTCTCTCTCCGGGCAGATTGACGGAGTTGAAAGGCGCTACGCGAAACTGATCACCAGCCTGCTCAGACAGGATCCTGCCCGCCTCGCTTCCATCAGAGAATGCGTCAGAGCATTTGGCTCCGCCCATCCTGTCTCCGCGGCCAATTCGACCATGGCCTTCCAGGGGATGAACGATGTGCTTTTGGACGGTATGCCCTGTGACCACGCTATCCAAATAAATGAGCAGGCGGAAGATCAGGTCTCTTTCTCCCTGGTTGAGGATCTGCACGGTCCATTCTGGGAAGAAGAGGGGGGCGACAGGAATATCTTCTACCTTTTGCGCGGCGAACTGGTCAATGCCATGCTGACTGAGAGCGACTACAAGCTCTACTCCGACGGGGACGGCTCTTATCATATTGCACGGGCCGTGTAATTGAGATCCGAGCAGCAAAACGTCCTCTTTTAAACTGCCTCTTGTCATCTCCTGTCCAGACGAATTGCCCTGATCTGACAGAGGAGAGACTGGATTAAGCCAGTCAGAAAGGATTCTCTTATGCACTCTACCGACATCATGCGTGCGGAGCACGATCATATTTTCACCTTTCTCAAGGCGGTGCGTGCCCTTTGCTGCCAGGTATTAGAAGGTCTTCCTCTTCCGGTCGATGATTTTCGCAAGATTGTCAGCTTTGCCCGCAATTATTCTGACCACCAGCACCACGGCAAGGAGGAGAATTTCCTCTTCAACGAGATGGTTACCAACCTTGGCCCCATCGCTGATAAGCTGATCAACCACGGCATGCTCGTAGAGCACGATCTCTGCCGCAGGCATGTCATGGATCTGGAGGCAGCCCTGGATCTCTACGAGAAGGATCCCCAGACGATTTACAAACTGGATATCCTGACCGCCGCTGAGGGCTATGCTACCACTCTCCACCGGCATATCAGCAAGGAAAACACCGTAGTTTACCCTCTGGCGGAGCGTTCCCTCTCAGAGGACATTATCTCCAGGATTGACGCCCGGGTAGAGACCTTTGAATCCGAGACATCTAAAAAGGGTGTCCAGGATCACTATCTGGCAATGATAGATGAGCTCAAAGACAAGTACGGTCAGATCGAAGACCAGCACGACAAGGTGGACAAACCTGTCTCCTTAGCAGCGGCATTCGGCAGATAAGAGTGCTTTCATGACACGTCGTACGGATAATACGTCGTAGGGTGCAGTCCGAAAAGGGGCTGCACCTTTTTTGCCTGTAAATCGAAGTTCCGATAGCAAATGCTGCCCTGTCTTCTGTGGTATCATAGATACTGTCCAAAGATAAAGGGCCATAGGATAAGGTGCACAGATGAAACAGGAAAGCGAAAACATATACCGTCTCCTCCGCCGGGCCCAGGAATCTGTCTTACGCGCGCAGGAGGATCTGATTGAAGCCGGATCTCAACTGTCGGAAGTGTCCTGTGATCAGGACACTTCTCTGACAGAGAGCCTGGAGCATATGAGCAACTCTCTCCACATGGCAATTCTGGAACTGGACGACCTGATTCCCGAAGATCTTCCGGACGAAGATGCCATATCTTCAGAGACAAAGACTTCTCTTCTCTCTGGAATCAGTTCCCTCCCCCGCGCCACCGCGGAAAAAATTTCAGACCTGATTCCTGACCATCCCATGGAGAAACTTGCGGGCCTGGTTCCAGATACCGCTGTCGAGCGCATCAGCGAGCTCCTTCCGGACCGGAGCAGGGCTTCGATCTACTCTGGTCTGGATCAGATTCCCCGCGGCAGGGCCAGTCGAAAAATCAGACCGGGTGCTTTAATCTTGGAGGGCGGCGCCTTCCGCGGTCTCTACACGCAGGGCGTCTTAGATGCCCTGATGGAGGCCAATATCAATTTTCAGACGACCGCAGGTATTTCAGCCGGGGCACTTTCCGCTCTGGGCTATGTCTCCGGAGAAATCGGCTGGTCTGCCCGTTTGAATCTGAGCCTGCGCCATGATACCAACTATATTGGTCTTGACGCCATGCGCCGCGACCATGGCATCACCGGTTTCTCCTATATTTTTGAGGACCAG
>ERZ773197.883-NODE-883-length-22256-cov-6.067024_pt1 | contig 22256 bp, 19 predicted proteins | sample MGYA00580999_ERZ773197 | MGnify/ENA primary metagenome ERZ773197 (study PRJEB29015, sample SAMEA2738166) | human oral metagenome | biome: human oral; feature: human-associated habitat; material: saliva | place: China | collected 2185 ...
CAGCGGTGTTTCTCATACTGGTGCTTGGACTTAGGGGAAGCATAGTGTCCTTGTTAGCGATGATATTTGGAATTGCAACAGCTTTGATTATTTACAAACTTTCAGTGATTAAAGGGCATTTCACCTATGGAAGAATGATACTTATAGGTATAGGGATTTCAGCGCTTTTAAAAGCAGTTACTTCTTATTTACTGGCAAAAGCTGCGGAGTACGATGTAGGAACTACCATGCAGTGGCTGAGCGGAAGCTTAAATGGCGTGCAGATGGAAGATATGCCTGCACTTGTTTTGATAGTCGGGATAATCACTATTGTATTGGTGTCCCTTACAAGACATATGGAGATTATTCCTCTGGGAGACAACTTCGCAGTATCTCTTGGACTAAATACAAAACTTACCTATTCGGTAATGATAATAAGTGCAGTTATACTTGTTTCATTTGCAACATCTGTCACAGGACCTATAGCTTCTGTAGCATTTCTTTCAGGGCCAATTGCTGCAAGCCTTGCAGGAAAGGGGAAATCAAGTCTTATTCCTGCGGGACTAGTCGGCACAGCACTTACTTTAGGAGCAGATTTGGTGGCTTTTCATGCATTTCCGGTACACTATCCTGTAGGGGTTATCACAGGGCTTTTAGGAGCACCATATATGCTGTATCTGCTTATTAGAATGAATAAAAGAGGCGTGAATTAATGGGAAAACACATATTAGAAGCCAAAAATCTGGTAGCCGGTTATGATGGAAAAGCGATAATAAATGGACTTAATCTTACCATACCCGAAGGGAAAATATCAGTAATCATAGGCTCAAACGGCTGTGGCAAATCCACCCTTCTAAAGACCTTTTGCAGATTAAACAAAGTGATGAGTGGAGATGTTTATCTGGATAATAAGCCTGTATCCGAGTATTCGTCTAAAGAAATATCTAAAATAATAAGCCTTATGCCACAATCGCCACTGGTCCCTGAGGGAATAACCGTCTATGATTTGATTAGCAGAGGGCGTTTTCCTTATAGGAAGGTATTTAGGGGAATGGATGATAAAGACTTTAAGGCTATTGAAGAGGCTATGCAGACTATGGGTGTAACCGAGCTTCGAGATAGAGCGGTAGATGAACTTTCGGGTGGTCAGCGTCAAAGGGTGTGGATAGCACTCGCACTTGCTCAACAAACGGATATATTATTTTTAGACGAGCCGACTACCTTTCTTGACATAGCATATCAGGTAGAGATTCTTGATTTGCTTGGTGAGCTTAACAGGACTAAGAAGACTACCATCATTATGGTTCTGCATGATATCAATCTCTCTGTAAGATACGCAGACTATATATTTGCCCTCAAATCAGGGAATCTTTATGCTGAAGGAAGACCTGAAAATGTAATAAGCGAAAAACTAATAAAGGATGTATATGGGCTTGATAGTAAGGTTATTACAGATCCTACTTCAGATGCGCCTATGGTTATTCCTATAGGAAAGTATCATAAGGAGCTTGAGGCGGGCTTATAATGTTAAATCAGCTTAAGTAATTTGTAGAGAGGGGGTACGGACAAAAACCTGAACTCTGTAAAAAAGCTTCTGTGAACCAGGAATATTTGCAGAACTTGCTTTGGGAATTTCATTTATAGAACAATCCATATACTGTATATGAGTACGCCCCCCGAATGTTTAGAAAATGATTCTGTTCATTCGGTGACTTATAGAGGGCTATAAAACAGTTTACCCTAAAAGACCGATAAATCGATATTCATCGGATTATCGGTCTTTTCGTTTTTACATTCTTTAACAGCTTTAATAAGCACAGATTATAGGAATCAACACCAATATCATCTACCTTTGAAAATAAAAATCATTTCTACCACTAATGCAAATACAATAATAAGCAAGGTAAATAATTTCAATAAATTATTATTTAAAAATTTACTGTTTTTGAATTTTTCATGCAATATAATAGCTCCTATCATCATTGCAATAAATATAGCATATTGAATCCAGCTCATTATACTTATCTCCTAGGATAGCACTTATAGGCTAGTATCCATTTTATCTCTAATATTACACCTTTACCAGGTTTATTACGCGCTATCCCCTTTAAAAATTCACATTCCGTCAGATATGATAAAGCCTATAGAATTCTTTTTCTGGATACTTTTAGAAGCTCTCGGAGCGGCGAAATCGGTATCCGCAAGTTCAAAGTATTCATAAGAATCGGGCGCTTTTGCCCCATACACCCGTTCTGCATATCCCATTATCGCGTTCTCGACCAGATTCCTGCAAAACCGCCCGTTTCCGCATTCAGCATTTCCTTCAGCTGACTTGCAGATTGAAAGCACCTTGCCCTTTGCCTGATGACTGATGGAAAAGCCTCTGTTCTTCGCTTCAAGCTCCGTAATCTGTAGCATCTCGTCTGCTGAATAGTCTTTGAAAGTAATGCTGAATGGAACCCGTGACCTGAGTCCCGGATTTCTGGCAAAGAAGTTTTCCATCTTATCCGGATAACCGGTAAAGATCACAATCGTATTCTCTCTGTTGTTCTCCATTTCCTGAACGATGGTATTGATTGCCTCATCGCCGAACTCTCCCTCCCAGTTTTCGACAAGTGAATAGGCTTCATCAATGAAAAGCACTTTGCCCTTAGCTTTTTGGAAAACCTCTTTGACTTTTGCGGCTGTTTGCCCTTCGTATTTGGCCACCAGATCGGCTCTGCCAACTTCTACCAACCCATAACCGGGGAGCAGACCGACTTCATGAAAGATGCCGGCAGCAATGCGAGCAACGGTCGTTTTTGCCGTGCCGGGATTTCCGACAAATTCCATATTCAGTGATACCGACAGATTGTCTTTTCCTTTAGCATCCATGTCTCTCTTCATCCTTGCGAAAGCTGCTATTTTTCTGACCTGCTCCTTTACATCCTCGAGCCCGATTAAATCATTCAGCATGTCCATGTAGCTCGCCGCCTTCAGAGGAACATTTATCGTAAGCTCATTCATCTCTGCCAGCTTCTGCTTGATCTCATCTACACATTTTTTGCCAAGGTTCCTTACATGCATTAAATCCTCATCTGTCATAGCTCTCAGCTTCTCCACGCTGTTAACCCCTGCCCGCTTAAGGCAGTTATAGGAACGGACGCTCAAATCCATATCCTCGATAGGTGTGAAAGCGGTATCGTTTTCTTTCCCGGGCTTCTCATCACAGACATCCTCATCAAGAATCATTTCTTCTGATTCGTCCTCCATTGCAGCCTCATCCGTTTCCACCCGTTTCTTAGACTCTCCTCCCAACTCTCTGCAAATCATTGAAAACAGAAGCCGGGTCATCCCATCCAAAAGGAATCTGTCCGGAATTAGCTTTTCTTTACATAAAGATTCTGCATCCTCAGCTACCACATGTGGAAAAGCAAGGGATATAATTGTCCGCATTCTAAGCGTCATCTCCTCAGGTAAACTGATTAGGATCATTCCGTGTCCCAATGCATTTTCATCGACAGAACCAGCAAGAATGCGAATCACAGCACCTTCCTCCATCAGCATCGTGAACATGTCTGGAAAGTAGCAATCAGATGTCGTGTCATCATAATCATCGAAATAACTTTCTTTTTTACGGACCTCACTGGTATCCTTAGGGCTTCCCTGGATGGACGTAAGCGTATATACCTTCCGGTTTCCCTCAAACAGATCCCTTATCTTATCAGGTCTGCTGTTATCTACGGTGCCATAGCTTTTGAAAATCCAGTCGAAATCTTCCGCTGTCACCCTGATCCCGGTGCTGGAAAAAGCATATCCCTTAATCGCGCCGTCCGTATCTGAGGAGATCTGCAGCCCGATAACTTCGTTTTCAGGGAGCAGTGCGGCTGAATGCAGAAACCTTTCACTAACCTTTGCTGTTTCTCTTTCGCGGCTATAGTCAGCTTTTCCGGAGGCTATTGAAAGTGCCATGCTATTAGCAAGATTTCCTGTTTCAAATTTCATATCGTTTGTCATAGGCTGTGCCTCTCTTTCATTATGATTGTTGGTTAAATTATTATCGCAATCTGCGCCGGACTATTCCTTGGCCCGCTCATGTCATCGCGTGGCTTCCCCGGTTGGCCGTCCGGCCATTTGCGGATGAAATTGTCAAGGTGCAATCAGCGGCACAACAAAAAAGCCGTTGCTTTGATAAATGCCGAAAGGATAGACTCCACCCGTAGAGTATCTTTCGGCATTTATCAAAACAACGGCTTGTAAACAAACCATATTCAATTTGTAAAGCTCATTCTACATCAGCATGACTGAATCCGCAAGCGTTTTTTCCTTTTATTGTGGGGCTATCAGTCCTCGGAGCCATGCCTTACGCACTTTATAGACTCTCTCAAAATTATTTTCTCCCAACCAATTATATGTAAATTCATGAAGCAATTTTTGAAAATTTTTCTCCTTTACAAAAGAAATCTTTCCATCAAGGTAATCACAAGGGTATACGAATTGCTTTGTATCCGATCCTAGTGTAACTTCATGAAGCATACATCCCCCCTCAAGATAATGAATATCTGTAATCTTTCCTTTTACTCCGGAACAAATGATTTCTTCTCCATAGGGCCACGAACTATACCATCCTTTATCATAAGGTAGACTGGTAATAGGACGTGGTCCCCGATAAAATGCCCCTATCTCAATTTCCTTAACGCTATCCGGTAGCACCAACTCAAAGCCTCCTCCACGTAAAAAAGCATATCTTTCTATAACCTCTAAACCTTCTGGTAAGATAAATTCAGAATTATACATACTACAATACGAAAAGACTCCCACCTTCAAACGTTTTAGTTTCTTTGGCAAAACAACTTTTTTTAATCCTTTGCAATCATGAAATGCATGACAATCTATCTCTGTAATAGAATCCGGTAGAATCAATTCTGTCAGTTGTTCGCAAAACCCAAAAGCATCAGCCCCAATTGATTCAATGCTCATTGGAATACTGAGTGTTTTCATCTTCATACATGATTCAAAACAACACTCACCTATAGCCGTAACCTTTTTTCCTTCAAATGCATCGGGTATGTCTACATGTTCTAAATCCCGGGACAAAAACACTCTTAAAACAATGTAATCTTCATATTCATCAACCACAAACTCCTGCATCTGATGTAGCGAATTTTCTATACTTATTCTTTTTCTTTCCAACCGTTTTGCCCTCCTCAAATTTTTATCTTTCCATTATTTAATGAGATTTTATATTATACATTTGACTAAAAAAGGCTTATGTTATTAAGATTGTATTACTATTAATCATTGAATTCAAGTTAAAATTGAGTACTGTTTTGTGGCACAAAACATAATTTGTACTCTCCCCTAAGGCTTATGCGACATATTTTTCAACTTTCTAATTATACGATTTCTTGGATTTTTTCCAACTTTTCCGACTATCTCTCCAATCTTCCACCTTCTCATTTCTTCAATCTTCCCCCCCACCCTTCAATAAAGCATACAGTAAACCCTTATGACGGTGAGACATTAAATATTCTCTCTAATTTCTCTATAAAAATTAATCTTTGTATTTCCCATGACGGAGCTGCCAAAGGAGGGGGAATTGACAACTCCGTTTCGACCGGTCATCATCCGGTTCTTATCAGATGGGTATATATACTGATGCTATCGAAACATCTTTTACCACCAAGAATTATTACGCTTTTTCCCCTTTTTATCATAGTGACTTACACCACCATAACTGTTCCGTTGACTGAAACCACTTATATTGTTGTTATTATCGTAGTGACGATTGATCCCGTCTCCTCCTCTCTGACTGTAACCAGTCATAACGCCATTACTGTTATAGTGCCTTGTAATTCCATCTGCTCCACGTTGACTAAATCCTTTACTCATGGCTTTTCCTCCTGGCTTTTCGCCAAATACACAATTTTACTTTTTGATATTTATTACTTGTTTACCCCAGTGCCCTTAAAACTATAAAACTATTCAGAACTTAATATCCAAACAATCAAGTAATGTCTTCTCCATCTTTTTTAGGATAGTTTGATGTTAACACCATTCTGAAAATCCCCATTTTAGGGGATATTTTTCTCCTACACTGTCATTACTTAACCACATTGACAGCTGCATAATCAAGATTCGCTACTCCTCCCGCTGAAATCTTCGTCATAGTAATTAACTGGTTAATGCCTTCTGACAAATCATTATCTACTATAACGGCAAAATACTTCACTAGTGCCTTTTCACCGCTTTCATAATGCCCAATGTTGATTCCATCAGTAGTGATTATGTCATCTTTAGTGGATGCGCCATCTAAGAATTTTTTATTTATTAATTTCGTGCTCCCAGGCACATACTCCATATTGTTAGGCAAGGATATACTCACTACTACATTGTCTGCATCTTCCAAGGACTCATTGGTATATTCTATGCAGAACTCTATAATATCACCAGCTTTTGCATCAAGGCTACGTACTCTCTGTCCTTCACTATCTTTTAATTTTGCTGTTTGATTGATTTGAATTGCTGAATTTTTTGTATAAATGCTTGCCCAATCCGCTTGATACACCTTTCCATCGAAAACATTGCCACTGACTTTAATATTTCCTCCATATTCTTCTCTTCCTGCTGCAATGATTTTGCAGCGAAATCTGACAAATCCATCTCCTCTTGGACTGTAATTGCCAATGTTTATTCCCTTCTCAATAACGCCATCATCGATGCTTTTTCCTTCCCGAAATGCTGAAGTATAAAAAATAGTGCTCCCCGGAATATATTCCAATTCTGCATTGTCTATTTCCGCTTTTAGCCACACACCTTCAACTCTGCTTTCTTGCAAATTCTTAAAATGAATTTGAATTTCTATTTCTTTACCAACTTCCGATTCGATTTGTTTTTGAAACTTTTGTTTTTCTTCTCCTTCCTCCCTTGCTTCTCTGGCAAAAACTGCCAAGGTCTGCTCCGCCTTTTTTTCTACTCCACAATACTTATCTAAAATATCCGAAGAAACGAAACTGTCTTCCTCCATCCCGGCATCTTCTTGGGCTAAAGATTCCTGTGATTCCGCTAATTGTAGTGTTTCTTCTGAATCTGTCAATTTTAGCACATCCGATTCTTCTGCCGATTCTGATGATTTTACAGAAGACGACAATAACTTACTATTCTCACAAGCCATCAAACTAAGGCAAGCCAGTATTACAATAATCCCGCTTATGATTTTCCTATTCTTTGCTTTTCTTTCCATAAAATGGTCCTCCTTTTCTTCCGTCAGAAAAACTCACAGTTCCTGTACCATATTTATGTCCATGTTCTATAATCTAATAAAAATAAGTGTCTCTACTCTGCCTTCAATTATTTTCTTAGTGTTCGTTGCATGTCTTTAATATTATATCTAAAGCTCCTTGTTCAGTAGTATAAAAGCAGATATTACATACGTCCAAAAGTAACTACCAGTCGTTGAGCCTCTCTCACTACATTATCAATCCAAATATTATCATAGTTGCGAAAGCAGATGAGAAAACCATCAAGTGATTCTTGTATTATAAAAACGCAATCCTGTTGATAGTTGACAATATATCTATCCCAAATTTCTCCAGTAATGCACGCTACTTCAACGCCATTATTGCTCCATACATCCAAATTACAGTGACTTATTTGGAGTACTGCAGCTGCAACTATATAATCCAGCTGCGTAATTTCATCTGAATAGCCCTGAATCTTTCCTCCGTATCTCTTATAGAGACTTCCTAAACTAAGTGCCAGGTCTTTGGGTCCAAAAGGTATTTCCATAAACATTTCCTCCTTCAAATTTTGTATCACAAGTTTTGAATTAAAAATCCCTATTTATCTTTATTGATTAAACTTAACTTTTCGATTTGGCTCCTTACTAGCTGACTTCGCCACAGCTTGGACATTCTCCACTGTCACCCCAATCACTGCCAGAATATCCACAGTAAGGGCAACGTTTAAAGTAAGTGTAGCAGAGCCTATTTAATCTTCTGATTCTAATTTTTTTGAACATTTTTTCCTTCTTCCTTTTCTAAATTAGTGTTTTGTTCCACACTATCCGACTGCTGCTATAGCAGGCAACGTAAAATCGGAAATGACATTGTCGTCCTTCTCATGATTGTGAGCACTGTGCTCTTTCATTCCGTAATTACTTTCTTCCTGACTAAGTTCCTGTAGCAACCGATGATTCAATTCACTGGAAGCACCGGCTGACTGCAAATATTCCGCCAACAATTTTCTGGCAATGGCTTTTAACTTGTTTGCTCTTGCTTTAAGATCCTGGATGGCTGTTTCTCTCGCTCTCTCATCTTCTTGTAAAAGCAGTAATTCATTTGCTTCCATGGAGGAAATCGAAGCTTTTAAATCTCCTATGGCTTCTTCCATTTCAATCTTCCTTATCTCTTCTTTTTCAATCCTCTTTCTAAGTTCATCATCATTGAAAAAACTTAAGAGAAATATGACAACTGTGGTACACAATGGTTCTATACACATAAATGCAGCAGTAACATTCGCTTTGAACTGCATTTTTCCATCAGACCCTGCATTTTCCTCAGTGCTTGATAAATCATTCTGTAGAGAGGGCATAGCAACACTTTGTTCATACATATCCGCATTGGCAATTCTAAGGCCACATGTCCCCAGATACAAAAGCATAAAAACGATAATACAAAGTATGGCAAAACCCTTTGCTCGCTTTATCCCGTAGATTGCCTGATGAATATATCTGGATGTGGGAAGGGCAATGGCATTCAATAGTATCGCGATGCCAAAAGACATCAAGATGCCCAGATAGGAGCTTTGATCCAATACCTTATCGAAAAGATTGTAAAGAACAATTGCATCCAACAAGGCAAAGCCCACTGTGGCCACGATAATCACAAGACTGTGTGACCAAAAACTGACATCACTGTTTTGTATCTCTTTCCTTCCCTCTTTTCTTAACTTATAATCCTCCGCTTGAGATGCTTTGACCCCTTTATTTTTATCTTTCCTAAACATACTTTCCCTCCTCTCCTTCCTCACGTTCCATGAGCAAGCTATTATTGTCTTTACCGGTAGGGTAACTTGGGCTATCGTAAAACTTTTCCCAAGGTGTACCCTTATAGTAAACTTCCCTATCTTGTGTAAGTGTCGATATTAGATTTTGGTAGTCCTCTTCATAATGTTGCAATTTATCTCTTGCACAGATTTCATCCCCTTGATGAAGCTTGCGAAGCTTCTCCTTAATCAGCAATTGATGGGCATTGGATTGTTTCCAAATTTCCTGTAAAGCTAGCTCCACTTTGGTTTTTATAAGAGGATCCATCAATGTTCCGTTAAATTCATCCGGTTTGATTTTCGCCATGGATTCCAGACATATTTTTTCAAAATTTTCTTCAAAACTATTCCATTCTTCCCCCGGACTGTAGTCTAAAGGCTTGAAATCGTGCGGTGAATAGCTTGGAACTTCTACGGAATCTTCCAAAGGCTTTTGTCTTAAAGCTTCTTTCTTTTTAATTCCTTTTAAAATATTCATGCTTCCTCCTTCTCCTTATACATATTCCTTCAGCAATGAAAGTACACGATCACGATGGGTATAGTACTCTACTCGTCCCTCATACTTTCTTTCCGGAATGAGCGGATTATATTCATTCAGTTTCATGGTTTCTAATATGCCTTTCCAATAGTTGGCATACCTGGTAGCTGCTATATCCTCCGATGCCTCTATATGATTTTTCAGTTCAAGGTCCGTCATCGAAATAGATTCATGCAAAGCGCTCATTTGCAAAAGAATTTCTTTCCGACGCATTTGATTTTTCTCCATTTTTGCCTTGGCTTTAGCGGCTCTTCTGGCATACTCCTCCGGATTGATTCCGTCTTTTGGATTTTCAGGCTCCTCCATCTCTTTTAGTTCTGTACAAAGGGCATGAACCAATTGATATGCTTCATTAAACTCTCTTGTAACATCCCTATAAAGTTCATTGATATACGTATCCAGAAAATGGCTTTTACGATTGATATAAGGTGTAATGTGTCCACCTTCCAAATCACATATTTGAAATCTTTTCCCGTCCACCCTTCCGGAAATCCATTCTATAAAGGGACGGTTAAACCAGGAATTTACATGACTGATTCTGGGCTTTTTTCTAAGTTTTTGCAGTTGGCTATGCTTTTCCATGAATTTTTCCTTTCTCTTCTTTGAAAATGGAGGCTATCTATCCATCAGCCAAGATAGGGTTCTAAAAGACCGGCATCCTCACTATTTTGGTCAATAATGCGCACTGTACGATTCTCTCTTGCCAAAGATTCTATAAAATTCCCCTTGGCATCTCTGTCCTCTACGTGCCAGGGATTCTCATAGTCCAATCCGGCAGTAATCATTTTTGTAGAGTCCACTCCATATTCTTGTAGAATCCGGACCACACGACTAGCCCGTCCCTCCGATAATTTCTTGCAAAAATCCTTCCGTCCACTGGCCGTAGTTCCTATAACATATACCGTTCTCTCGGGTACCCTTAGTAATTGCTCCGCCACAGTTCGTAAAGAATTTCTTGCCTTATCTTCCTCTATAAGCTTTGTCGAATCTCCATAAAATCGTAGTTCCGTATCCCTTAAAACAATTGTTTCCATCGGTCTATTGCGTGTATTTTCCGCATAGTTCATTCCAAGTTCCTTCTCTCCCGTCTTCACCACCGTCACCCCGGGAAGATTCTCGGGGGCAGAATTTTTTACCGGATCATCGGCAAAAACCAACTTGCCTCCGGCCGCTTCTATGATAGCTGTCCAGACCTCCCTTAGATTGGCTAAGTCCTCTTTGCTAAGTTCTGTTTGAGGAGGGGCTGTCTTTCCGAAGAAAAGCCAATAAACGGAGATACCGTTCAAGTCCGGCAAAGCTTGTCTTTCCTTTAAAGCTTTTACAATCGCCTCTGCCTTGATATGCAGGAGTCCATCTTGCCATTTTAAATATCCGCAGGTTCCCAATCCGCTATGCATAAGCAGGATTATTTTTTCTCCTTCTTCATTAACAATGGCATTTCTCGCCTGATCAATGGCTTCCAGAGGGTCCGTCTCTTCATAAAGAGCGGAAGCATCCTTACTGTAAATATCCTGTAATTCTTGCACATAATTCTTCGCTCTTAAGCTCAGTTTTTCCTTAGATAAACCTTCTATAGAGGGTTTAGGAATCGTAGTTTGAAAAAAGATCTGAGGATTTCCATCTGCCCTGACAAAGGATACCTTCCCATAGGAGAGGCAAACTTCTTCCAGATAACGCTCCAATGTCGGCGCATTAAGGGGATACTCCGGGGCATTCATCATCGGTCCTCCCACGATTGCCGCAGACACTCTCCCTGGTTTATGATCTGCACATCCGAAACACAATAGGGTCATCATGATAATAAGAAAAAGTACGGCTGTTTTTTTCATATTTTCTCCTTTCCTACTTTTCATAAAGCTATAGCGTTTCATATTGCATAATCTTAGTAAAAGGCCATCTGAGAAGCTATCTTCATTTTCAAAGCAATCGCTCGTTGTTCCCTCTTATCCAGCTGCAACACTCGGTCACATACCGCATCCGCTTCTTCATATCTTCCACATAGAAAATAGGAATTGGCCAGGGGCATCAAAATGTACTTTTTATTTTTAGTCGTTAATGCATACCTTGCTTCACCTTCGTTCATGGCTGACTCTGCCTTACGAAATGTTTCAATGGCTTTTTCTATGTTGTAAAATGGGTTGCTATAGGATTTAAACTGATAAATCATGGCTTCTTCGGTATAGACTCTGTATATATCAGGAAAGTTTTCCGGCACCTTTTTGAGAAGTTCAATAGCTCTGTTATAATTTCCTCTGTTTTTTTCAAATCTTGCATAACCTGAAAGCAGAGTAATATAGTTTCTCTTATACTGTTCCGAATGTTCTGAAGATCCCTGCATTTGTTCTTCCATTTTTCCCACCCATGCCTCATAGATTTCGTACTGCTTATTTTTCAGCTCGTCTGCCTTTTCCTTTTCTTCTGCAAAGCTATTATTTTTTTTGCTCATTTTCAGTGTAGCCTTGATTTCCTCTTCGTAGAGGGCAAGCATGGAGGTCACACCGTTAAAGGCTGACTTTGACTCCATAACCTTCTCATAATAGAACTTGGCTCTTTCGTACTCTCCTCTTCCTTGAAAATATCTTCCGAGCGCGAGAGCGGAAGGACCATCCTCCGGATTGATTTTCTCCAAAATATGATGGTATAAGGCTATGCCAAAGCGTTCTGCATTGCTGTTTATCCACTCCTCTCCTTTTCTCTGTACGGAAACGTAAAGATCCGAGAAGCGTTTTGTTAGAACGATGTAATTGTCCTCCTTTACATACTGCAATAGTTCAAAAATCGGTTCCTCCACGGCATAAATGGCAATTTTTACGTATTTAGGCCAAATAGAAATACCGTTCAGCTCTTCTTTAGAGAAGCAGTCTTGCATTTTTGTAAAAGACGTGGAAATGCTTTCTCTACATTCCCTTTCGCTGCAAATACCTTCCTCCTTCTTTCTTTGCATTTTCCATAAACTGTCCAATTCAGCTTCCAGCATCTTTTCTAGCTTTGCACCATTGTCCTTTTCTAGCCTAACTTCATAATTAGTTTTTAAATCCATTTTCTCTTTTTCTTCCTGCCCCTTTGTAAAGATAGAAAATAAATTCCGGAATACTCTTCCGCCAAAATTCTCTGTAATAAGCATTTTCATAAGCTTCTCCTTTCGTTTTAGGCTACTGCTTTCCATGGACAATACGTGAACATTTCTTTTTGATCCGCGGAAATCCCCACCTTAAAGCTGTACTCTTCTCCAATAGCGGCATGGTTGATGGCATATCCGATAAGCTTGATATAAAACTGATTCATAATCACAATAGGACGATGTAATCTGTCAAATCCGACTATTTTCCCTGTATAATTATCTTTTCTGTGTTTCCGAAAATATTCTTTGTAACAATATTGTTCGCATTTTTCCTGCACCTGATCTGCAGTCCTGCTTCTCTTTGTCGCTCTCTCACATACCTCTATCAGAGCTTCGTCAAAGATCTCATGGATTTCCTTTTTGTCCATTCCGCTGAGATGCATGCTGAGTATCTGATGAATTTTCAGATCGGCAATGCGTCGGATAGGTGATGTAAAGTGGGCATAGCAGTCCAAAGCAAGCTCTGCATGATGCAGCTTTGTAGCTTGATAGGCCGCCAAGTGATTTCTTTCTTCCTGAACGCGGAAGATGGAGGGGAGTTCATTTTCATAAAGATATTCCGCTACAATTCTGTTTGCCAGAATCATGAATTCCTCTATCATATTTTCCGCTACACCTCTCTTTTCCTGCTGAATCACTATTTCCTGATTTCGAAGAAATACTTTGGGCTTTTCATTACCCTCGCAAGTGGAGCCTCTTCGTATTCTTTCTTCCTTAAGCAAAATGTATAGCTTTTCCATGGTAAAGAGCTCCTCATACACCTCTTTGTATTTATCCATGAGTTTTTTATCTCTTTCACCGGATAAGAGTCGGTTAATCTCCGTGTACACTCCCTTTACTTTGGATTGAATTTGAGCTTTGCAAATATCCGAGTGGAGAATCTCTCCCTCTTCACTTAGTTCCACAAGCACCGAGAGTGTGTATCGAGATAGTCCTGGATTAAGTGAGCAAAGATTATTGGAGAGAACTGCCGGAAGCATCGGGACTGTCGTGTGCGGAAGATAAATGGAGTTTGCCCGGTAGGATGCCACTTTATCCAGCTCCGTTCCAGGAGCAATATATGCCGACACATCCGCAATATGCACTGCCAATCTGTAACCTGCACTCGTTTTTGTAACGCTCACTGCATCGTCCATGTCTTTACAATCTTCACTGTCTATAGTAAGAACCTTTTCCCTGCAAAAGTTCTTCCTCTCAGAACAGTTTTGTACTTTTAAATCTTTTGCTCTAAGCCTTGCAATCTCCTCCGGAAAGGAGGGTTCGATATTATAGGCGTTAAATTGATAAGCAGTAACTTCCATTAAGCCTTTTTCAATATTCTTGGTGAATTCGTCCTCCTTCTTCATGATTCTTCTCCTTTATAAAGTGCGTTTTTTTTGCTGTTCCGAACTGAGTGACACACAAGCCAATCTCTCTGGGCACAATCCGGGCTACCACGAACAATGTATCACATCGTTGTTTTTTTCTGGGAATCCTCGTTTCCCTCTATTTCTTTCCGCTACTATATTAGTATTTCTAAATTTGCTAATATTCTAAAAAAAAATAGATTGTAAGTGACACTATTCATTTTGTTATTGTTACCAAAAGCAACTCTCTTCATTTCCCATGACGGAGTATCTCAAGGAGGGTAAGTTGGAGCAACTCCGTTTCGAACGGTCATTAACCAGTTCTCATCAGATGGGCATATATCCTAATGCTATCAAAACATCTATTACCACCAAGAACTCTTACGCTCATTTCCTTTTTTATCATAGTGACGATTGATCCCGTCTCCTCCTCTCTGACTGTAACCAGTCATAACACCATTACTGTTATAGCGCCTTGTAATTTCATCTGCTCCACGCTGACTAAATCCTTTACTCATGCTGTTCCTCCTGGCTTGTCGCCTAATACGCAATTTTAAATTTGACACTTACTGCTTGCCCAATCCGCCTGATAGTCCATTCCATCGAAAACATTGCCACTGACTTTAATATTTCCTCCATATTCTTTTCTTCCTGCTGCAATAATTTGGCAGCTAAACTTGACAAATCTATCTCCTCTTGAACTATAATTACCAATATTTATTCCTTTCTCAATCTTAAAAGTACTGGAGAGTTTATTGCTTCTCTTTTCTATAAATGATATCCTATATAGAAAAAACAGGAGGTATTATATGTCTAAAATTACCGATTTTGCCATTCATGCCTTGGAAGAAGATAGTTGTTTGTTTGAAACTGCGGAAGAATGTTTATCTTTTTTGGAAGACGATTCCCATTTTAAAAATATATCCAAAGAGTTGACAGAAGTACTTCACGAAACATGTGGTATTTCCGGAGAAAAGCAAGTTCTAATCAATGAGCTATGTTCCCGCATTATGAATCTGGAATATCCCAACGGCTACAGTAAAGAGGCTTTTAAAAATAAGCGAAAAACAGTTGAACACTGGTTCAAGGATAACAGTGTTCCTGAAAGGTCCTATGCCATAAAAATCTGCTTTGCCCTGGGGCTAGGCTATGAAGAGGCTGTTCTGTTTTTAAGAAAGGGCTGTAAATCCTACGCCTTCAATGTGCGAAGTGCGGAAGAAGCAGTCTATATGTTTTGCCTTTTAAACGGAAAGTCCTACCAAGAGGCGGAGGAGCTACTTAGACAATATAGAGAATCGGATGTAAAAGCGAAAAGCTCCAAAATGGAGGAAGCTTCCTCCGAGATAGAAAGCACCGATTCCCATACGACAAGAATGCTGATTAACAGCTTAAAAGCCGGAGAATGTAACGGCAAGACTTGGGAGGATAGTGAAAGTTTTCTACAGAATTATCTTCTCCCCAATAAAATAAGGTTTACGAACTACGCAAAAACAGCTACTCGTTTTTACTATGACTTAAAGGAGGAGCTACAGGTAAATGTAATTTCCGACAATTTGGAAGTGGATTTTTTAAATTTCGACATAGGACGAGAGGAAAAAGAAAGCTGCTTGCTTTTACTTATGGAAATTCTTCAACGCTATTCCGCTTTATATGAGGATATTGATACGCTGTACAATTCTTTAGCAAAAGATTTTTCCTCCGCGACTAAGGTTTGGAAGGACTTTGTGTCAATTCTTTCCGATACTAAGCACCCTTTATTTAAGGATAAGGAAAAGATTTTAAATGAACTCATGCCCTTGGACGCACTTTTAAGAAATATTCTCTGCGATGTGCCCTACGACTGGTCTAACTTCTCTTATGGTAAGAAGAAAAAAAGCGGAGAAGTCGAAGTGAATAGGGAAAGCAATTTTGCTTCCTACAAGCGCTCCCTTCTTAAGGATCTGGTGCAAGGCATCCTTTTAGAAAGAACCTTCAAAAAATTCGAGGCCGCCCCTGAACTTAAAACCTATACCGCTTTTAGCAGAAAAATCATCATTCTGATGTTTTATCTTAACTATGTTTATGATTGGAAGCACAAAAAAACAGAAAAAGAAAAGTCCTACAAATTGTTTTTTGATGAATTAACGGATATGTTGGACGACTGTCAATTTGCCTGTCTCTACCATGCCGACCCTTTTGATTGGTTAATCTTACGAAGTATCAAGGAATGGGAGAAAAACATGAAAAAGAAAGAAGAAAAAGGAGAAGGAGGAGGAGAAGAGGATGAGGCTGAAGACTTTTTCTTTCAGGTGCTCTCCCTTTCCTTTGATTACTCCGATACGGAAAGATATCTGAGCCGATATATTGCGCTTAAAAAGAGTTTTTTGCTTTTTCCAAAGGACAGCTTAAAGAGGCTGGAAGAGGAAGTACGAAGAGTCTCTACGTCTTCTTCCTCGGCTTTCTCGTCTTCCTCTGCATCTTCCTCTGCATCTTCCTCCACTCTTCCTTCTGCATCTCAAATCGATACTGACTTAGTAAGCTACGCAAAGAAAGAGTTACAAAGACTTTACACTGAAAGTCTTACTCTAATAGAGAGCTTATCCGATACCGAGGAAAGATTCGTTTTGTCTTCCAAGTATATAGATGGACTGGATTACGGTAGCATCGCCATAAAAATGAAAAAAAGCCATTCGGACATCGTCGAGCTACACTTAACGGCTCTTGAAAAGCTTTCCCTTCCCCAAAGCTATTCGGAAAGGTACTTTTCATCGATATGCCAAGAATAAGCATCCAGGTATTCCTTTATATCTTCAGGGGATATCTCATGTAACCAGACGAAGTCTTCGAACTTCTTCCGATATTCTTCGCTTTTTTCCGTATTGCCAAGTTCCGTATAAGAGACCTCTGCAAGCTTATATATGGTAGCCATGAGCTTTACTGAACCCCGAGCTTCAATTCCCCATGTGATATTCTCGTAAAAAATGGGAATCAGCTTTTCCATGAGGTCTGCCGCTTTATCGTATTCTTTAAGATTCACATAGGCTGCGGAAAGAAAAAGATAACTGTTCCGCAATTCAAACACATTTTCCTCCGTATGCTGGGAGAAATACTCCAGTGCTTCGGTAGCATAGGAAACAGCCTCACTGTTCTTATTCAGTTCAGTTGAAGCCATGCTGAGATTCAGCTCCGTAAGCGCTCTAAGCTCCTGCTGCTCTCCCAGCTCGCCCTGCTCGCCCTTTTCCTCAAATAGGGATAAAGCACTAAGCAGTGCACTCTCCGCCTCTTTGTATTCGCAAAGACTCATTCTTGCCTTACCGAGCCAATAGTAATACTTCGGAAGCTCCTTTTTTGTATAAAAATGAAAATACTTCGTTCCGATAATAGCCCGTTGAAAGGAGCTTACCGCATCCTTGTAGCCCCTATCTCTCCTATCCATCCATTCCATTCCGTCATTAAAATTGTTCTCCGGAAACAGAAAGAAAAAAAGCACGAGATAAATGGTCAGAAAAACAACGGCAAGTCGAAACCGGGTCCTTTTTAGCGCTTCTTTATTATTCATAAAAGCTTCAGCCTTTCGCTCAAATATCCTTCCATCAGTTCTTTTTCGGAATAAAAGCCTCGAAGAATGCTCTCCGCAGAGGAATACTCGTTCCGGGCAGTTTCAAGATCATTTTCCCGAATAGCCAAATCCCCCTTATAGAGATGAATCATGCCCAGTTCCTTTTTCTTATGAAAATGCTGATTGCATGTAAAGGCCTTATCCAAAAGCTCCGCAGCTTCTTGATATTCTCCAAGAAGAAGCTTCACTTTTCCGGCGGCTTCATAGCTTGCGGCAGTAAAAACGGTCTCCTCTTCAAAATGTCGATTTACGATGTCCAGAGAAATCTCTATGTATTTTTTCGCCTCTTCCTTTCTGCCAAGCAAAGCATAGACCTCGGAAGCCGCATTGTAAGCATAAATATTCTTCGGACTGTCTCTTCCGAAAAGCTCGCCTCCGATTTGCATGGCTTCTTCCGCATACTGTAGTGCCGTTTCGTACTCTGCCTTCTTAATATAGTCTTCCGTAAGACTTAGTTCCGTCTTTATCGTATCTGCATGATGAAAGCCCAAGATATTCTTTCGGATTTCCAGAGCCTTCTTGTGCTTTGCTACAGCTTCCTCCGTGTTCTGCCGTTCATAATAATAATCTCCGATATCGCTGTACAGCATGGCAGTAATGGAATGATTTTCGCCCACAGTGGAAAGCGCAAGCTCCAGTCCTTTATTTAAGAAGCTAAGCTGCTTTTCCGTGTCTCCGCTTCTTCCGTAAATCGATGTAAGGGTATCGTAGACAAGAGCAAGCTGTACATTCTCCTCTCCGTAAAGTTCAATACTTTCCTCTAAGGCTTTCTTTGCGACTTTCTCCGCCTCTTCCGTCCTCCCGAGCATAGAAAGAGTCTCCGCCTTCTTCAAATAAAGATTGGTATAAGGAAGGTCCATATAGTACTCATACTCTTCCCATAAGCTTACACCTTCCTCAAAAAAGTCGAGAGCTCTTTCGTAATTTCCCAAAGCAAAATAAAACTGTCCATATTCAATATCGAGATTCATGGCAACTTCCTTATCGCCCGGGTAAGCAGTTTTATAAGCATTAAACAAATAATTATACCAGTCGTTGGCAGCTGCAAAGTCCCCAAACTCTGTTTTACACGAGGCTATCATTCGGCCGACTAAGAGCTTATATTTAATGTATTTAACCTCATCATAAGCATCACTGAGCATAGCAAAACCCTGTTCCGCTTTATTCGTTTTAATATAATACAGCGCAAGATTGCACTTCGTTAAAACTGTATTCCCGTCCTTATCTCCCAACTTGTCCCGAAAAATCACATAGGCATCATTTAGTACTTCATAGGCTTCTTCAAATCTTCCCTGATTAAGATAAAATTCCCCCAGCTGTTTTTCAATAGCAGCACGTTCCGAAGCTTTTTTTTTCGTTTTCTTCGCGATATCCAGCGCCTTCTCCATTTCCTTTGTCGCTTCCGTATAGGCAAACATATCCCAAAGCTCCAAAGCATTGTAATACTCCTCAACAGAAACCGAAATAACGACTTCATGATTAAAAAAAGACACTCCCTTTTTATCCAACCTAACCACAAGGAATACAATATAAAAAACCATGCCAACAAGCAAGGCTACCAAAATGTAATAAATTATATTTAGAGCTTCCGTAATCGGGCCTTCCCGCTTCTTCTCTTCCATCGCTACTCTCTTTTCAGCAATTATTTTTCCGCACTTATTTTTCCGCAATGCTTTTTAATAGAGCTTGTATCTTCTCTCTCCATTCTCCCTGCATATTCCAGCTATCACAGATTTTCTCCGCCTTAAAGATAGCTTCCTTTGCTTCTTCCGTATGTTCCGCCTTTTCTTCCGCTAAAGCTAAATCATAGAGCATAACAGCCGTTTCCGGGTGATTCTCCGCCAAAATGTTTTTTCTGATTTCCACGGATTTTTTAAAGCAGGACAGCGCTTCTTCCGTATTTTCCAAAAGCATCTCATACTTTCCAAGCTCATGATATGCCGCCGCGGTAATCGGATGATTTTCTCCGAAGGACTTCTCGGAAAGCGCTATAGCATTCTCAAAGTAGCTCTTTGCTTCAGGATATTTTCCATCCAAAACCAGAAGATTGCCATATACATCATAAACCTCCACCAAACCCGGAAAAACATCCGTAAAATCAAATAAATTCCGTTGAATTCGCATGGCCAGATCCGCATGGTCTATCGCTGTTTTAATTTCTGATCTTTCCCCTTCCGAGATAGCAAGATGCATATAAAGTTCAGAGCTCGTAAGATTTCTCTTCCCGATATAAATATTGGAAAGAGAAAGATCAAGGCCTAAGTTTGCCGCTTTAATCGCCTCCTCCGGATTTCCTTTGTGGAGATTTACCTTTGCCATACTCGAGTAGGTTGAGATAATCCATCTTATCGCATTTGTATAATATTCTTTTTCACTTTGCTTTAAGGACGCATTATTGGCATAATCCCCCACAGCCTCATTCACTTTTCCGTCCTTGGCAATATCACTATACAAGTTGAGGACTTCTTTGTAGAGGGACAGTGCTTCCTCATAGTCTCCCGCGGCATCATAGATTAAAGCCTTAAGATGCCAAGTTCCGGCTATAAGCGTCTTTTCTTTTTCCTTATCGGAGTTATCCAAAATATACTGAATCTCCTTTAATGCTTCATCCGGCATACCGATCTTATAATAGTAGCTTGCGATACTTTCTCTTGTGGCACGCGCTTCTATACTCTGTTCCCCGAAATGATCCCGAAAGCTCACATAGGCTGAATTCAGATAATCATAGGCCTCGGAATAGCGCCCCATATCCAGATACAGACAGCCTAAGCTGTTGTTCATCTTCGCCACTTCCGTCTCATTCTGACCAAGCTGCTTGGACAACTCGTCCCGTGCAGCCTTCAAGTCTCTTTCCGCTCGCCTATACTCCAGTCTCTTCCAATTCTCTAAGCCCACCTCATATTGATGGTTGGCATTTTCCAGATTCAGCAGAAGGTGGCTTGCAAAGCGCTCCGGCTCATAAAGGCTTCCTGCTATTCCGCCTCTTTGTAATATTGCTCTTCCCATAGGGAAAACTATTCCAAAAAGAACAAGCACAAAAAGAAATCCTAAAAGGCTAAGTGTAAATCGTTTTTTTGTACCGAAAAGAAACTCCTTCATTGAGGCGTTCTTGATTTCTCTTGTAATAGACTCCTCCGATGAAGAAATACGGGCTTCCATTCTTCGCCCCTCTTCCATAACTTTTTCCTGTGTTGATTGCACAGATTCGTAAATGGAAGCGTGGTGCACATTGTTTCCCACCGTTAAGGAATAAAGCTTCTGAAATTCCGGAATCAGGCTTTGCACGGAATCGGGATTTTTAAAGTTATTTTTGCGTTCATCCGCATTTTCCAAAAGAAGCTTCTGTAAAATCTCCTGCACAGTCTGTACCGCTTCGGGAGAAGCCTCCTTGCAAAAGGCGGATTCCTTTCTCCAGTCGATTTGTCCTGCTTGGATCTTCTTAAGAAGCTCCCGCCTTTTTCCCTCATCGCTATCCGGTTCCTTTCCTGTAAGAAGCCAGTAAAAAACCAGTCCAATGGAAAAAATATCCGTCGAATAGGATATCTGATCCACCGCCCTTCTTTTACTGCTACTTTGTTCCGGAGCGCACCAGCCAAGGGAATAGGAACGAACTCTATACTCGTCTTTATGGGATGTATAGTCCTCATGAATCAGCGTATCAAAATCAAACAAATATACATGATCCTGCAGATCCTCCTCCGATTCTCTGTAAAGGAAGATATTGTCCGGCTTACAGTCCATATACAAAAGTCCCGCCATATGAATAGGAGAAATGGCCCTGCACAAGGATTCCATAATACTCGCAATGCGGTATAGGCTTAAGTCACATCTGTTTATCCGGCTCAGGGTATAGCCCACTCCCGGGTCCGATACGGCATATCGGGTATGGTTTGCTTCACCATAAATAAAGGCCCTCGGAAGTGTCGTTCCTGCCGCCATCTCGTAATACCGGCTATGCTCAGTCTGTCCTTTGGAAAAAAGCTTTTCTCTTTCCAGAAAAGTGAGTCTATCTTCAGGCAGAAGTAAAAGAGCATTCTCCTCATTTCTCTCAATATGCAGCGCAGAAGGATATAGCTCCTTCACAATGACAGATCGCTCCGCAGTATTTTCTCCGAAACGGTTCAACATACTTCCACGGTAAGCAATACAGCTTCCGCCAAAGCCTATCACTTCTTCTATTTTTATTGTGTAGAGGTTTCCGTCATCCGCTTGCAGATTGAGCAAAGTTCCCGAAGAAAGAGCCCTTCTTTGATCTAGTGCCATATTTTATCCTCCGCAGCATGAATAACCGAAAAAGAGGTTAGTTATAACTTTTTGTTATATTCTAACATAAGTTTTTCCGTTCGGGAATAAGCAAACTAGAGAGTAATAATATTAAAAAAATCACTCACGATAATACATACAAAATGATATCAATCCAACCATACAGCTCCCCCACTATAGATAAAGGAATAAGAAGCTGTAAAATGACCAATAGGTAGGAGGCTACTAAAGATACTATATTGAAACAAACCGATGAAGTTTTTGTTTCTTTGGGATATTTGATTCTATTTAAAGCAGATTGAAACAAATCTTTTTTTTCAAAGATAGCCGATAGAATCTTTAGACCATCTAAACCGGAAATGGGAAATAAATTAAAAATCCCTGTAA
>ERZ773197.887-NODE-887-length-22209-cov-17.379254_pt1 | contig 22209 bp, 25 predicted proteins | sample MGYA00580999_ERZ773197 | MGnify/ENA primary metagenome ERZ773197 (study PRJEB29015, sample SAMEA2738166) | human oral metagenome | biome: human oral; feature: human-associated habitat; material: saliva | place: China | collected 2185 ...
AAAAAACAAGGCAGTTGGAACTATTTTCATGCTAAACTTATCCCGAACTCAAGTAGTAGATAGGCACTGTAAGCGTAGAAGCGACTCATCAGTACATCCATCCTTAGCTTTTGCGCTTTGGTATCTTCCCCCAATAGTGTGGATAGAAAACTCCAGAACGATTTTCGGTGGTGAGGAAAGCGCAAGTGAGCCATTTCATGCAGAAGAACGCTGTCGGTATATTCTTCAGGGAGCAAGAGTATTTTGGGAGAGAGTGAAATCATACCGTCGTGCGAATATTGGCCAAGAATACGGCTACGCAGCTTCTTTACACATACACCTTTTGCATAGAGGTTGTGCTTCTGCTCCAATACATGAAGTTTCTGTGGGAGTATCAGTACTGCCTGTTCAAAGATATACTCCCTCAGTACCTCACGAAGCCATTTCTGTAATGAGCGGTTATCCCAGTCTGTGATGTCCGCATAAACAAATGTCAAGGCATTGGCATCCCTCTCCGCCATCATCAAACAGCCTTTGTTCTTGTTGAATACCTGTCGGGCAGGAACAGCAAAGGCTATCTCCGTTTGAAGCGTATGAGCATCTACCCTGTACCATGCTACATGCAGGTAGTTGGATTGCAGGCGAAAGTTCGGGTTAATACGAAATGTTGGCGACTTTTTCATACCCTCCACACTTTATCAAGGACTTTCTCATAGATGCAACTTTGCTTACCTATTTGCAGCCCATAGAAACGTGCTCCCTTGTCGTGTTCCCATTGAAGGCTCTCCAGGGTGTGCTTCATGGGAAGGGCAAAGTAGAAGTCGCTGATGATAAGCACGTCAGCCAGTGCGTAGTGCTCCTTTCGCAGTTGCTCCAAGGCGATACGCAGCATATCTTCGCCATCCGTGCCACCCGTAAAACCATGCGTCATGAAATCATTCAGTTTGCACCAGTTGGCTGGGTGCGCCAAGTCGATGGCCTGTGCACGGACAGAGAATGTAATCAGGAAGCACTTACGTTTCTTCTTCTTTGCCATGCGAAGAAGTTGCAACAACAAGGTCTTCGCCAGTTGCTCAGGCCGGCCCGACATGGAACCGCTGGTGTCCACACCAACAATGATTGGTCCCATCTGCAAGCGCGGTTTCTCTTTCCTTTGTTGCTCCGACTTCTTCTGCGCCTTCATAGGCAGTCGGTTGGCAAAGAGTTGGAGTTGTCCTGTGGCATATTTCTGATAGAACAGAGTCTCTGTTGCCTTCTCAGAAAGTAAGGCTGTCTCTGACGGGATAAGGTGCCCAAGGTCTTTTCCTACAGATATTTGCTCCACCTCCTCATAGGATGTGTGCGCTGATAACAATACAGGTTGATATTTCAGCATGATGTCATCCTTTTCTTCCTTATTCTGTGGCTGTTCACGTCCGATGATGCGCACAATTTCTTGTAGGGCAGGGTAACGGTAGTATATTGCATCAATCTTCTTCGACCTCTTATAGTCACTCAGTCCATGCTCTTTAACTGACCGTTCCCATCTGTCCTTATGCTTTTCAAGAATTTCTTTTTCAAGCCGTTGTTTTCGCTCCTTGTTAGCCTTGTTCCAATCCTTTGTCAGAGCGTTAAGAATAGCTTCTTTCTCATCATCCTGCTTGGCCTCTTCAAGTTGTTCCTTATATCCATTAAGATTGACCTCTTGTGGCAGATAGCATTGTTCTATCTGTTCGCTGGCCTCATGCCACATACTTCTCTTTTTATCCATGTCGGCATGATAGAAAGAACCTATTAGTGATACTTGCTGTCTATATTCTTGTTCCACAGGAATATACAATTGAAGCATTGCTTGTAGGAATTGCATCAAGTCTTCTTTCAGCAATTCTTGCCATAGAGGGTCTTGACTATCCAGTTGTGGATTGTCGTTAAATACAGCCTGCATATACCCACCCAAAGTGTCAGTCGGGGGCATATTGTCGGGCATGGAGCCGACTTCCATGTAGAAATCAAACGCCTCGCTGTATTGCTCCATCTTTTTCTCTATGTATTCTTGTACAGTCATATCAGTTGCTTTGCATTATTTAATTTTACAACCAGTTCATCAAGCAGTTTGGACGTTTTCTTCAACTGACGGTTAACGAGCCTTACATCATTAGTAGAGATAAACAGGTTGCCGCTATTTGTCAGTTCTTTTGCAAGTGCATCATGTCTTGTATACAGACGTTCGTACTCTTCTTGCAGGTCTTGGAATAAAGATGCTGTGGGAAATAAGGCTCCAAACAAATCGTCGTTTTGTGTTGAGACAGTCCCAAATTTTTTCTTGAAAGCGTAAGGCACACCATTCACGACAACTCCTCCCTGGCACTTTCTTAGTTGTATTTTCTCTACACCGCCAGCTGATGACCGTTGGTAGTCGAACGGAGCGCCTGTATAAATTGCATGGATAACCCAGCATTTCGTTTTCTCGTCCAAATAGAGTATTCCAGGTTGGTCTTTATCTATAGCGAGATGGTTAAGGTCAGCCTTTGCAAACAGGCAATTCCCTTTGGGGTGTTCTTTTACTTTGTAATAGAAGTACCTCACGACCTCATAATCATCAGAGTCATCATAGATTTCAACCCGGCCTTTGGGCATGTTGGCCGATATAGTCTTCAGAGCTTTCTCTATTTGCTCTTGGATATTTGAAATGCTTTTTTCCGTGTCAAGCGTGAATCCCTTGCAAACACAATCTATAGAATTGGGAATAAGCTCAGCCTTATTCCACAAACAATGGATAAGAATGATGCAATCGCTGGCGGTGATGGCATTTCTGCCATTGAGCCATGCAGCAGTCCTCATCAGATGGAAAATCTTTTTCCATCTACGGTCGGACACATAGAAATCCATCGGCAGAGCACCTTCTTTCTTGCCTTCCTCCCGCAGGCATTCACGGATGGCAGAAATAATATTGCATACATTGTCGGGAATCTGTACAGTAGCTATGGATTTCTTCCAATCATTGAAGACATCATCAGTTATCAATAACTCTTCAGGTATGCTAATCTCGGGTAAACTATCCTGACGGATCATTTTGAAGAAAGCCTTTTCGTTGCTGATGCAGTTGGAGACCATACGGACAAGGAATCTGTCCCAGAGGGCTTCCAGACCTTCATTTTCAGCCGGTAGTTCGTTGCTGGCAGCAATCAATACCTTCATGGGTAGAGTCAATGTCGTGGCACCATTCTGATAGATACGTTCATTGATAACTGTCAGCAATGAGTTTTGGATAGCAGGGCCGGCTTTCCAAATCTCATCGAGAAATACGACCGATGCGTCTGGCAGATAACCCTCTGTCAGTCGCTCGTACTTATCCTCATTCTTCAGTTTCGAGATAGACACAGGTCCAAATATCTCATCAGGAGTACTGAAACGTGACATCAGGTATTCAAAGGATTTCGCACCCTTGAACACCAGTTTTAATCGCCGAGCCACCAAACTTTTAGCCGTTCCTGGAGGGCCAAGCAGGAAGATGCTTTCACCAGCGATAGCACACAACAGCGACATGGAGAGTATATGCTCCTTTTCATAAATACCCTCAGACATGCACTTCACCAAGCTGGCAACATGCTCCTTGATAAATGGAATGGCATTTTGTATACTATTACCTTTCATAATCACGTATGATATGTATAACTGTCTTGAAGTAGGACGATAGCTCTAAGTAAATTTGAATTATCTTCTTTGGACAGACCCCACATGAAGTCACTCTCTTTCTCACTGAATTTGTCCATCCAATCGCTAAGTGGACTAAGTTCCTCCATCGTTATAGGATTGTTTGATGGATAGAAAAGCTGTAGAGCAACATGATTGCATGTAGGGTCAAAGTTCTCGTCCGATTGTACTTGTTCAATCAAAGTGGACATTCTATTCGGTGCATCCGAAGGAACACAAACTTCAATTCCTTTAATTTCGCCATTTTCAAGAAACATATTTTTTAAATCATGCACATCAAGATTTACAATTCTATGACATTCATTTTCGATAATTTCCGTCATTAGTTTTTCTATGTACTTGCTTTGTTCCTTACTCTGGTATGCAAGTGTACTTATACACTCCTTGTACTTGTGAGGTCCTTTGTATGCTTTCATAATCTCTTTTTTTAGTCAAAAAAGTCGCTTTTATCCCAGTCTGGATATGCGGCCTCGTTAGGTGTATAAGTTCTATAATCCCATTCAGGACTGATTTCTATATTGAAGTCCCTTACCCAAAGTAAATCGAAAATAGAGAAGATGCCCACGTGTTCCCATAAGTCATGGAACGCATGGGTAAGATGCATGTCTTTGGTCTTTTCTCTATCCAGGCCCTCGTTCCAGTTGTCCAATTCTTCATCAAGGTACAGTAACTGATTTTCACTAACACATGAGATGGCGCCATCCTGCCATTGAACTCTGAAATTGCATACTTCATCATCATAGAGAGGAGCAAAACCATCCACAGTACCATTGAGCATATCCCACATTTTTCTGGCTCTTGCTGATTGCACAGGATGGATTTTTGAATATTCATAAGCCAAGAAACATTTGCCAGTTACTGTAAGGTCGTTGTTGTCACTGGCAGCTATAGGAGCAATGACTTTCATCGTTTCAAAGGCTCTGTTCCTCATCACGAGCAGCTGCGATTCCATTGCTTCATTAAAATCGTATAGAAGTTGCTTGTAATGTTCATCCAATTCAAACATTTCGTCGAGAAGTCTTTTTCTGACTTTCATTAGATGGCGGATGGCTTCCCTGTAACGCTCGCTATAATGCCAGTTTTTCTCATTCTTATACTGAAGTTTCAGTATTTCTATCTCTATCAGCCTAATGGCAGGGGTGTCAAAGATTTCTTGTACAGACATATTGTGGGATTACTATTAGTTAGTGTGAAAGTAATTTTCGAAGAATCCTTCTTATTGAAGATTCTCTTTTATCATTACTGCGTAAATGTAGGGTGTTTATAATGCTTTTCACAACCTCACACATAAGCTCATCTCCTTTCTTAAAAGCTGCGATGAGAGACAGTTCTTTGTGTGTACTCAATAGAAATTGGTTGTTTAATAGGAACATTGCATCAACATTCTGGGATAGTTCTTTAACTCCATCGATGGCTATTTCATATTTATTATTCCCCTCAAAAGAGAATGGTAGGGTAATAATTCCGATTGTAATCTTGCCAGTTTCCTTTGCTGCTTTAGCGATGACAGGTGCAACCCCCGTCCCACATCCACCGCCGAAAGATGACACGATGAATGTTGCTTGGTCTCCTTCTGCAAACATATTTCTGATTTTTCAATATGTTTTTCTGATTCAACTTTAGCTTTTTCGGCCTATTACCTGCACCAAGACCATCTGTCCCAAGTTGAATCGTGTGCTGCTTTGGGAATTGGTTTAGAACAGATTGGTCCATATCACTTACTAAAAAGGTGGCATCCTTGATACCACTGTGCATCATGAAGTTGACGGCATTGCATCCGCCACCACCAACACCAATGATTTCTACCATGGGCTGATTCCCTTTGAGGGCATTTCTTTCTTCAGTCATTGCTTTTATTCTTTTGAAAATGAATTATGGTGCAAAGAAAACAAAGACCTCTGCCAACTTGTAGCAGAGGTCAAAGAAAAATGATATTTTCTATTGGATTATAATCCCAGATGCATCTTAATTTCTTTAGCTATTGCTTCGAGGAAGTCATTGGGAATATCTGTACTCAGCTGGCGTGTGTGAATAAGCAGACGAGATCTGTCAGCATTATGATGAATCCAAAATTTGTAGGGTTTCCCCTTATGGGAAAACATAACTCTTTCACCACCTTCCACATCAAATGTTACGTCGTAGATAGTATCAATTTCTCTTATCTTGTCATTGTTTGTATAGTAATTTCCGCAAGCTAAGATAGTGACGGGGAAATTGCGGATAAAGTCACATTCTGACAGTATGAACATCTTTTTACGTTCTTCAAATGCTTTTTTCGCATTGAAGGTTCGCTTACTGACTGTGTTGTTCGCTTCCGTAGTAAAGACTCTGCTCTCAAAGTCTAAGGTCTCACTGTTGGAAAGTTCTCCTTTGTATATATAATCTATGAGTGTTTGGTATTTCTGCCATGTATGGCCACCCTTACAATCAGACCGTTTTACTTGGACAACATGATATTTCCCCGATTCCAATCCATTCAGGTTCCATCGAATGTTGTCTCTAATATCTTTCTTGTCGTCATCTGACTGAATGGCAGGTTCTTTCCCAACGATAAGGATATCAGACAATGGGTTACCTTGGCCAACCCATTGGTTTTCTTTGTCGCATACATTAACAAAGCGTGTAAACAATTCACTTCTGTCCATTTCTTCTATTTGAATTATGTTGTCTCTTTAAGACTAAGCTTCTCCACCAGAATATTAAGAGCTTCGTTCTTAGCTGTCATTTCTTTCAGATGGTCATGTCTATAATCATCCGGCAAACACTGAAGGACACTCTTTGCTACAAGGTTGAATAAGGCTTCGTTGTATTCTTCATCGTGACAGTTGCTATCCTCCAATGTACGGTAAGCCTCTGACCGTTCTACATCATCAGCCACCTTTCTCCGCCATCCGTTAAACTCATCACTGGCTTTTGTGAGACCCATCTCACGGATGTAGAACTCCGCCATATAGAGGTTTCGGAAGATAATAGGCGATGCCACCGAATAGCGGCTTTCATGCCGGGGCCTGTTGAGCCAATATCCATCTTCGTCTTCAGCTACCTGTCTGGCTGTAAGATAGATACACTCCATCGCTCCTTCGTCGGATATCTTTCTGCCCAACGTGTACATCACATAGAGGTAGTCGAATGGAGTTAGCTTTTCCTTGTCAACGACAAAATCCTTCTTATGCCCAAGACGCATACAGATGAAGAAGTAGTTGCGCCCACCAAGCAGCCTATCCATGTTTGCCTCCAAGAAGTCAGTTGGGAAATGCTTAATGACAATCCATGTGGCACTATCTTCATGGTATTGTTCCCAATACTCCTGTACGATGGGGATAAAAGACTTGTCCCACATCTTGTATAGTTTCTTCAGAGCCCATTCGCGGTCGGACAGACCTGACCTGATACTTGCTTCCAGGAACTTCTTTTGAATAGCCCAGTCAAGACCATCAAAGCGGTGTTGCAGTTCCTTACGTGACGTAAAGACCTTTCCGCTTGCCTTGTCGCAGAACTGTCGTAGCAGTTTCGCGGCAGGCTGATTCCGTTTGATTTCTTTCTCTATCATTGTTGTTGGAATTGTTTTGTGAGCGCAAAGGTATTAAGGAGATGTGCAATATACTTGCACATCTACCAAAAAGTTTTATTCAAAATGATATTTTGAATTCATTTTGTGGATGACATCCGCAATGTGTTTCCGTAAAGACATAGGCGAAATCACTTCTATTTGGTCACCATGAAGAAGTAGCTCCTGAACGAAATCAAAGGAAGGTGAAACGAAATATTCAAAGATGGCATACTCATCGCCCGATTCAACTTCTTTTTGGCTGTGATGCAAGGGTAGGGAGCGCAGATAGCCTGGTTTTTCCCTCGTTGCTTTGATGCGAATGGTGACAGGAGCCTCTTCCATGGCTATACCAAAGTAGTTTGCATAGTACTCCTTCGCAGAAAAGTTCTTGGGTAACTTGAACGTTTCTGTAAGCTCAATGAACGAAATAATGCGATCAAGAGCAAACCGCCTTATTTCTTCTGTAGATGGCAGATGAGCCAGCACATACCATCTGCGCTTGAACATACGCAAGGCATATGGCTCGATGACAATTTCGGAAAGCTCCACGCCAAAGAAATCTTTGTACGAGATTTGTAACTGATGGTTGCTTTCCATAGCATGAAGGATGTCCTCCAGATAAAGCGTAGCTGAAGGCACACTTTCGAGGACGATTCGATTGCTCAATGATTGATGACCTTGCAGAACTGTATTCATGGTGAATGCCTCCAGCTGCCATTTGAGGATGTCATTCTCCTCCAGAGCATCCGGGTTGGCGATATAGTATTGATAGGTAGTGCGGTCGCACTCGATATCAATACCGAATTGCATAAGGATTGCTTGCCGATGGTTATGGAAGGTTCTTAGCTTCAGAGGCTGTTGAAGGTCGTTGACCGAAGCTCTGTCCCATTTGCTTTCTATGTCAGCAAATGAAATACGTCCTGCATCCTTAATGGTGGCAATGAGCCATAGATATTTAGCAAAGATTCGGTCAGTCATATATCGGATTAATGGTTAGCTGCCCGTGTACTGATTTTCTTGCCGTCTTTACTCCAAGTATAGAGCCATGAGCCTTTTTTGGTCGTAAAGGTTTCGTCGGTTACAGAGAGAACGTCACCAACAGATGAAACAGAAAAGGTATGAAGCTTCTTACCTGTAGGGTCATAACTGTATATCCAAGAACCTTGCTGGATAACATAGAAATTTGCACTGTAGCCTTTTAATTCTCCAGCTGTTGTGCTGACAGTTTTTATCTTCTTGCCACTATCATCGTAGATATAGTACCACGATTTTGTTGTTTCGATGTAACTAATCTTCTGCGCTTGTGCTCCCAAAGAACCAAGCATTATCAATAATGTTATTAGAATCTTCTTCATTATCGCTCCCTTATATTATGGGGTCAGAACATATACTTTTGCGTTGGCATTTCTTGCATTCACTCCCACACCAGACCTTATCAAACTCCTGATTTGCATTTTCGACAATGGATGGAATGTCGGTAAGAATGCCTGCCTCGAAATTGCGGCGAGTAGCGGACTTCATTCCCATTCCTGCACCGGTTAGGTTGGCGCTGCCCACGTAGCAGATTTGCAGGTCTATTACTATTATCTTGAAATGCACGCGAGGGCACATGACACGTTCAAGCATTGTGGCCAACCGTGGATAGCGGTCGAAGTCCTCACGGAAGTTCGGTCCAGGTTCCTTGGCGTGGATAAGCCGCACTTCCACACCTTTTCCTATCAGGTCTGACAGCACTCCAAGGAACGGCTTTTCCTTCTTTCCCTGCACAACGTACAGGTCTTTGATATCAGCCGTACCTATCCAAAGTGTCTGATTGGCCTTGGATGCAAGGTCAAGAACCTTAGAGAAGTGTTCACTATCTGAGATGAAGTCAAGCATTGATAGCTACTTTTGTTTCACATCTAAATAGGAGACCCAAGCCCCCATGATGGGCTTAATATTCAAGCCATACTTTCTTTGAAATGCAGCTATAATAAGCTCTTGTCCTTGTACCGTACCTGTTAGGTTATTACTTCCTCGGTCAAAGGATACTTCAACCTCCATGCCTTTCTCAACTTTACAGCCGTTGTATTGTCCAGACTGCTTAATAGAAACTTTAAATAATGCCATAACTACTGAATTAAATTGTATTTAATTGTCTTGAATCTACGATATAGCGGATTACAGATTGTATTTTATTCACGAGAACATCCTCTTTCTTTCCTTGGGGATGTTCTGTCAATATGATATTGGTGAAACCATTGTACGTTGTCAAATAAAAGTGCATAACTGCAAATGTAGTTATTTATGCTGTAATTTCATTCTTTTATTCTCAAAAATTCTTTTGTTGATTGAGTTTTGCTTTATTATTTCTTCTATATTTTTAATTTTCTCCCCTTGGCCTAAATATACATCTCTTGGTGTAAGATTGTCCAACGATTCATGAAACCTCCTCTCATTATAGTATCGGCTGCAACGACGAAATCATGCTCCACACGTTCCAATAGACCTCTTTCATGCAGAATACGATAAAAGCTTGATTCTGGAATATTGCAGTCTGGTAAAAGCTAAAAAGTATGATTTTCCATGCGGAATTGTCTCAAAATAGGCAATTCTGCATTATTTTTGAAATCCAAGCCTCTAATCCTGTAAGGAACTCCCGTAAACTTCCACACGGAAGCATGAAAAAGAGATTTTTGGCCCTAAAGCGTGGCGCGGAAAGACCAAAATTTGTTTTTTAATGCTTCCGCGCGGAGCGGAAAGACCAAATTTCGTTTTTTAATGCTTAAGCGCGGAGCGGAAAGACCAAATTTTGTTTTTTAATGCTTAAGCGCGGAGCGGAAAGACCAAATTTCATTTTTTAATGCTTAAGCGCGGCGCGGAAAGAACAAATTTCGTTTTTTAATGCTTAAGCGCGGCGCGGAAACACCAAATTTCGTTTTTTTAATGCTTAAGCGCGGCGCGGAAACACCAAAATTTGTTTTTTAATGCTTAAGCGCGGAGCGGAAGCATGGAATTCTGGCTTCAACTTTTATATGACAATAATGTTTACCGGACAGCAATAGTTTTGAAACGAATATCTGAACTCTTCCAATAAAAGATATGATTCATGCATAGGGCTTATTCGATGAGTTCAAGCTTTTTTTTTGCAACGTCATATCTCACTACCAAATCGGCAAGGGCTTCCTTTAAGCGAATATTTTCCTGACGAAGTTCCTTCACCTCATCACTTGTTGCCTCACGGACGATGTCACCATCAAGGCGAGCTTTACCTGCCTCAATAAATTCCTTATTCCATTTGTAATAAGTACTATCGGATATGCCATACTTACGGCAGAGCTCTGCGATGCTCTGTTCCCCACGGATTCCTTCCATCACAATTAAAACCTTTTGTTCTGAAGTGAAAATTCGTTTCGTGTTGCGACGAACATCCTTTAACAAGGATGATTCTGTGAGGTTCTCTGCTGAGAACCTGCTGAGATTCTTTTTTGTTGTCATTGTGCAAATATACTTTTTAATTAATATAATTCATACTAAACCCCAAAATGAATTGAGATCCCAGTTGTGCACTTTTATTTAACAACGTACAACTCGAAAAAAAGAAGAAAAAGGAACTGACCGATGAAGAGAAGGCTCGTCTCGAAGAGTTGAAGAAAAAAAACTGAAAGAAGATGCCGTCTCTATCCTTCGCGGCATTTCAATCCGTATGCCTTTGCTTATCTACGGTGCAAGGATTGATAAGGAGGATGAGCAGTTGACTATCGACAATTTCACTTCACTCGTTGATGCCCAGTCATGGGAGGAGTTCATGCCACGTGGCGTGACCAAAACCACGTTCAACAAGTTCAAACGCTACTACGACCCCGACATCTTTGCAGCCGCAGGCAAACGAATCTGCGCTATGGCTCGCGCTGCCGACCGCTTGACCATCGAGGAGCGTATTGAGCGTATCACCGACATATTCTCCACCTTCCGCAATCCCGACAAGGAAACAGTATTGACTCCGTGGCGTGTGGTGAACATGCGCATGAGTGATACACTTGGCGGTTATACTTTTTTCAACGAGGATTTCAGCGAAACTATCACCGAGCCGCGCTATGTTGAGTACCACAAAGTAACCGACGAGGTATTCGCCCCCGGAAGCCACCTCTTAGAGATAAACTCCAAGTCGGGTCTTTATCCGCTCTACCTCGCCTACAACCTCTACCGCCGTGTTTGCAAGGATGCGATGTTCTCGCCTCAGACCCTTGATGAGCACCTTGCCATTTGGGACAAAGTGGTAAGCGAGAGTATTTTTGTCATCTGCAAAACACCGATGGCCAAAGCCATTACCTGGCGCGCCCTTATGGGTTTCCGCAAAGGCTCTGTGAATATGTGAGCACCAGAAGACTTAATCAACAAAATAAAGAATCAACCCGAATTTTTCATCAAGAAAGTTCATGACTTAGTAGGAAAAGACGTGAAAATAAATGCAATAGTAGGTAATCCACCGTATCAGGAAATTGATGGTGGAGGTACAGGTGACAGTGCAAAACCCATTTATAATACTTTTGTGGATATAGCCAAGCAACTTGAACCCGGCTATCTGTCTATGATTATGCCGTCGCGTTGGCTCAAAGGAGGTAAAGGTCTAGTATCTTTCCGAGAATCAATGATGGCGGATGAGCGAATAGCATTTCTTTGTGATTATGCCGATGCCCGAATATGTTTTCCATCGATTCACATTGACGGTGGTGTATGTTATTTCAGGTGGAATGCCACTTTGTCTGGAACAAGCCAAAATGTGGAATACATTTACCACGCTTTAAACGGTGAAGTTATCAAGAGCTTCAGACAGTTGAAGAACAAGGATTCCAAAACCGTAATAAGAGACCCACGACAACAATCCATCATAGAAAAAGTCAGTAAAGTTAATTTCAAACCGTTTTCCTTGATAGTGTCGTCAAGAAATCCATTTGGCTTCAATGCCGATCTGTTTAACAATCCTGAACGGTATCCCGACATAACGTTAAGAGAATTCCCTCAATTGGACTGTTGCAGGGTATATGGAGTCAAGGGAATAAAAGGCGGAGCCAAAAGAATTCAGGCCTATATACAGAGACAAAATATCAATAAATCATTGGATTCAATAGACAAATACAAAATATTCTTTTCTAAAGCATATATGACTACATCTACTGTGCCACCAGCCCTGATTATGGGTAATCCTGGAGATATTTGCACTGAAACATTCCTAAAAATAGGCGATTTTACAGATGAAATAACTATGCTCAATTGCTGCACATTTATATATAGCAAATTTTGTCGAGCATTGTTGTTTTATAATCGCAGCTCGTTGAATATCTCTCAAGAGACATTCGATCTTATCCCCCTCCAAGACTTTTCCATAGAGAGCGATATTAACTGGTCGCAATCGGTTGCCGACATCGACCGTCAACTCTATACCAAGTATAACCTGACCGAGGACGAAATCGCTTTTATCGAATCAATGATAAAACCGATGTAAAAATTAACGAGGGCAAGTTTTGTTCTCTTGCCCTCATTGAATAATTATTTTTCTTTTCGCATCATCATCTCATAATGCGCTTCTTGTCCCATTTTATAGAAAATCTCTTTAAACACTTCCATATTTCGATCTATTTGTTCATCAGATACTTCCACAAAAAGGTCATCAGAAAGAGAGTGAGACCCATCATTAACCCAACTTAGCAAAGCTCTACAAATAACACGATCTTCATAGTTGTCAAATTTATCAAGGATAACATCAGGACTTACTCCACCTAATACAAAAAAGTAGTTCTCAATAATTCTTCTCATTATGTTTTGAACGACAATACAAGAGTGTTGTGATTTACTCTTAAGTTCAGTCCACATGAGTTCATATGAACTTTTTATCGGATTTTGATTGCCATAATCTTGAATAGATGAGCAGTTGTCTCGTTTACGAAGTACATAATGTTTGACATTATCTCTCCATTTACAATGTCTGTCTAAAAATGCAATTTCTTTGTGAAAATATACATTGTGAGTGAGAAGTATGACTTGTGTTGCGGAACATTTTCCTTCATGTATTTTAGTAAACATATCTCTTAATAACGTACTTACTACAAATAGCACATTACTATCCAAACTAGAAACAGGGTCATCAATTACCAATATTCTATCAGTAGTAATACCATCTGGATTAAAACTACCTTTCACCAATTGCATATAATATAAAAATGTGATAAAAGTCGTTTCTCCCTCGCTCAATGTTGTCTTAGCAGGTTCGCCGTTCTCCCTTACAATATGGTAGAAATTTGGTTTTCCCGAAACTTCCTGAATATGGAAATTTGTAAAACCATAACCCTTTAGAAGGCGATTGATTTCATTAACAGTTGGCGTAACGCTCGTTACCGAATTTTCCAGTGCTGTTATTTCCTTTTTTACAGTCGTATAATTATCTAATGCCAGCCTTTTTTTGGCTTCTAAATTTTTGATAGCAGAATCCTTCCCTTTTATCTCTCGGTTGTGCTTAGTAATTGTCGCATCATATTCAGAGGCGAAAAAACTCCATATATCATTTATTAGAACAGATTTTTCTCTTGTAAAATTATCAACAAGATTATTGTGCTCTATTATTATCGTATTTATTCTTGTTAGTTCTGAATTGAATTTATCAATAATATCAATTGTGTTATTCAAAGCAATGGTACGACTTGGTTCTTTTTGCTTTGAAGAAATCAATTCAATGTTATTAAAAAATTCCGCTTTTAAAGCAGAGAAAATAGAATTTAGGTTGTTATAAAACGTACTTAATTTTTCTTGCCTTTGCAATGATTCTATGAGATTCTCTAAGGAACGAATGATGGTATCAACCTCATTTTTATATTTTTCTCTACTTGATTGAACGTTACTTATATTATGCTTATATTCTTCATCAAAGAATGCGTATAACTTTGAACGAAAAGAAGGTGTAATAGTATGTTGCTGACAGAAAGGACAAACATCATTCCCATCTTCTAAATATTCAACACCCCTACTTACCCAATCGGAATTACCCAATTTTGTAATTAATCCTGCTATATCAATATCTTTTTTACCGACGATGATTTTACTCCAAATATGATCCTCTTCAATACTTTTTAACGTTAACTTATCTATTAAGTTATAAGAATTCATGCGTAATGGTTGTTGTCCGAACAATACGCCAGCTTTTTTCTTTAGCTCTTCAATCGACAAAGGATTTGAATGGTCTTGTTTGTGTGCTGCCAATAGCTTTTCTATGAACCTATCTTTAGTTCCTGCGCCTATGGCAGACTTAGGAAACCACTGTTCGTATTTTTTTAATACATCATTCCAAGCAGATTCACAAAATGATTTATTTTCTTCATTTTTAGTATATGTCTGTTTATCTATATCTGATTTATAATTCTTTCCTATCGCGGTAATCTCTTGAAGTTCCGTTCGTTTTTTCTCAATTTCAGCAATAGCAGTTGTACTAGCTTCACCCAAAGTAAAAACTCCAGGCATTTGTTCAAGAAAATTTTTCTCGCAAAAATCTTTGTTATAGGCAAGTACTTCTATATTCCGATCATCCCTCCAAGCAATTGATGATTGATTGTAGGAATCTATATTCGCAACAACCTTACTGATTGTACTTTTTCCTGAACCATTAGCACCATAGATGATATTAATCTGCTTTAAATCGTTTATAGTAACACCATGATCGTTAAAAGTGGCAATGTTTTTTATTGATAAAGATTCAATCATAAATTTTTAGAATGAAATAGTATTGGGTATTAATTATTTAGCAACTTAATTATTTTATACACCTCTGAGTATGCTATTAAATCTTCTGGTGATTCTTGACAGAGTTGGCACAGTTTTTCCGAGTTTGCCATTGCCCGGTCTAAGTCGCCATTCTCGGTCAAGTATTTGTAAAGATTTGTGCGTATGAAATATCGTTTGGTCTTCTCGTACCCTGGCATATACTTTTGTAATTCCGGAAGCAATTGGTCGTAACTTTCGTATCGCCGACAAATCACATTTGGCAGAAAATGAAGCAAGAACCAAAATTCCGTGCAAGGATTCGTTTCTACAAACATCACCCTTCCGGCATATCTCTTTGCAGCATATTTCTTCTTTGCCCGCTGATACAACTGCATTTCAGATGGAAACTGAAATAGTCTGTCCATATCAAACAGACATACGATGAAATCATATTGCTTGTTCAAGTAGGATTCTACCAGTTTTAGGATATGCTTGATGTCACTATGCTGTGGAAAACCAGGCGCAACCTTGAAAGGATAGCGACACGCTACCCTCAAAGAGTCGAAATAGAACCATTCGGTCTCTCCTTCGCCTATGATGGCAATACTTTTTGTTACTGTTTGTCCCATATTGTCAGTCGTTTAAATTGATATACTGACTACCAAGGAACGGCAGTCTTACTAATTTACCTTGTTTATAGGCATTATATGGAGAGAGATTCTTATGTAGCCCCAAAGAAGACAAACGCACTATTTTGGTTTCGCCAAGTTCGTCTTTGTCTGTAAACCATATTGTGTCACGACGAATGAAATCTTCATTAAGAAGGTTGATGTCGTGAGTTGTAAGCAGCATCTGCGATGTTCCTTCACTATTCGCCAAAAAGACCTTTATAAAATAAGCCAACAACTCGTAGTGGATGCTTGTTTCGACTTCGTCAATCGGAACAAACCGATTGGTCTTTAGCAAGAAATTCAGAATCACAGCCATACCTAAAAACCTCATTGTACCGTTGGATTCGTATTCTTCCGACAAATCATAAAGTTTATCGCCAGCTTTATGTTTGAATGTCAATTCGGTATTTGTAATTTTCCCCTTTCTAAGCATATCGGCTTTTGCTTCATCGCCAATAGGGGCATTCTGAATCAGTTGCTCCAGTTCTGGGGTAATCAATTCCTCCTCCACGTGTAATGCAACATCTTCTATGTTGAAGTCAGAGGCTTTCAGGAAGTTTAGGATAAACTTCTTTAAGTCACCCGATTCGTCTTTATCCAATCGTGACTTGACATAGCCCGAAAGCAACATACCCGGTGCGAGTACATCTTTTACTTGTTTGGCAAAGTAATCGTACACATCATTCAGTTTAGTCCGCTCCACATTGCTTTTACCAAATGCGGCAAGCACACTGCAATTATTTATGGTATTGCCTAAAATAACTTCTTGACCTTTTTTTGATAATTTGAGATTTACCCCAAAATCTATTGTCGTGGAATCGGTTGCTGCATCATAACTGCGGCTATACAATTTGGTAGGTCGGATAGAATCATAAACAATCAGCGTCTCGGAATGGATATATTTTGCATCCAATTCAAAAGTAAGGATATACTTCGACTGACCAATATAGAATACCATCGACATCTTAGTCTTTTCATTCCTTGATGTATCATCCAGCATGAAAGGAACAACCTCAGTTTTCTCGTTTCGGTCTTTGGGCATCCTAAGCACAAGCATCCTGAAAAATTCAACAGCATTCAAGATGTTGGTTTTGCCGGAAGCGTTAGCACCATATATGATGCCTACTTTTAGTAACTTTACCCCGTCCTTAACTTCATACGAATATTCGTCAGACATAAAAGTATCTGACGAAGGCTCAAAACTTATCTTTTGTGGAGACTTTATTGAGAAAAAATTTTCAATGGTGAATTCTGCTATCATATTCGTTGAGTTTATCTATTACACGGTGCAAAGATACAAATAAAATCTCATATGTCAAATTATAATTTATGTTTTCGTAGAAAAATTACAATGTTTAGGTATGAAACGAGTTTTGTGCGCGTTTTTAGAAGCAAATTCAAGCCAAACCCATTCCCTATTCTATGATAGTATTTGTTTTCTTGTTAGGATTATCGCAGTGGTTAAATAGTGGTGCTAAAATGATACTAAATTGAAAGTTGTTTGCTTTTATGTTGCTGTAATATATTAAATATCAGTGTATTGAAAAATATTATATCTTGTAGCCCACAATGCAACCTTTGATATGAGCTGTATTCGCCATACCTTACAACTACACCATCTACCTTGTCCTGACATTGATTATTACTGTTCGCTCTGTACTGCTCGACATATCTATGATTTCGGTTGTAATTCGCTCGACTATCTATGCGACCATTTTTCTATATCGCATGGCACACATCACCGTGCTGGCGATGATGCCAAAATGTGTGCTCGGCTATTTTTGCAAGAGATAAAAGATGGCAATTTTGCAGATGTTAGCGATTTGAACTTTTGTACTGGAAAGTTATAATATACTTTGACAAATTGACTCTTATTTTCAAAAAGTTGGATTTATATACTTTATAAACAGAAGTAAATATATTATAAGAATCTTAGGAAAGATTAAAGCAAAAAACACCTAACAGGTTATGTTCCGTTAGGTGTTTTTGTTGTTATATATAGTAATACTCTTCCAGTAACCTCTCCAAGTCCGAAGCCTTATAGAGTATCTTCCCCGCAAACTGCGTATAGGGTATAATCCCCTTATCTCTATAATCTTGCAATGTTCGAGGGCTGATATACAGCCGCTCACACACTTCTTTACCCGTGAGGAAATGCTCACCGCCAAACAATGGCTTGTGCGTCTCTGCCACTTCCCTTATTCTTCTGCCCACGTCATGCAGTGCGGTAAGCACCACCTGCATCTCGTCCGAGCCAAAATTCAAATCTTTTGCCGTTTCCATAACTTGTTTATTTTTTAGGTTTGTCAGTTTTTGTAAGGAGCAGCCTTTCCACATCCTCACGTTTATAATAACACTTGTGTCCGATTTGTGCGAATGGCAGCACGCCTATATCACGATAATGCTGCAAGGTGCGCTTGCTGATGTTAAGCAACCTGCACACATCACCATTGTGCAGCCAATCTGTGTGCTTACACTTCTCTCCAAATGCCTTGTGGCAGCAGTCGGCAAGACTTAATATCTCGTCCCTTAGTTTCTGCCAGTTCTGGTCTGTAATTATTAAATACCCCATACTTCTATTGTTTTGTTTGTTGTTACTGTTTTCTTGTGTTGCAGCCTTTTGCGCTCCAGCACGATGCAAAAGTATGGATAGTTTCCTTATGCTCAAAGCACTAAGGAACAGCAGGGAAAACAAAGGAAATACGATGAAATTCTTTTCCTTATTTCTTGTCGTTATCAACGCTGGTACGCCCACTTTTCTTCTTTCACAGCCAATAGCTATAAAAGTACAAGCTACCATTTGACATAAGTATTCTGCCTTGTTCTAAGATTTCAGAGAACATAGAGATAAGCTCTTAATTTTTGCTTACATCTTTTTGTGGATTACTTTTTGTTTAAATAGGTAGTTATTTTCGCCTTATCCGTTCTTTGTTATTCCTTTACTTATAGCTCACTACCCAAATGTGCAGAATACCGCATTTGAATGTGGTTTGTTACAAAGCCAATCAATTATTGATATTTGTATCATTTCCTTTTATCCTTTGATTTCTCCATTTAATCCACTAAAAACTAAGATGTTTGATGATTTCCTACAAGGAATTTTATAGCAGGTTTATGCAACATTATGCAAGCACACCGAGAATGCTTGGCTATCAGAATTATCCTCCTTAACTTCACTTTCAGAAACCATTTTAGGACGATTATGAAGAAATGCGCAGACAATAGCAATATACACGCAGAAGACAAGCCGAAGCATAGTAGGCAAACTTCCAAAAACAAGGAGATAGAAAGCTACCTCTCCACCCATTATGACTTCAGGTTTAACACTGTACTTGGCAGAACAGAGTTTTCTCCCAAATATGCCAATGTGTATAGCAAGGTCAGCCGTTATGACATCAATACCTTTCGCAGGAAACTTGATAGCGAGGAAGGTATTATTACTTCCGCTGATAATCTCTATTCCATCATTGAAAGCAGCTTTTCTCCCCGTATCAATCCCATACAGGAATACTTCAAGGCTTTGCCAACGGTTGATGCTTCAGAAGTGCTGTACAAGATAGAGATAAACCAATGCGCCATCGCCAATCTCGCTTCGTGTGTTACCGTCCGCAACGCTGAAAAATGGCTGCCGTACCTCACCAAGTGGCTCGTGGCAGTGGTTGCCAACACCATGGACGACCGAGAGTGTCGTAACCACACCTGCCTTGTACTGACAGGAGAACAGGGAAAGTTCAAGACAACGTTCCTTGACCTGCTCTGTCCTTCTGCCCTTCACGGTTACAGTTACACGGGTAAGATATACCCGCAGGAGAAGGACACGCTCACCTATATCGGGCAGAACCTCATCGTAAACATTGACGACCAGCTCAAAGCCCTCAACAAGCGTGATGAGAACGAGCTGAAGAACCTAATCACCTGTCCGATAGTTAAATACCGTATGCCCTACGACAAGTATGTGGAGGAACATCCACACCTGGCGAGCTTCGTGGCTTCGGTGAACGGCAACGATTTCCTGACTGATCCCACGGGTAGCCGACGATTTCTGCCCTTTGAGGTGCTATCCATTGATATAGAACGAGCTAAAGCTATTTCTATGGATGCCGTCTATACCGAAGCGAAAGCCCTTTTAAAATCAGGCTTCCGCTATTGGTTCAATGATGACGAGATAGCGGAGCTATACAGGGAGAGTGAGGACTTCCAAGTGCAGACCGCAGAAATGGAACTCCTGCTATGTTGCTTTGAGAAGCCTGCGGAGGATAGTCCCCACTGCTCCTATATGACCACAACGGAGATACTTACCTACTTAGGTACCTATACACATCATCCATTGTCCTTAAAACACATGGGCGAAGCCTTGAAAAGGACAGGCTTTGAGAAAGTGAGCAGGAGGCGTGACGGTGGCAGTCCCATCTATGTGTACAAAGTAAGGAAGATACTACCCTGTCCCCTGCTTGGTAGTTGTAGTAGCCTGATGTAGTAGGGCGTGTGGTATTGCTGTGTACTACAAATTATCACTGATTATCAATAACTTACAACATATTAGTATGTAGTAAGAAGAAAGATAAAAAAGTTTGGAAGGGAAAAACTTTGGAAAAGATAATCAAGGAAGTAGAGTCCTGTCGAACAGAATATTTTGAGATAAGAAAGAAATGTTCAACCAATAAATATCACAATAATGAAAGAAGAAGATTTATCACTCATCAAGCGATACTCCATCGTGGAGTATCTTGAAAGGAAAGGCATCAAGCCTGTCCGCAGGACACCAGCCTATGCCCTTTACCATTCACCGCTTCGTGAAGACATGCATCCGAGCTTCAAGGTGGACACGGAGAAGAACCTCTGGATAGATTATGCCGAGGGACGTGGCGGAAGCATCATCGACCTCTGTATGCGCATGGAGCGATGCAGCCTGTCGGAAGCCATCCGCCTTTTGGGGCGGAACGCTCCCGATACAACGTGCAGTCTTCGTATGGTATGTGTACATGGCACTTCCAATCAGGAAAGTATTGGACAGGCTACATCGGCAAACGGGACAAGGAGACTGACAGGCATATCAGACACCTTGCCGCCACATTTGCAGGACTACCTCATGAAAGAACGCTACATTGATTTGGCAAAGGCAAAGCCATTCCTCAAATGTATCAGCTATGAGGTAAGGGGGCAGCATTATCAAGCCATCGGCTTCGCCAATCAGTCGGGTGGCTATGAGCTTCGGGACAGCGGCTCGTTCAAGGGAACGATTGCCCCGAAGGACATTACCCCTATATTCATGGATAGGTCGAGAAATAAGGTGACTGACAAAATACAACCGGTCTGTGTGTTCGAGGGCTTCATGGACTTCCTTTCTTTCCTTTCAATGAAAGAAGAAGTAACGAGTGCCTGTCTTGTGCTGAACTCCGTAAACAACGTTGCAAGGGCAATCCGCTATCTGAACGACAGACACCTAACCCATATCCGTGCCTTCCTTGACAATGACGATGCTGGACGGAAAGCAACCAATGATTTCATCAGGGCAGGTTTCAAGGTGGAGGATATGTCCGTGCATTACGGACGGTTCAAAGACCTCAACGAGTACCATATCCACAGGGTGCGTGGACAGCAGAAAAGACAATCACTGAATACATTACAACCGCAAACCAATTCTATCAAGACAAAACAAGTTAAATATAAAATGAGATAAAGACAATGGAAAAGAAGAAAACAACAGACGAGGAGCATGACCTCTTATATTACCTGGGTGGTAACGAAGAAGATACTTCTTCAAAGACAACTGAACAAAAAGACATACTTATCCCTAAATGGGAAGAGGTCAGGAAGCAGGAAAAAAGAGCACCTATAAACCAGTCGGGTATTCCATCGGAGAACTCGGAACATGAGCAGCATGTTGTATCATCACAGGATGCAGTGCCATCACAGCACACAGAGAACACAGCCGTTCAAAGACGCATCAGCGCCAAGATGAGAAAGGAAACGCTTGAAGCCTACAAGCAAGCCTATCTTGTTCCAACCAAATTGATAGGCCGAAAGGCGGTCTATCTGAGCAGGGAGACACAGGAGCGGGCGGACTTCATCGTGCGCAGATTGGGCGACAGGGGCAGCAACCTTTCAAGTTTTGTCGAGAACATCGTGCGCCTTCATTTGGAGGAGTACGGTGAGGATATTGAGAAATGGAGAAAGCTGTAAACCGCAGGAAAAGGGTCGATGGAGGAATTACAATAGATTTATTTCTCACTCTATTCCTACAATCGCATTAAAATATGATGTCATATTCTCATAAATGAGATGTCATATTTGGGCAAATATGACATCATATTTTTATTAAGCAGACATCTGAATGATGAGAACATCACGGACACAGTCAGGCACGGAATGCACAACATTCACTTTTCGATTGCAAAACGCCTTATGTGTAAACGGTCTGTTAGGGTAGCATTGCAAGACGTCAGTTTGTACCCACAAACTGCGCTTGCTCCCCTCGATAAACAGTCGGGGAGATTAGACCGTAATCACTCCGTTCTCATCGGTCAGCATTCAGGAATTAAGCAGCAATGAATCATCCATAATGATTAACTTTCAGAGAAACTT
>ERZ773197.899-NODE-899-length-22027-cov-9.029492_pt1 | contig 22027 bp, 13 predicted proteins | sample MGYA00580999_ERZ773197 | MGnify/ENA primary metagenome ERZ773197 (study PRJEB29015, sample SAMEA2738166) | human oral metagenome | biome: human oral; feature: human-associated habitat; material: saliva | place: China | collected 2185 ...
ACTATAAGTGTCATTGGACTCACCAGCATAGCTGGTGGTTTAACGTTTAAGTTAACAAAAAAGGATGAATGTTTTCACATTCATCCTTTAATTTTAATAATCAGTATTATCAAAATATTATATTATTTTATGAATTATCTCTTTTTCTTAAAGCTCTTACACTTAAAGTAACAACTACTACCATTACTAAAGATAATCCAACAACTACTGGTATTACTACTGAAGCATAATTTCTATTCTCACCTGTAGGTGGTAATAATACTACTTTTTGAGCACTATCAGCATCAATTTCAGAAATATTAACCAAATCCACTGGTGTAAATTGATTATATCTGTTGTCATTATTATCAACTTCTGTAACTGCATTAGCTCCAGCTGTTTGATCAGCCATTCTCTGATTACCATTAATAGAATATTGCATTCTTCTACCTTGAGAATTAACTGTTTCAACAATTTCTGAAAGGTTATTGTAAACTAAATCATTAGCATTCTTTGTTGAAGATACCAATGTAGATAATTTTAATGAACCTGTTGCACTTGTTTTACCTTTCTTATTATTAGCAATTGGAACTAACTCATCAGATAATCCATCTGTTGTTAATAATGTTGTGTAACCAGCAACTTCATCTTTATAATATCTATTTACTAAATCATCTTTATAATTATTATTTGTTAATGAAGGCATCAAATCATTTTGTGTTCTAACAGTCCATTTCTGTCCATCAGAATTTTGAGAAGCCTTATCAAATTTAAATGAATTTGTTACATAATCAACAATTGTTTTTGCAGATGTTTTAGATTTATTATTATCACTTTTATCTTTTGTAACACCTGTATAGTAGAATTGATTATCAAGATAATCAACTTCACCAACATTTTCAACGGCTAAATCATATGTTACTTCAACATTTGATCCATCCATCAATTCATCATCCATATAACCTTGAACTAATTCAGGAGTATTCTTAGCATTCTTTTGATTTACATGAACATTTGTTAATCTTAAACCTTTTGGATTTAAATTAAATTCACCTACATGTTTATCATCATATTCTGCTGTATGTCCTTCATGTTTTCCAAAATATAAATTATTAACTGATTGATTTGCATCAAACATTGTTGTTCCATTAGCTAAAACTAATTTAAAGTTTGAAACATTCTTTGTTAACTTTAATTGAGCTTCAGGTCTTTCAACAAGTCCTAAATCTAAGTCTTCAACAGTATTGTGAAGTTCTGAATCAGAAGCAATATCTTTTGGTAATCTATCCAAATCATATTGTCCATTTCCACCCTTCCAAGTATTAAATCTATTTTCTTTCTTAGCTTGATTATCAACTTCATTCTTATTATATTCAGTTTCCATATCAATAACACCTGATTGAGCAACCATCTTTGTATTAGCCATTAACTCTTTCAACATATTAATTTGTTGTTCTCTTTGTTTATTGCCATCCCAATTATTTGCATTTGCTTGATCTGTAAATGTGTTAGTTGCAATCTTCTCAAAAGATCTTAAAACTTCATTTAATTCATTTCTTACACTCTTAGAATTTTGTGTTTGACCATTAGAATATGCATTTACATATTGTCTAATAGCTGAAATATCTTTAGCATCAGAAATACCTTTTTGAGTATCACCTTTAGCAATATTATAATAATACATTACATCTTTATTTGTTCCTGCAGAAATTTGTCCATTTTCAGAATAATTTTGATTATCATAATCAACAAATTCTCTTATTCCTAATCTGTTAGCAGCACTTGGATCTTGTTGTATACCTTTTTGATAAACTGTAGATTTATAATCTTGACCATTATATGATTTATCATTTAAACCTAATACTTTATCATTAGATGTTGTAACAAATCCATCATTGCCATTTTGTGAAGTAACATATTTATTATCATTATTCATAACAATACTATTTACATCAACTGCACCAGATTGTGAAGCTGGAACATTATTAACTAATTTATTAACATCTGTATTTGCATCATTTACTAATACAGTTTGTGTTGTATCACCATATACATATCTTACAAAATAATCACCAGATACTATAGAAGAGAATGCATAAGCACCTTTTCCACCATCTTCATCTAATGTAACAGGTGGCACATATAATAATTTACTTGATTGATCACCAGAAATCATAACCTTAGATTGTACAACATTTTGACCATTAGCATTTGCTACAACTTTACCACTATAATATCTAGTAGCATCATCAGCAACATTGTTATCATCAACTACAAAATGATCACCTTGTTTAACTACAGGATAGTATTTAGATGACCATACATGTTCACCTAAGTAATTACCTTTCCATTGACCCTTCTTATCAACATCTTTTACTAATTCAACTAATTGAACTGTAACACCATCGATTTTCTTATCTTTATCTTTGTCTGTATTATAAACGCCATTACCTATAACAGCATCATTAGATGTTTCTGTCCTCTGATCTTCAAATACATAACCTTTAACAACTTTTTGATTATTGTCATTTACTGGAACATAAATAACAACATTTGGAGATTTATCAGTATCATTTTCCAATCTATTATCAACAGGATTTTCACTTGTAATAATATTTCCTTGACTATCAAAATCTCTTTCTGAAATACTTCCAGGAATAGAATTAATATCAACTATACCTCTTGTACCATCAGTATTTTCAGTAGATGTATATTGATTGATTTCAGCAATATTCTTAACACCAATCTTTAAATTTCCACTTTCAATATCTTGATTTAATTTAATTCTTCCAGTTTCATCATTTTGTAACTTAAATGTTATATAAGCAAATTTTGTTTCAGATGGTTTAACTTCACCCATACCACTAATATATAATGGTTTATAAGCAGAACCTTCTTGAACTCTTAATTCATTTTTAACATCATGTGCCATTGAAGAATTAGATGTTATTGCAGCTTGTCCATCTTGAGGATTACGTCCTCTATCATCAGCATCTCTAGCAATAAAATATGTACCTTCTTTAACATAAGGATTATTCATATCATGCTCTAAATAATTTGAATCATAATAATCTGTAATTTCATCAACATTAACAGCTGTTTCCCCATAATTCTTAACAGCAATTCTATATGTTACATAAACTTGTAGATTCTTATCCGCACTACTTGGATCATTTGTATAAATCTTTTTAGCATCATACAAATATTCAGACTTTCTAATTTGTCTACTATAACTTTCTTTACCATTATATAATGGATCATTAATTCTATTATATAATTGATCAGCACTTGTCTTTAATCCATCACTAATTGTGATATCTGCATAATCAACATTTTGTTTTCCACCATATCTATATTTAGTATCTGTACCATTTACAATAACTCTTGCAGATGATAAATCTTTTTGTAAATATAAATCTGTTGAAACTCTTGATTCAATACCATAATCAACATTTCTAGCAAAATCATAATCTTTTCTATAAAGAGCTCTATACTCTTTACCATCAATAGTTCTTCTATCTTCATCTTGTGTATGATTATGTCCATTTTGATCAGCTTGTCCCAAATCTTCAACAATAAATTGATTTGATTCTGGATAAGCATGTTGATTTCTTGATGTTACCATTGTATCCATCATATAACCCCAAGTCTGCTCACCTTCAGCAGATTTATTAATTCCATCTCTAGCTAAGAATTTAGGTTTAATAGCACTATAATTCAAAGCAAATGAACCAACTGGTGTATATGTTTGATACATTGTTTGAGCATTGCTCATATCAAAATTATTTCTATCTTGAATAGCAGCTTGATGCATTTCATATAAAGCATCAGCATATCTCAATGCACCTGAATTTAATTTAACATCATCATCAATATGTGATTGATATGCTATATAATTATCATTTGTATCTCTTAACTTAGAATAATAGCCATATGCTTTAGCTTCTCCACCTCTTGGACTTTGATAACTCTTATTTCCTGCAGAAATAGTCATAAATCTATCATTCTCATCCTGTCTACCTGTTTTCTTAATATCATTAATACTTGGATCATTACCTACAACATCATATTTTGATAATTCATCTGCAGTATTTCTATTAACTTCATCATCACTAACTACATTAGTACCTAAATCAGTCTTCATAAATTGCATTCCATTTAATGTAAATGTTACATAATATTTATGCATTGGATTCAATAATTGAAATCCATAATTTCCATTTGCATCAGTTAATGTTGTTGCAACTAACTTACCAACTGCATTAGGATCAGTACTTAAACTTCCTGTATCAGCAGTTAAATCAAATAAATTAACTTGTACACCTTGAACATTATGTTTTAATTTTTCATATTCAGGCATTGAAGGATCTAATTTAAACTTTCTAGACTCTTTTCCTTCTTGTACTACTTGCCATACATTACCACCTAAATTCAATGTTAAATATTTAAATGGTAATGTAGCTTCCATTTTAGCAAAATCAACATGATAATCTTTCTTTGGAATCCATTTTGTTCTTGTTCCTGGTTTTGAAGTTCTCCATGTCTCTGTTTCTTTTTCAGGAGGAGTTTGTTCTTCATTTTCCCAAGGTCTTTTAGGTAATTTTAATGGACTTGGAATAGTTGCTGGTTGTGATGAATGATCATCTTTGATACGAATTCTTCCTGCTAATCTAGCTGTTTCATCATCAAAATAAACTGCAAGTTTTGCTGATTTCTTAAAAAATGTCTTTGTTAAATCATTAGCCCATCTATCAGCCATTGCCTTATCATCCATATATGAACGATCTGCAGCATTTCCAGATGTCAAATATTTAATACCTTCAACACCTATATTATTTCCAGTTCTTCTCTTTGTTGAATACTCAGCATGAAGTCCATTATTACGATTATATAAATAAACATGATTTAACCTCATATTTTCTTGTTTATTAACATTATGAAGAGTTGGAACAATCATTTTACTTGTAAAACCACTTTGTGAAGATGGATCTTCAACATCATCTAAAGTAAGTGTTGGTATTTTTGATATATCCTTAATATCATCAAATGTAACTAATTGATTTTCCGAATTATCTTTACCATCTCCAGATCTATCAAAATAAATACCGAATTTAGCTTCTTCAAATTTATTTTGAACAGTTTTGCCTTCATCATTATAACGATTAATTGTATTAATTGTTGAATTATAAACTGCATGCATAATTTTTTGAGCATATTCTTGATTAGAAAAGAACTTATCCCAATTTAATTCGATCATTTCATTTCCTAATTTAAGAGTTTGATGATCACCAAAACCTTCACCTCTATAGAACATCCAATTTTTATAAGTTTCTTCAGATGGTTTAACTAAACCAGCTGCTTTCAAAGCTTCAGCATTTTTTGTAACTATATCAGAAGAACCTTCTGTCATATTAACAGTATAATTTGTACCTGTAGCAGCATATAAAGCTGTTGTTGCATTTAAACTATTTAAATAATTAATATTCAAAAAAGGTTTAATTGTAACTAAAGTTTTATTTGCATCATTAATTGGATATTTAATATAAAATTCTTTTCCAAGCTCAGGGAATTGCTCACCCTCTGGATACGCTTCCATATTTTCATTCAATAATACAAATTTACCAGTTTTTCCATTATACTTATTATCTGTATTCCAATCAACTTTACCATAAGATATTTCTGATTCAACATCATTGCCAGAATTAACAGTAGTTTGAGAATTATCTTTTAAATATGAAGCATCAATACCAAATTCACCAGCTAAGAATGTATTATCTTTTGTTTGATGTGGATTTTTACCTAAAACTTCATTTCTTAATAAATCACTAAGCTTCATTGTATTATCCCTAGTCAATTTATCAGTAATTTCAAGATCACTATTACCTGTAGTATTAAATAGACCTAATTTATAAGGTCCAACTGTTACAGTCTTTGCCTCTTGATCAACATATGTTTTTAAATCATTATTATCATAATTTTCAACATTATTACCAGGAACATCATTAGATGGTTTTGGTAATACAGCTTTAATTTTAATATCTGTAACATGATTTTCATTTTTAAGAGATTCATTACCAATTAAATATTGGAAATTAGCAAATTGCTCTGATCTAGCAGGAATTTCTCTACTATCAGTAACTGTTTTTTGCCAATCACTTTTAATTGATTCTGCAACCATTTGATTTGCTAAATCAATCTTAATATTATCCCAATCAACATTTACATCAGCTTCTGTTCTATCAGGATTTCCATCTGGATCACCATCATCTTCTGTATATATTGCTCTATCTGTTTTACTCAAAATATCTTCAGATTGCTGTATAGCTTTTGAAGATTCTGATTTTTTTCCTTCTTCACTTTGATTTGAAGCCCATTGCCATGATGACCAAATTACTCTTTGAATATCTTGCATTTGAGCAGTTGTAAAAGAACCAGGATTTTCTATACCTTTATATTGATATGTTAATGCATATGCAACATCTTGTGGAATACGATCATATGGTTGACCCATTCTATTAAATGTTGTATAAACTTCTGCATAATAATCATCATCTTCATCATCATCATCATTATTATTATGGTGATGATGTTTAATATAATAACTTCTATTATGCCATGATGAACTTGGAATACTTGCAACACCATGCTTAGCACAATACGCAATCCATTCAGGCATCTTCTCAGGAAATGTCATTTTCCAATAATCATACATATATGGAGTCTTATGACCACCATCTCTAAACATATGATCATCCATTTCACGAACATCCCCACCTTCAGGATATCCTAAATTAACACTACTAGTTTCACTTGGACTTATAAACTCCCTAGCTGCCTGAGAATGAATTTCTTGTAAACTATTTACTCTAGTAGAAAACAATTGACTCAAAACCATTAATATAACAATCATTAAAGCCAATACAATTGAACTAGTATACTTATATTTACTTTTCATTTACTCTCCCTTCTTTATAATAAATTTTTTATTTAATACATCCATTAACACTGCAACTATTGCTATATCAACAATAATCAATACTATTTTTAAAACATTCATTGCAATACTAAATTTTGTAAAATATACATCTGAATATGCAAAATCATCTTCATCTTCATTCTGATTTAATACTTTACTATTATTATCAGATAATCCATCAATACTAATAGATTCTGCAATCTCTGCCACATTATGTGTCAATTTCAATTTATCATTTGATAATTTATAAGATAAAATTAATTTCAATTCTTTAACTTCACCAGGTTTTAACAAAGTACTTTGCAAACTATTATTATATAAATAATTATTATTTCCTACATACCAACCTTTATTCAATTCAGGACTAAATTCAAATCCTTCTGGAATATAATCAACAATAGATTTTGCATAACCTTCAATTAATCCATTATTTTTAACTTTAATATTATATTCAACTAAAGCTGTTGTATTATCTAATTTATTATTATTAAAATCAACATTTACAAAACTTCCATTTTTACCTGTAACAAAAGCTTTATTTCCATTAATTTTTACATTATCAACACTTTCTAATAAACTCAATGAAAATTTAACATTTGAAACTAAACCTAAATTAACATTATAAATACTAGACTTATTAAGCCTTAATACATCTGTTATCGCAACTTTATGATTATTCAGCTCTTTATTAACAAACTTTGAATTACTCATATCATCACCTTTTGAAGATTTATAATTCGTTAAATTATATTTATTTGAATCATAATCAACAACAACTATATAATTTCCTAATTTAAGTTTTTCAAAAGAATAATTTCCTTGATCATCTGTTATAGTAGTAACATCTTTTCCCTTCTCATCTTTAACTAGATCTTTTCCATTTTCTTGATATAAATACACTTTCAATCCTTTAACATTAATTTCATCAATATCTTTTATACCATTCATATTATTATCATTCCAAACATTACCACTAATTGCATATTTATAATCAGTATCATCTTTAGATAACTTATATTGCTCATTTTTCTTTTTATAATTTTCACTATATCTATTAGCTGTACCTTTTACAACATTTTTTATCTCATATTTACCAATAGGATTATCATTAATACTTACCTCAATCACATCATCAATAGGCATTATTGAATCAACACTACCTAATAAACTTGGTTTAGCATTAATTATTAATTGCATAACTTCACCAGGATTAACATCCTCAACACTAGTAATTATTCCATTAGTAGATGAATAACTCTCTTCTCTATCACCTACTTTAACAACATAACTTTTTACATTAATACCATCTGGAATTCTATTTAATATTCTAATTGACTGAACTGCATCAGAATCATTTTTTACACTTCCATAATAAATAACATCATCTGTATCCAATAAATTAGCATTATCACCAATATTATTTCTAACTTGAACTTTAGCTTTTAATATATCTCTTAATGGATATTTTAATGGTGCACTATCCTGAACTTTATGTCTTATATCAACATAGGTTTCTGTTTTCAACTCAATATCTTTTGTAGCATCTACATTTCTATCCAATGATAATGTAATTACTGCTCTTTTTAAAGAGCCTTTATTAGGATCAATTTCACCAGTTCCATCATTTTTATAAATATCAAATTTAGCATTTAAAGTACCAACTTCAAACTTAATCTGTCTTGTCTTATCATCATATTTAACATTTTGATTATTGGTTGTAACAAATTTCATTCCTCTAGGAACTTTCATTGTAACAATAACATTATGTTGTTCTTTAAAACCTTCATTCTTAGCAAAAATTTCAAATTTATAAGAACCGCCCATTTTTAATTCATTAACATCATCATCAACATTCATAAGAACTGTTTCAAGTCCACCCTCAACTAAATTATTATTTAATTGATAATCTTGCTCATATCCATATTGTTTCGCAGAAACTTTAACTAAAACTGCAGCAACTTTCTCAGTATCTTTTAAATATTTATCATCTAATTTAACACCATTTTTATAAACTAAATAATCTGTATCAATAACTTCTCCAGGTTTAATCTCTGGAATAACCTTATTTTGGTGTTTATCAACTTCACTATATTTATTTTTATATTTATTAACATAATCATAAACCATTGAATTGTCTGTAGTATTCATATCAAGTTCAATATTTTTAGCAACATCTTTACCAGTATTCTGAACACTAACAACATATCTCAACAATTTACCAGAAGGAATATCTTGACCATTAGCATATTCTTGATTTGTATTATAATCAAAAATTCTAACATTAGAATTTAATACTGGAATATCTGAAGATTTAACATCAACAGGTGTTGAATTAATAACCTTTGTTGAATTACCAGAAATTAATTCATTATCATAATAAACTGAATACATAGTTTTACCAATCATTGAATAATCAATATTTTCTGGAACAACAAAATTATATGAAAAATCTACTCTTTGTCCATTTTTTAAAACATTATTAAAAACAATCAAATAAGATTTTGAATTATTATCAACAACATTTGTCCAACCATTATTCTGATCATTTAAATCAGCTGTAGCATTAACATTTGGAGAATAATAAACTTTATAATTATCAATACCACTAACTTTAACATCAGAACTCATAACTGTATCAAACTGTGAACCTAAATCAGTATTTTGACCATCAGGTATTTTAGAATTAGGAGTAACAATTCTACCTAAAACTTTTGTATTATTAGCATCTTTTGAACTATTATTAACAATAGCACCATGAGCAATCATAACTTTTGAATTAGCTCTTGCATCAAAAGAAATTACATTTTCTTGATTATTTTGTGAACTTACTAAATTCTTTCCATCACTAACTTCATTTAATGTAATAAATTGACTTGGAGCAATTTCCTTCAATTTAGTAGAAACACTTATTTTTTCTCCCGAAGCATTATTATTAACTGTAACTGATAAATCTCTTTCTGCAGATGGAGTTAAGTCATTCAATTTTAACCTTGACACAATTCTAATTAATGGACCTTCAATAACAGAACCTAAATTATAAGATTTTTGAATACCATCTAAATTAATAATTAATTTTTTTCCATTTAATGAATAATCTCTAACTTTAAAATCATTAGAATATAAGACTTGTACATCATCAAGCTTTACATCAGAAATTTCTTCAGGTAAATCAACAACAATTGTTGGATTTGAATATAATCTATCAGTTAATTCATTAGTTTTTAATGAAATATCGAAAACCATCTTATTAATATTAGTTGTTAATAATTCATTTGTATTAACACTAACAGCTGCTTTAGAAACAGGTTCAATTAATTTAATATTTTTTATTAAATCAACACTGCTTTTTCTCAAATCACCTTTATCAGATTGAACATTAGCTATTTCATCAAAATTATCAAGTTTAAATAAATTAACATTTTCATTTGCAACTAATACTTTTGAAACTTTAATTAATAAATCACCTTCTTGAACAGGTTTAGAAGTTTCAAAAAATAAATTTCCATAATTAACTTCAATATCTAACCTATCTTTAGAAATAGTCCCAAGTAATTTTTTAGAATCTACTGCATAAACATTAATAATACCATCATTCCCTAAAATATTTTTAAAATTTTGTTCACTAACAGAAACTTTCTTATTCTTAATATTAGCATTAGTTCTTCCACCATCAGTTATCAACATCTTGTCAACTAATTGTGCATAACCAACATTTAACCTATAAGTTACATCATAATCTGTATCAATATTACTATATAGTTGACCTTTACTTAATGTATCATTAGTTTGTAAATCAGCATTAACTATATTACCAATTTGCTTATCTAAAGTAACTTGAGTATTAATCGTTTTTTCAACATCTTTTCCATTTAATAATGTAATTTTTGATTTCATATCTAATACAACATTTTGTGATTGATCTGTATATGTATCATACAAAAGTGTTACATTTGTCTTAGATATAGAATTCCACTTAATTAACCCCTTACTATCTTTATTATTATTTTTATTGATCTTTAAAATTCCATTTTCATATTTATAAGAAATATCTTCTCCAGTTGCAATAACTTTTGTTGGTTCCTTACCATTAATATTAGGAATCTTAATCTCAATACTCTTTGAAGAAATTGGATAATCATTATTTGCAATACCATCTTCAATATCAAAACTTACCATTGTATTATTAGTATCATATCTAATATATCTTGATAAAATTGCATTTAATATAGTATCTTTACTAGTTACCCAATTAACATTCAATTTAATAGTTTTATTAAATCTTTTTTGAATATTACTTCCATAAACATAAACGGCATCAAGTGTAACATCAGTTTCACTTATTAGTGAATTAATATTAACTTTATCATCTTTTTTATATTTAAAAGGAATAACTAATTTAATATCCCTATCACAAGGAATCTGATTTAATTCAATCACATTACCTTTAACTGCCTTAACAATGTCAGCATTTACTTTTTCTAATTCAAAATTTGTATTATTTAAAATAATAGAAGCATTTTTTAAATATCCAGTTTTATTAACTTTAATATTTAATGTTAACTCACCTTTATTATTTACATCTAAAACTACATTTTTTGAATCTCCAACTTTCGCATCAAATTCTACATTATCAGGTACAATTTGAATAGTTTGTCTTTCGTACATTTGTGAAAAGCCTGCTGCCATTACTGGTGAACACATATTAAGTAATAACATTATTACTGTTAATAATGAAACAATCCAGAATGATCTTTTCATACTTATCCTCCATTTACAATTTTTTATATATACATACTAAAATTATTTAAAAACATTATCAACCCTTATCTTTTTTCCATTTAAAATTTGTAACCTACGGAATTAAAAGACTTTAAACATACTTTAAGTTTATATTACAATAAATCTAAAAATAAATCTTAAACAAAATACCACCTCAAAATTCATAAACAAAAAGTCTGAGTTTCCATGAAATATAAACAAAAAAAATAACATTGGATTTTATCCAATGTTATAAAAACTTTTATTAAATTAACCAAGTTCAATTTCATTTCCTTCATTAACAAAAGCAAATGTATATGCTTGCATATCAATCTCTTTTCTGGAACGCTCTTTAATAATTGTACCAATTCTAATCTGAGGAGAATCAATAATTCTAGCAGCAATAATAGCTTCATTATTACCTTTAGCACCTGCATGAGCCATACCTCTAAGAGCACCTAAAACAACAATATTATCTTCAGCAATAACCTCAGCACCATCATTAACATCACCAATAATAACAACACTACCTTCAAACTCAATTTTTTGACCAGAACGAAGTGAAGCTTTATAAAACTTAGTCTCAGAAGATGCAATCTCTTTTCTAAAATCTTTTTTAATACCATGAAGTCCCATAGTCCTTGGAGTATCAAAAGAAACTTTAACTTTAATAGCTTTTTCAATCATATATTGAATCTCATCAATCTCAGCACTTTTCAAAACTTTTCCAGTAACCAAAATTGGTGTCTTTTCTTCTTTATAAAATCTACGAAGCTCCGGTAATCTCAATCTTAAATTATCAATAATTTCTTCTCTAGAAGAATTATCTTTAATCTTTAAAATTATACAATCTCTTTTTAAAAAAATATTAATACAATTTGCCATTTCTAATCATCCTTATCTAACTGACATCATCTGTGAACTAGCTGCCATATCTTCCTTAACTTCAACTGCATTCATACCCAAATATTGAGCAAAAATATCTCTTGCAATTGGAGCAGTATAAGCACCATGCTCACCACGCTTAACATACACTGCAACCGCAATCTTTGGATCATCAAAAGGTCCAAAACCAACAAACCACGCATTAGCATGACCACTATTTCCAATAGAAGCAGAACCAGTCTTACCTCCAATAGAAATAGTAAAATCTTTAAAATATTTATAAGCTGTACCACTTTCATCACTAGTAACATTCTTCATACCATTTTTAATAGCTATCAAATCTGTTTGAGATATATCCAAATCGGCACCTGAATTATTATCAACCCCCAATTTATCATGAATATATGAATCAAGTTCATTTCTTGAAACATTAGTACCATCTGGATTATTAATAGATTTAACAATAGTAACATCTATATTCTTACCACCATTTGCAAGCATAGCTGTATATTTAGCCATTTGTAATGGAGTATAATCATTATAAGATTGTCCTATAGCTGTTTGAATAGTCTTACCACCTGTCCACTGCTTATCAACATCAGGTCCAGACAAAGTACCAGATATCTCATCAGGCAACTCAATTCCAGTCTTACTACCAAGTCCAAATTTCTTAGCAACTTCATCAATTTTAGCAATACCAGCTCTACGTCCTGCTTCATAAAAGAAGAAATTACAAGAAACTTCAATAGCTTGAGTAATATTAAGCCATCCATGACCACCAGGCTTCCAACAAGTAGGCTGATAATCTTTATAAAAAGTATATCTATATGTATCATTAATTTTATCATGTACAGATAACTGCTTACTCTCCAATGCAGCAACAGCTGTAACCATTTTAAAAATAGAACCCGGTGCTGATTTTTCTGAAATAGCCTTATTAATAAAAGGATGTCTATTATCATTTATATATCTCTGATAATCCGAATTACTAATACCATTTGTAAAAAGAGCAGGATTATAATTTGGATAACTAGCCATTGCCAAAACTTCACCTGTTTGAACATTTAAAACAACTGCTGCACCTTCAGAAGCATCAGAAGAATTATTCAATTTTTGAATATTCTCAATTCCTTTTGCTAAAGAATCTTCTGTAATCTTTTGTAACTGTGAATCAAGTGTCAACATTACATCACTTCCAGAAACAGCCTCTTTAACAACCAATTCATCAGTAACAATACCATTAACAGACATATCAATCTGCTTAATACCATCTTTACCTTTCAAATATTTATCAAATACTTTTTCAATTCCAGCCTTACCAATTTTATCATTCATACTATAATCAGGATTAACTTTCAATTCTTCAGCATTAATCCTTTGAATATATCCCAAAATATGTGACGCCATTTCACCATAATTATAATTCGTAGTAGGCTCATTAGCTGTACTTACACCTGGAAATTTTGAACTCATAACATTAAAAGTATCTCTACTACCAATCGAAATATCACTAGCAAGAGTAATAGATCTCGTACTACTATAACCATTTTTCTCAATAGCATATCTCAAAGTAACAATTTTTCTTTGATTATCCAAATTAGAATCAACAACACCATATCTATTAACAAAATAGTTAAAAACTTGCTCTTCATTAAAATTCAAATCAATCTTATTAGTTTTTTTAAAAACTTCAAAATCGCTACCCGTATATGTAAATGGATTTACATTAATAGGAAATTGATCAATATATTTATCTCCATTATTTTCAAGAGTTTGAGCAATCAACAATAAAGTAGAATTTAATGTAATATTATCAATCTTAGTCTTATAAAACTCTAAATTATATAACATTTTAGTAGAAATCAACTTATTACCACTAGAATCTAAAATATCTCCTCTTGAAGCTTTAACAACCATATTCCTAGATAACCTAGTATTAGAAATTTTACGATATTCAGGACCTTTAACAATTTGTAAATTAAATAAACCAAATAAAAGAATAACCCCAGACAAATAAACTATAATATATAATAAATTAAATCTTAGATTATTATTACGTTCTTTCATTACACCTCCTAATAATATCTAGTTAATACTTGCTTAACTTTAAAAGCATCTTCCAAATAATAACCAACTTTTTTCAAAATTGGATAAAAAATCATAACTAATAAAACATTAAACAAAGTCTCAACTAATAATACCAATAAAAACATAATAAAATTAAAAACTACACCATACTTAATTACAGAATACAAAATTTGTAAAACCTCATATCCAACTGTAGCAACTGCAACCATTACTAATACTGTAATTAAATTATCTTTAGCAAAACTCTTATCTAAAACTTCACCAAGATATCCGCACAGCTCCTAAAAATATTCCTGTAAATCCTATACCTCTTCCAATCAAAATATCAATAAACAAGCCACAAAATAATCCTGTAACAACACCTAATTTTTGTCCAATAAATAAACCAACATAAAGTACAAATATCACAAACAAATTTGGCATAATTCCTCTAATATTAAACCAAGTAAAAAAATTAACTTGTAAAAAATAGATAATTAAAAAAGCTAAAATTAAAATTAAAACAGACTTAACTTTTTTCAAACTAAACCTCCATATTTAATTTACAATTACTAATACATTAGTTAATTTATTAAAATTAACAGCCGTTTCAATATTTGCATATTTATCACTTTCATTTTTAGTATTAATAACTTCTTTTATTTTTCCAATCAAAATTCCTTTAGGATAAATTCCACCGATACCCGAAGTATATACTTCATCACCCTGTAAAACAGTAGCTTCAGTTGGAATATAACTAGCCTTTAAAATAGAACCTTGATTTAACTGTCCTTTAATCAAAATAGTTGACTCAGCTGTAGAAATATTTCCAGAAACCGTACTAGCAGTATCAGTAATTAATTGAACTTTAGATGTAGTTTTATTAGTTGATATAACATATCCAACCAATCCATCAGAAGCAATAACTGGCATATTAACTCTAACACCATCATTTTCACCAGAATTAATAACTAATACCTTATCATAATTACTAATACTTTTCTCTATAATTGTAGCAGGAACAGTTTGATAATCAGAATATTTATTTTTCAAATTCATAAAATCTTTCATTTTACCATTCTCAGCTTTTATAATCTCATATTCTCTAAGCTTTTCTTTAAGTTCAACATTTTCTTTAAGTAATTTACCATTATTATCTTTTAAAGTTTTAATATCATTTTTTTCTACTTGTGAAGAAAACATACCATTTCTAACAAATACCAATCCATTTTGAATTGTCAAAAAACCTTTAGACATAACTTCTCTAAACCCTGTAGTAGCTCCACCTAAATTAGATAAAACAACTATAAGAATTAACAAAATAATTGATACAATAATTCCAATCAACCTTGTTTTATTATCTTTCATACTCATTCCTCACAATAAATTTTATAATTAACTAAATTAAAATTTCTTTATACAAATCCATATCATTAATAATTTTCCTCATACCTAAAATTACTGTATCTAGTGGTTCATCAGGAATATAAGTTTTAACACTTGTTGTTTCAAAAACAAAAACATCAATATTCCTAATAAAAGCTCCTCCACCAACAATATAAATACCATTTTTCAATACATCAGATGATAACTCTGGAGGTGTATTAGATAATGCATAAACAACAGATTCCATAATAGCATTAAGCGATTTCTCCATTGCTCTTCTAATATCATGTGAACTAACATTAACATTTTTAGGAACACCAGTTGCTGTATCAATACCTCTAATCTGTTGTCTCAAATCAGCAACTAAAGGAGTAGCACATCCTAAATCAAATTTAAGTCCTTCCGCAACTGAAAAATTAATTCCAAAATTTAATCTCCTCTTCATATATTCAATAATCTTTTGATTAAAATAATTACCAGCGACTTTCAAAGAAGCTCCAGAAACAACACTTCCTAGAGATACAACTGCAAATTGCGTTCTACCACCACCAATATCCAAAACAGCTTGTCCTTCAGGTCTAAGTACATCAAGCCCTAAGCCAATAGCAGATGCTACAGGCTCATAAATAAGAGAAACTTCTCCAGCACCAGCTTGAATCAAAACCTCTTCAACAGCCTTAATTTCAATTTCTGTAACATTAACAGGAATTCCTACAAGAACTCTCGGTTTTCTAAAACTAAATTCTTTTCCAGCTTTTCTAATCAAATCTTTAAGTAAATAAAGAGTATATTTATAATCAGCAATAACACCATCTTTAAAAGGCCTTACCATCTTCAAAGTATCAGGAGTTCTATCAAGTAAATCTTGTGCTTTTTTTCCAGTAGCAACAACATTCATATTTTTTTGATTTAAAGCCAAAACAGATGGCTCTTTTAAAATAACTTCAGAGTCTTTTGCTGTAAGTAAAATATTTGATGTACCAAGATCAATTGCAATATCTCTTGACTTAAAATCAAAAAAGCTCATTAACTACTTCCTTTCTTGAAAAAATACTTTCAAATTTATTATATCCAATAACTACATGATCTAACAACTTAATACCCATAATTTTAGAAGCCCTATAAAGTTCTATAGTTAATTTAATATCAGAATTACTAGGAGTTGGATCACCACTAGGATGATTATGTACTAAAATAATCTTTTCAACTTTTAATTTAATTGCTTCAGACAAAATCAATTTTATTGAAACATTAGAAAATGAAACATCTCCTATAACAATATCTTTAATACAAACAACTTCATTTTTAGTATTAAGCAATAAAAGTTTAATTATTTCTTGCCTTTCAAACATCATTTCATTCATCAATAAATCTGCAACATCATTAGCAGAAATTATTTTTTTATTAATATTATTAATTGGTGAAAACATTCTCTTAGCAATTTCACATACAGACAACAATTGAATAGCCTTTACATTACCAATTCCCTTAATTTGTTTCAAATCTGTAATTGATAAATTAGAAAATTGATTAAAAGAATTAATTAATTTAAGTAATCTATTAGCAATTTCAATTGAATTTTCCCCTTTAATTCCATTTTTTATTATAATTGATAACAATTCAGCATTTGAAAGATTTCCAACACCATACATCAAAGCTTTTTCATATGGACGCTCTGATTCAGGCAACTCTTTAACACTTAATGACATTACTGCCTTTCTGCCCCTAATAAATTAAAATTTTTTATATAAGAAAATTGCAATTATAATTCCAACTATACTCGCAATATTAATTTTAATAGTTAATGCAAATGTTAATTTTAAAACTCCCATATCTAAAACAACTGGTTGTGTAATTCCAAAACTCTGTCCATATGAAAGCCATTTAAGCCATGTAACTGTTGATGAAAGCTCACCTATAAGCCCACCAATAACAATTCCACATAAAACAAATATTAAAAATAGCCATGAATTTTTTGACATTTTTCTCATCCTTCTTTCGTATATTAATTATTCAATAATTTCCAAGTTTGCAAACTTTGCCATAAGTCTCTTATGACCAACTTTATTAAATTCAATATCAACTTTAATATCTTCATTTTCAGGTTCTAATGCAACTATAACACCTTCACCAAACTTCTTATGAAAAATATTTTGTCCAACTTTATATTTACTTAAATCAACAGTAGATGTATTTCTAGCTTTAATATTATCCAAAAATGACTCAGCAGTTCTAAAATTAAACTTACTTTTAGTTATATCAAACTTAGATTTAGCAATATTATTAACTTTTTCCTCTTTTTCAACATTCTGCTTAACAAGTTCCTTAGGAATTTCACTTAAAAACCTTGAAGGTTTATTATAACTTGTATAACCAAATAACGTCCTTTTATTAGCAAGTGTAATAAACAATAGCCTTTTAGCTCTAGTAATACCTACATAAAATAGCCTTCTCTCTTCCTCGATTCCTTCAATAGTACTAGCTGACTGTTCTCCAGGAAAAATTCCGATCTTCAACACCTGCCAAAAACACTACAGGATACTCCAATCCCTTTGCACTATGTAAAGTCATAAGAGTAACTTTATCATCAGAATCATCAATATTATCAACATCACTAGATAAAGACAAATTCTGTAAAAATTCATCAAGCCCATTTTCTGCATACTCTTCTTCAAATTCAGAAACAACAGTCAAAAACTCCTCCAAATTTTGAATCCTAGTTTCAGACTCAACAGTATTTTCTGCTTGAAGAGAAGCCATATATCCAGATTTAATTAAAATCATTTTAACTAATTCAGTAATAGTCAAATCAGCATCTTTCAAAACTTCAACCATTTCAACAAAATCAACAACATTACCTTGAATTCTAGGTATAAATTTTTCTGATTGTTTAATAATATTATACATCGAAGTTTCATTTTCAATAGCAAGCTCTTCAATCTTATTAAGAGATACTCCACCAATTCCACGTTTTGGCTCATTAATAATCCTAGTTAATGCCAAATTATCACTTTGATTAGAAATTAATCTTAAATAAGCAATAATATCTTTAATTTCTTTTCTTTCATAAAACTTTAATCCACCAATAATTTTATATGGAATACTTTCTCTCATCAAAATATCTTCAATTGCTCTAGATTGTACATTCATTCTATATAAAATAGCAAAATCAGAATAATTCAATTCTTTACTACTTTTTAATTCCTCTATTTTATTAGCAATAAATGAAGCTTCATCATATTCATCTCTTCCTGTATAAATATATGGCAATTCACCATTAGTATTCTCAGTCCAAAGCCTTTTATCATATTTATTAGTATTATTTTTAATAACTTCATTAGCAACTTTAAGAATATTTCCAGTACATCTATAATTTTGTTCTAACTTTATAATCTTTGTGCCTTCAAAATCTTTTTCAAAATTCAAAATATTAGAAATATCCGCACCCCTAAAGCTATAAATTCCCTGATCATTGTCTCCAACAACCATAATATTCATATTTTTTTTTGCTAACATAGAAACCAATTTAAACTGTGATTTATTAGTATCTTGATACTCATCAACTAAAATATATTTAAATTTATCTGAATAATAATCAAGTACATCTTCATTTCCAATCAATAAATCAATTGTTAAATTAATAATATCATCAAAATCAAGAGCATTATTTTCTTTTAATTTTCTTTGATATAAAGAATAAATTTTTCCAATTTTCTCTTTTCTATAATCACCTTGATATCTAGAAATAAAATCGTCAGACTTAATCATCATATTCTTAGCATTACTAATTTCATTTATAATAGATTTTTCAGTAAAAATCTTAGAATCAATATCTAATTCTTTCAAACATTTCTTTACTAAAGTTTTCTGATCAGCACTATCAAAAATAACAAAAGAAACATCATATCCTAATCTATCAATAAATTTTCTCAAAATCCTAACACAAATTGAATGAAAAGTTCCAAGCCAAATATCATTAATAACATCCCCAACTAAATTCTGAATTCTTTCTTTCATTTCATTAGCTGCTTTATTCGTAAATGTGATTGCTAAAATATTCCATGGTCTAACATCACAATCATCAATTAGATGAGCAACTTTATATGTCAAAACTTTAGTTTTTCCACTACCAGCACCAGCAATCACTAAACAAGGACCATTTATTTGATTAACAGCCTCTCTTTGCTTTGGATTCAATTCATTCAATAAATCAAGCATATTTCATCCTTCCATACATTAACTATTTTTCAATTTTTCAGTTGTATCTGCTGTAATTAAATTATCAATCATTTCATCTAAATCACCATCTAAAAAATTCTGAAATTTAAAAACACTAAAACTAATTCTATGATCTGTAATTCTTCCTTGTGGATAATTATATGTTCTAATTTTTTCACTTCTATCAGCATTGCCAATCTGACTTCTTCTAGCAGATTCAATTTCACTATCTCTTTCTGCTTTTTCTTTTTCATATAAACGAGATTTCAATAACTTCATAGCATAATCTCTATTTTGAAATTGAGATCTTTCTGTTTGACATTCAGCAACCATACCTGTTGGAATATGAATTAATCTTACTGCAGAAGATGTCTTATTAACATGTTGTCCACCAGCACCAGAAGCTCTAAAAACTTCCATTTTAATATCAGCAGGATTAATAGTAATATCAATATCCTCAACTTCAGGTAAAATAGAAACAGATGCTGTAGATGTATGAATTCTTCCACTTGCTTCTGTATCAGGAACTCTTTGAACTCTATGAACACCACTTTCAAACTTCAATCTACTATAAGCACCTTTACCAGTAATAATAAAAGAAATTTCTTTGTATCCACCAAGTTCTGTAGCATTTTCATTTAAAACATCAAGCTTCCATCCTTTTCTATCACAATACATTGAATACATTCTAAATAACGTAGCTGAAAATAAAGCAGCTTCATCACCACCAGCACCAGCTCTTATTTCACAAATAACATTTTTGTCATCATCAGGATCTTTAGGAATTAATAGAACTTTTAATTCAGATTCTAAAACAGGTAATTTTTCTTTTGCCTCTAGCATTTCAGCTTCAGCTAAATCCTTCATATCAAGATCATTAAGCATCTCCTTAGATTCTTCAAAATTTTTCTTAACAATTTTATACTCTCTATATTTTAAAACAATTGGTTCAATATCAGAATGTTCTTTCATCATCTTACGCCATTCTTCTTGATTAGAAATCACATCTGGATCACTAATTTTTTTTGTTAAATCTTCATACTTAGATTCAATTTCTTCTAAATTTTCAAACATAAATTCTCTCCTATATATACTCTGAAAATTATACTATAAAAAACCTCATTTTTCAAGTTATAAAACTTTATTCCGTAAGATAAAAAACTTATTATAACTGAACAAAATTATAATCATAATTATACATATCCAAAATATTCTTTTCACGATTACTACTAGAAAATAAAATAACTTGATTATCAATCTTATATAAATAATCTAAAATCACTCTTAATCTCTTATCATCAAAATATGCAAAACCTTCATCAATAATAACAGGTACTCTTTCATCACAAATCATTAAAACAATTGAAATTCTAATAGAAAAATAAATTTCCTCAATAGTTCCATAACTCAATCTTTCTATATCATAAATTTTATTATTACAATCTTCAACAGTAATATTATCATTAAGATAAACTTTTATATATTTACCATTTGTAATCAATTTAATAATATTACCTAAATTATCAAAAAATTTTGGAATAACAGAATTTTTTATTTCATTATAAGATTCTTCAAGTAAAACTTTCGCAAGATTATATCCATCATTTTTCTTAGATAACTCAACAATCTCATTTTCAAGAATATCTTTTTCTTCAACAAAATTAACGTACTTTTCCAATTTGGGCAAAATATTAGAATATTCTAATTCTAATTTTTTCTTATCTAAAATAAGTGAATTTTTCTCATCAATTAATTTAT
>ERZ773197.903-NODE-903-length-21929-cov-2.727210_pt1 | contig 21929 bp, 16 predicted proteins | sample MGYA00580999_ERZ773197 | MGnify/ENA primary metagenome ERZ773197 (study PRJEB29015, sample SAMEA2738166) | human oral metagenome | biome: human oral; feature: human-associated habitat; material: saliva | place: China | collected 2185 ...
CCTGTAGCTAGCGTTCATCCTGAGCCAGGATCAAACTCTTCATTGTAAATATGATATTTGTTTGTTTTCTGTTTCAGAATGTCGTATCCATTGAATCGTAGATTGACGTTAGCAAAAACAATCTCATAAGAGATCATTCATTACCCGAGCACCTACTTGAAAACAAGTAAATGCTTCGTTGTTCTTATATCTTCCTTGATTCGTTTATGTAAGTAAGTCAAATTATCGCTGCAATCTTATTGGTTAGCATTGCTTCCCGATTGCGAGTGCAAAAGTACGGTGTTCTTCCGAAAACTCCAAGGGTTTCGCGGAAAAAGTCCCAGTTTTTTCTCAAAACCCGCGGATTTGCAATCTAATTATATTGCAGAATCACCCGTTTCATCGATATTCGGCATAAGAAAAAGGAGGCGAGCTTTTCATCAAAAAGCACGCCTCCCGGGAAAGTCGTCACGCAAAATCGGCCAAATCCACAAATTTTCCTCTCTTCCTCCGCTCTGCAATCAACGCATTGAGCTCTTCTCTTCGTCTTTTCGCGATCCAACGACGAACAAAGATGTTAGGTGTGGCTACTCCAATGGAGAGACACAAGACGATCAACCCCGCATTCAAGAGATTGCCAAAAGCACTCATAAATTCTGTCGCGTCTGTGCCGAGATGCACGAAGCCAAAAATCCCTCGATACATCAAGATTCCCGGAACCATCGGTATGACACCGGGAATAGTCAGGACGTGGTTAGGACTTCTCGTTGCATGTACGAAACGCACAGCCAACAATGAAATGAGCGTTGCGCCCGCCAAAGAACCAAGTATGAGTCCTTGGTGCAAATCAAAGGCAATAAAATTGCGAAGGCACATGCCTAACACTCCAAGAAGAGCTACAATGGGAAGGGAACGCCTGGGAACATTGAAGATCATGCCGAACCCCATGGCAGAAATGCCGGTCACGATCGCAGCTTCCCAATAAGAAATGATGGGTTGCATGCTCAAATTGCCCAAAAAATTGGTCACCCCGCACACACTCACGGCCAATACGATGCCGAAGGTCATTGATGCAATTTGCAAGGCGGCATTCCCCAGGCGCGCCAGTCCGACGAGCAAATAGTTGTCGAGCATGTCGTCAAGGAAATTGATCAGGGCTACTCCGGGTACCAGGAACAAAGCACTACACAGGAAAGGATGGTAGGGGCATTTCGTGAACCCTTCGGGCAGAAGGAGGAACATCAACCAAGCGGTGAGCGTGGCAATGAACGCGGTGAGCGCCGTCACCATATAGAAATTGAAGCGGTTGGTCAACATAAAATGGCGCACCGTGAAGCCGACAAAGCCTGAAATCGCAGCCGGAATGAATGAGGGCCAGTCTCCCCCGAACAAAACTGCAAACCCTCCACTGCCAAGGGCGGCACCCAGCGTGACCCCCCATGCCGGATAGTCGGGTTGTGTCAAAGTTGGGTCGCTCAATTTCCGCTCAAACGATTTTATAGACTCGTCTTCGCGAATGGCTTTCCATGAGAGCTGGCTCACATCGGCCAGCACCTTCATATTGATGGTGTATTTGTCAGAATGAACAAACCGGCTGAACGAATGCGTTTCGTCACAATAGCTGACTTTGACTGTTCCGTATAGGATGTCTATGTGCAAATTGTCATTGTCCAACCCCAAAAATGCCGCAACTCTGCGCATATTGCGAATGATCCGGTTGCTGTCTGCTGCACTTTCCATCAAAATGATGCCCACCTTAACCAGTATGTTGAGCTTTCGATATAAATGCCGCGGGTCTGTTTTTATCGTAGTAGCTGCCATAGGGAATAACTTATCGAGTAGAAGACAAAGTTACGAAATGCTTTCATTACTCACACCGAAAGTAGGCAAAAACAAAAGCCTCAATCTGCATTTGCAAATTGAGGCTCTGTTGTCGGCGCGGTGCATCATTTTTTGTTCTTCGCTGCATCGCTGTTTTCGTAAACGTCTTTCAGAGAATCTCTGCGTTCGTAGATTTTCTCGGGGTTCTTTTGACCTTCTTGCGTAATGGTGGTCTCACCATGACGGCTATCGGTCAGGATCAGATGCCACTTGCTGTCTTGATAGACCGGAGTGAAATACATCATTGTCGTCGCATCCGGTGCTCCGTTTCGCCCTTTCATGAGTACCACGTTGCAGGCCACTTCATTTTTATCGGCGGCGTAGAACTTGACATACTCGATGGAGTAAGCATCAAAATCGAAGTTTTTCCAGAAGCTGACGTAGTCGTCCATCTCCTTATTTGAGAGGAGCTCCATCTCACTTCCGGCACCTGCGGGACGAGAATAAAGCATCTGCGCCGCATCGTAGTACTTTTTGTTCTTCAAGAAGCCAAAGAATTGCGCGATGGTCTGCTGCACATCTGCCGTATCCTTCTTCGTCATGCTTTGTTCGAACTCGGTAGGTTGCGGTCCTTGCTGCTTTTCGGACTTGCAACCGGTGCAAGCCGTGAAGAGCATGCCCACTGTCAGAAGGGTTAAAGCGAGGAAATGTTTCATCTTCATGTCCTTAAAATAAAAAGCAAAGAGCAGGCAGGCAAGCCTGCACTGCTCTTCGCATTATTCATTACGTCTTGTAATCGAGAGATTACTTACGACGCGTGTTGTTCGTGTCGTTGTTGAGCGTACCCTTGATGGTTACGGTGATGTGTGCATCGAATGCACCCCACGAGTAAGCCACCTTAACCGGTACACGCACGTGGTAGTCCTTGAAGGCCTTCTGCTGCGTGGTGTAAGTGAACGAGGGCAGATGATTTACATCATAAGCTGCGTAACCGGGCACGAGAGCCGACGGGGGCAATACGACAGCCGTACCACCATTCATGTGGAGACCACGGTCACCGAAGGTCTGAACGAGCTTGGTGTTGCTGATGTTGCTACCGTTGAGGTCGGTCGTCCATTCGCTTTCGTTGGCCACGTAGATTGCGCTGACACCATAGAGGTTTTCGAGCGTTACGTGATCGTTAGCCAAGATTGCGGCAGCGTTGCGATCGCGCCAGTCAATGAAGTTGGCAATGTTGGCGAATGCAAGCGATTGCGTGGTCGTGCCGATGTTTGCATCGGTGAATTCAACAGCACCTTCGAAGTTGAGGTCGAGCGGACGGAGGAACTTCACATCGAATTCCGTGTCACCGTTCGTCTTAACCACCTTCTCTTCGCCCTGTGCGCAAACCGTAGTTACATAACCTACGCGAGCGGTGAGGGTCTGAAGCTTGTTGAGTTCCTTGTGACCTGCATTGTTCAAGAGAACCTGCGTGGTCGGGTTGTTGAGCAACTCGATGGTACCTACCTGATCGTTGGTGATCTGAGCGATCTTCTTGCCATTAGCATAGAGTTCGCTACCCGTATTGTTGACGGTGAGCTTGTACATCTTACCATCCGTTCCGGGAACGACGTCTTCCTTAGGCATAACGAAGCGCCAGCCGGAGTGTACCGAATTCAAGACAGCCTGAGAGTAGCCCGTGAGAGGAGCAATCTTCACAGTACCGTTCAGGTAGCTCTCGTTGATCGAGTACATGAACTTCTCGAAGCGGTTGAACTGCGTGTTGTTGGGTTCGATGTAGAAGTGCATACGCAATTCCTGCTCATCCGTGCGGATGTTGTTCTTGAACCAGTCGTTGCTGATGCGCTTACCGGCGAAGGTAGCAACAGGAGCAGCCTGTTCAGTTGCAGGATTGTAGTTCAACTTCACAAAGAAGCGAACGCTGGGATCGCCCTTCTTCTGCACCTTGACGTAAGTAGTCACCGTTTCACCGGCCTTGAGGTTGGCAACCTGAGACTTCTTGATGTTGTCCCAAACGAGGTTCTTGCCATCGGCGCTAAGTTTCACCTGACCGAGCACCTTGTTGGCGGGTGCAGCAGCAGCAACTTGGTTGTTGAAGGTGAATTGCGTCAGTTCGCCTGCATTGTTCTTCACGAATTCCCACTCATTAGCTTCGAGCGAAGCCTTGTCCTTGATGACCTTAGCGAGATCTTCTACCTTAGCAGAGTATGCGTCAGCCGCATTTTCGTTTTTGCTGCAAGTGAACTTGAGTTCGTTCTTATTGGTGAAGTCCGTGATGACAGCGTCCTTCTGCGAGATGTGTACCGTGAAGAAGCCGAGCGTAGCAACGTCTTCCGTACCGTGAACGAGAGTTACACGAACGGTAGCCGTCTTACCTACGTTTACGAAGGGTTTGTTGGCATCGTAGTTCGCCTTGATGAGACCGGTCTTGCTGTCGAGCGTGAATGCTTCGTAAGACTTGTCGTTAGCGTCAGTCTTCACGAGACGATATTCGTAGTGGAAACCGTTCTTCGTGAGGCGGCTCACAGCTTCAGCGGCGTTCTGATCCATAGCGATGGTCGTACCGTCCTTCTGAACGCCGTTGGTGCGGATCTTCGTAGCGATAGCCAAGGAGTCACCCTCGTTGTTGATGTCCCAACCACTGGTTTCGTGACCCTTGTCTACACTTGCCACAAGACTCTTGTCGAGATCGAAGATTTCGAGCTTGCTGAATTGGTTCGTGTAGATAGCATCGTAAGCCGAAGTGATGATGCGGGGCGTAGCACCGGGAGCCTTGTACTGAAGAGCTGCGGTGGTTACAAACTTGTCGACATCGATATCCTTCGTTGCGCCCTGGATGTCGAGGACGAGCTTCAGGAGACCGTTTTCAACCGTAGCCTTCTTCACCTTGATCACAGCAGCGCTGTTCGTACCGCGGTAAGCGCGATCGATGGGAAGGTAAGTGAAGTTGGCAGCAGCCGTGTCGATTTTCGCACCTGCGGGGTTGAGGTGATAAACAGCCTCAGCGTAACGGCTGGTGAGCACGGGAGCGCCACCTACCTGCGAGGGAGCCTGCTTATATTCAACAACACCGTTCACAACCTTGTTCACATTCCACTTGTTGTAGCTAAACTGGTTGCTTTCGATGGCTTCGATACCACGATAGTAGCTATCGGGGATGAGTTCGAGGCCAACGAGGAGGTTGTATTCGAGGAAGTTCAGGCGCTCGTTGATTTTAACGATCTGTTCCTTGATGGGATCAACCTGATCCTTGATCATCTGTTCAACCTCTGCCTTCGTGGGACGATCAGCAAGCTTGGTCTTCACGTCAGCGAGTTCCGACTTCACTTTACCGAGTTCGGTCTCGAGGTCAACGAGCTTCGCCTTGTTGTCAGCAGCTGCCTTCTTGTTGTCAGCAACACCTTGTTCGAGCACGGCCACCTTCTGCAGAGCTGCGATTTGCTCAGCGCTGAGGAAGTTCTTCGTTTCAACTGCTTTGAGACGACCTTCGAAGGCGTCGATCACAGATTTCTGCGCATCGATGCGATCGCTGAGTGCCTTGTCAGCCTTAACGAGATTTTCAGCCTTTTCGTTGCAAGCCTTTTCAAGTGCATCCACGTTACCCTGAACAGCCTTGATCTTGCTAAGGATGTCAGCAACCGTGTCGTTGAATTCTTTCTTATCAACCTTGCCGTCGATGAGCGTCTGCAACTGAGCTTTCGCCTCTTCGAGACCCTTCACCTTCGTTTCGAGCGTTGCGATGTTGGCGAGAGCGTTCTGAAGCTGAGTAGCCTGAGCCTGAACCGTTGCGTTGGTTGCATCGAGATCAGCCTTCTTAGCGTAGGGATCGAGATCCGACTTCTTAGCGTAGTCAGCGAGCTTGGCTTCGATCTCGGCAGCCTTCTTGTTGGCGGCATCGAGCTGACCCTTCAAGGTGGTGATTTGGCCATTCAGGTCGTTCTTGACCGTTACGAGATCAGCCTTGTCGGCAGCGATCTCTTTGCGAATGGCAGCAAAATCATCATCGTAGTCCTTGCAGGACACGAAAGAGCAAGCAGGGGCTGCCACAACGAGCAAACCGAGCAATGCGCCATTAATGATTTTCTTGTTCATTAGGTTATGAATTGAGTTTATAATTTGCTGTTTCCGTATCTCGTTGGTTGATTTTCATCAAGTTATGCAACCTAACACACCGACCTTTCGAGAATTGGAACGGGCACTGAGAGTTCTTTTCGTGCGACTAACGCGTCGCAGTTGCGGTTCGTGAGGATATATTCCACTCCTTCACTGACGCTGCAAATTTAGGAATAAAATGCGAGTTGCCAAACGTTTTGCGTAGGAACTTGTATTTTTTTCGGGCAACCTCCCGTCCGATGTCCATCGGGTGCGGAGGAAGGAGCGTCAATATAGCGTGTTTGCGGCTCCCCTCTTCTCGCCGCGGAACAAAGGTAAGCGACTGAAATTGAAACCCACATAAAGTTGAATGTAATGAATGGAGTTGAGCAGCCTGAAATTGTCCAGTCGGTAATCGTACAGGTAGCTTACAGTGGAAAGTCCCGCGTAATAGATGCCATTGGTGCGCACCAGCCCCAGCCGGAAGATGCAATCGAACTGAAAGTTCTCGATGTTGCGGCGCAGTGTTTGCGTCGAGAAAGTCTCTCCGCGTTGATATTTGTAGCCCAGCGCCGGGGCAGCACTGACAGAAAGCAGCCATCCGCGCCAAGGTACCCAATTATAGGCATAGCCGAGCGAGACGGCAAACTGTCGATATTTGATTTGATCGATGCGCAGCGCCTCGTTCAGCTGTGCCTGCGGTGAAATCGTTTTGAAGAACGCTTCTGTTTTCTGCGCATCGAAGTGTAGGGCCTGGTTGTCGTAGCGTGCGCCCAAGAGCCAGGAACCTGCGCTGCGCAATTGCACTGTGCTCAGCGAAAAAGCGGCGGGATAGGAGAAATGGCGATAGTTGAACACGTAATAAGCATTGACCGCCAGTGTGTGCGTGTGCATGGCTTGGAAACGAACATTGCGAATTTGCGCATTGTCCACGCCTTCAATTCCCGTTGCACTCAGGAGATTGAAATTCCCCTTGCTCGACACGTAGCTGAAATCGAATCCCACCTTCGAATTGTAGGCCGTCACCGTCCACTCCGACGAATGGCTACCGTAGTGATCGGGCACCACGCCAAACGAATAGCCGAGTGTGAGGCCGTGCCACGAGATGTAGGGGCCGATTTTTACGGTGTGCGCCGGCGAGAACGTCAACGCCTGCGATTTTCCTTCGGCGTCAGTGCCTTGCAACCGGATCAGTTGCAAGAAATGTGTATTATATAATTGTACCTGCCCCGCGTAACGATTTCGTTGCACATAGGTTGTGTCGACCGTATTGAACAAGGTGCTCACGTCATTGAGCAGATCCCACACAAGATGTTCGCGGTGCCGGCGCCAAACGATGCGGCAATCCTCGGGAATGTTGCGCCAGCGCTCTTCTTTTTTCTTTTTCCACCGGGGTATCAGTCCGTAGGGCGAAAAGTCGACTTCCCACCACGCTTCGGCTCCTCGCCGTTCTTCGCCGATGCGCAACGTGTCGGGCACATAGCGCACCGCGATGTCACTGGCTCGCGGAATACTTCCTTGCAAATTCCACCGTTGTACGTTCCCCACCGTGTCGGCCGCCGGCTCGTTGGCTTCCGGCAAAAAGCAGGGCTCGCCCTTCCCACGCGCGGAGAGCGAGGGAAAGGCGAGCAGACAAAAGAGGGAAACACAGAAAAAACGGAGCATCGTTCAGTTAGTCGTAAGCAGAGGGGCCGTTGCAGCCCCCTTGCGATCAACCGATCTTCTTGAGCGTGCGCAAATAGGCGATGAAAGAATCGGTAGACGTAGGCATGTGGTGCGGCAGTTCGTCGGCCTTGGGAAAGAGTTTGACCGGATAGCCGTCGCCCCCTGTGGTCATGTAGTCGTCGGCCACAAGCACCAATTTCGTATTGGGGCGAATGGGCACGACACGGCCTGTGGGCAGCTGCAACGATATGGAAGTCACCCGACCGCGCTTGTCGAGCACGGGAATCACGCCGGAGGTCTGCACAAAGCCCAGTTTGCACTCCGTGTAGCCGAAGTTCATCAAATCGAGCAACTCGCGTCCGGTGTAACGATAGGCATTGAGTTTATTGGCAAAGGGGAGCACCTCGCCCACATTGAGCACTGTGATGTCGCCCTTCGGGAATCCCGAACGGATGCTGCCAAAATGGCTCACTCCCACCACGAGGGCGTCGTCGGGCAAATGCTGATCTCTGCGATAGGCCGCCGCATAGCTTTCACACACCAGGCGACCGATGGGGCTCTGACGGCGTGCGATGCGACGATCGTGCTCGATGGCCTGGTCCGCCTCGGTGAGTTTGCGGCTGAGCGGGATGCCCCGGAACAAGGTCGTGTGGTATTGCTCTTCGATTTGTGCTTGCAAACGAGCCGCCTTGTAGTCTAATTTAGCTTTGGGGTTGACACGCACCAGTTCGGGGGTGACTTTCACCACTTGATTGGTCAGGGTGTCGACCTCACATTTGAGCATCGAGACGTAAATGCCGTGCCACAATCCCTGCACCACCGGCACGGGACGTTTGCTGTTGGTTTCTCCGATCACGGCCAAGTGCGTATGTCCGGAAAGCACTCCGCAAAAGTCCGGATTGTCCATCGTCTTAAGGTTCTCTTCGTCGCGGTCTTCCCACACGGCACGTCCGTCTTTCATTTCCGTCCCGATGTGGCAGAGGATCAAGCGCACAGGGGCGTCGGCCACTTCCTTATAATTGGGCAAATGCCGCAGCGAGTCGAGCACGCCGGTGTAATTTCCGTCGAATGTCAAACCGGCTACACGACGCGCCGACGTTTGCCAAGGGGTGTTGCTGGTACTGAGGCCCACGAAGGCCACATTCACCGTCCGGTAGTCGTTGATGCGCACCGGCACCACGGCCCACGGCTGCACATAGTCGGGCTGTCGGCCGGTGGCGGCCTCGCGCACGTTGGCTCCCACGTAGGTCACATCCCACGAACGGGGTTTGTCCTCCACGTCGTTCCACTTTTTGGCCAGCACTTCCTGTCCTTCGTCAAATTCATGGTTGCCGAGCACGCTCACTCGTATGCCCATGTCTTTGAACATCTGGGGCATGAGACTCGTTTTGCGCGTGGCGTTGTAGAAAAAGCTGCCGCCGAAATTGTCGCCAGCCGAAACGGTGACGTTGTAGGGGTAGACGCGCTTGAGCGAATCGAGTGTTTGCACCACCCATGCGGCTCCGGGGACGTTCTGCGCGGGATTAGGCAGGAGTCCTGCGTGGAAATCGTTGAGCGAAATGACGGCAACGGTGACCGTGTTGCGGTCGGCCGCACGGAGCGAGGGAACGGTGGAGACGAAAGCGGCGCACAACAGCGCACCGGCCAGAAGAGAGTGTTTCATTATGGTCGAAGATTAAACTACGCAAAGCGGAAAATGCACCGCCCACGGCTTGTATTGGGCAAAGGTACTCATTTTTTGACGGCTCGACGGCATGAAGCGCGCCGAAAAAGGTTTTTCTCCTCTTCTCCCCCACTCTGTTGTCGTTTTCATTCGTGTGCGAAAGCATTCCGTCGCGGGAGAAACCCGACAAAACGCGGGGCTTTTGTGCATTTACCCCGCGAAATTTGCCCCAAACGGGGAACTTTCGAAACAAAAAAGCCCCATGACCGAAAATATCGGCCATGGGGCTTTTCGTAAATAGCATTGTTTCGGGCGACTGCATGAGACTCGACGTCGGTATGCAGCGGTGGGTCGCTGAGACCGCGCGCCTCGAAACGGCACTCCCAACTCTTTCTGAGATTCGGAGGAAGGAGGATCAATGATGCAGCCGGTCGGTCTTCTCAAACTGCTTGCGCGCGTAATCTACGGTCACCGTAAACTCTTTGCTATTGTTGGAAGGCGCTTCGAACATGGCTTCTGTCATGATCGATTCCACAATCGAACGCAAACCGCGGGCGCCAAGTTTGTATTCCACCGCCTTGTCCACCACGTAGTCGAGGACTTCGGGCTCGAAGGTCAATTTGATTCCATCGAGGGCGAAGAGTTTGATGTACTGCTTCGTGATGGAATTCTTCGGTTCGGTGAGAATATTGCGCAAGGCTTCCCGATCGAGCGGATTCAAATAGGTGAGCACCGGCAGGCGGCCGATGATTTCGGGAATCAGTCCGAAGGATTTGAGGTCTTGCGGCTCGACATACTGCATGAGATCGGAGGTATCGATTTTCTGCTTGTTCTGCACCGAATCGTAACCCACGGTGTGGGTGTTGAGTCGCTGCGCGATTTTCTTTTCGATTCCGTCGAATGCTCCTCCGCAAATGAAGAGAATGTTGTGCGTGTCGACCTGAATGTAGTCTTGATCGGGGTGTTTGCGCCCTCCCTTGGGGGGCACGTTGACGATGGAGCCTTCGAGCAGCTTGAGCATGCTCTGCTGTACGCCTTCACCACTGACATCTCGCGTGATCGAGGGATTGTCTCCCTTGCGTGCAATCTTGTCTATCTCGTCAATGAAGACAATTCCTCGCTCGGCTCTCGCCACATCGTAGTCGGCAACTTGGAGCAAACGGCTGAGAATGCTCTCCACATCTTCACCGACATAACCGGCTTGCGTGAAGACGGTGGCGTCGACGATGGTGAAAGGTACCTTCAACAGTTTGGCAATGGTGCGCGCCAGGAGAGTTTTACCCGTACCGGTCGAGCCAACCATGACAATGTTGCTCTTTTCAATCTCCACATTGTCGTCGGCCGCCTCCTCTTGTTGACTGAGCAAGCGCTTGTAGTGGTTGTAGACCGCCACAGACAGGAATTTCTTTGCATCGTCCTGTCCAATAATGTACTGGTCGAGGTAGGCTTTGATGTCTTTGGGTTTGGGAAGCTCGCCGAAATCGGCTTCCACGCTCTGTGCTCTTGCGGAGCGCAGACTCGTGTCCACGATTTCTTTGGCTCTTTCGGCACAGTCACTGCAGATGCAGGCGTCTGTGCCGTGTATGAGCATGTCGACTTGTGACGCGGGACGTCCGCAAAAGGCGCAATGCTCTTCTTGTGAATTGTGTTTAGACATAATGGAATGTAACGTGTTTGTGACGGCAGATCGGCACCTTCTTAGGCTTTGCGCGAGAGCACGCGGTCGATCATGCCGTATTCTTTGGCCTCTTGCGCCGTCATCCAGTAGTCACGATCGCTGTCTGCCCAGACTTTGTCGAAATCTGTGTGGCTGTGTTCGGAGATGATGGTGTAGAGTTCCTTCTTGAGCTTCATGATCTCACGGGCGGTGATTTCAATGTCCGAAGCCTGTCCCTGCGCTCCGCCGAGCGGTTGGTGAATCATGACGCGGCTGTGGGGCAAAGCCGAACGTTTGCCCTCTGCGCCGGCCACTAACAGCACTGCGGCCATAGAAGCGGCCATGCCGGTGCAGATTGTTGCAACGGGGCTTTGGATAAACTGCATGGTGTCGTAGATGCCCAGACCGGCATAGACACTTCCGCCGGGAGAGTTCACATAGATCGAAATGTCCTTGCCCGAATCTACAGAATCAAGGTAGAGTAATTGCGCTTGGAGCACATTGGCTGTGGTATCGTCGATGGGTGTGCCGAGAAAGATAATACGATCCATCATCAAGCGGCTGAACACATCCATCTGTGTGACGTTGAGTTGACGCTCTTCGAGGATGTAAGGGTTGAGATATTGGTTTTGTACGGCGACCACGTCGTCGAGCACCATAGAATTGATGCCGGTTTTCTGCGTGGCAAACTTACGGAAATCGGGATTCATGCGTTGCGTGGAATAAAATGAGTGAGTTCGGGGCTTCAATCACGAAGCACACCGTTGAAAATGGCGAATGAGGACAACGGATGTTGTTTCACCCGTTCGCCCTCATCCGAATTTGTTGCAAATAGTGTGCCCGATACACTATTTACCGGTGTACCATATGCTGTTTATGCGTTTTCAGCTTCGAAGAACTTCGCGAAATCTTCGAAGGAAATGCTCTTGTGCTCGAGTTTAACGACCTTCTTAAGCGCGTCTGCGAGCTTAGTGTTCACACTACGATCCACGAAAGCATTCATTTGGTTGCGATCTTTGAGCATTTCGTTGGCGTAGTTTTCGAGGTATTCCTCGGGCACGTTGGTCAAACCATACTGTGCAAACTGGATGCGTGCCGTTTGGAGAGCTGCCTCTTTGACGTCATTTTGGTCGATCGTCACCTTGTTTGCTTCAACAAGTTGCTCCTTAATGAGGTGCCAACGGAGTTCTTCGAGGCTCTTCTCGAAGTTCTTTTCTACGAATTCTTCGCCCTTGTCAGCATTTTGCAGCTTCATGAAACGCTTAAGAAGCGCTTCGGGGAATTCAAGCTTGCCCACTTTCTCTTCGGTGTACTTGCGTACATCGATAAGAAACTTCATGTCGGCATCCTGGTTGTACTGGTTTTGGAGGAGTTCCTTAACCTTGGCGCGCATTTCCTCTTCGCTCTTCACGGTGCCGGGCTCGAACACGCGGTCGAAGAGTTCCTGATCGTACGCAGCAGGTACGAAGCGGCTGATGCTGCTCACCTGGAAGGTAAATTTACCCGTGTGCTTTGCAGCTTCTTCCTTGTCGAGTTTGAGCAGTGCTGCCAACTCAGTTTCGTTGTGCGCCTCCGAAGGATTGAAGGTAATCACGTCGTTCACCTTGGCACCTTCGAAGATTTTCTTCTGATCTTCGCTCACGAAATAGCTGGGCATGAGGCTTGCCGTGTCAAGACTGATACCTCCTTCGAGAATATTACCTTCGGCATCTTGTTCAGCGAGGGCACCGCGCAAGATATCCTTGTCGGCATACTCCTGTACTTCCTCAGGACGTCCGGCTTGCTGCGCAAATGCCTTCACCTGCTGGTCGATTTGCTCCTCGGTCACCTCAACATCATAATAAGTGAGTTGATCTTCGCCGGTGAGTTCCACCTTAAACTCAGGAGCAAGTGCGATGTCAAATTTGAATTCGAAGTCATCTTGGTTTTCGATGTCCTGTGCTTGCTGCTTTTCCGACATCATCGGTTCGCCAAGCACGCTGAGTTTCTTTTCTTCGATGAACTTTTGGAGGTTTTCGCCCACGAGACGATTGATTTCATTCATCTTCACCTCCGTGCCGAAACGCTTATTGATCAAGCCGGCAGGCACTTTTCCTTTACGGAAACCGGGCATTTCGGCTTTCGCCGCGATATTTTTGAGTTCCTTCTTGACAGCGTCCTGATAGTCGGCCTTCTCCATCTTCAGCGAGACGAGGGCGCTCACTCCGGACTGTTCGAGAGTAATGTTCATGAGGTGTGGTGTTATATGCTTATTTATTATTGTCGAATAGCGTGAGCTTCCCACGATTGCTCCGTTTTAGGCAACGTTTCCTCGTGCAGAAGCGCCAATACAAAGATTCAGCCGAGGCGAGTCTATATATTTAGCGCAGCAAAGGTACTCTTTTTTCGGCGAAAAAGGCGTATCTTCGCACAAAATAATTCTCTTCTGATCATTTCTCAGTCAATGATCTCCCGAAACCACACCTTTCTACGATGAACCGACAAGATTTCCGAATCGTCTTCATGGGCACTCCCGACTTTGCTGTCGGCAGTCTGCGCGCCCTCGTCGAAGGCGGATACAATGTGGTGGCCGTTGTCACCATGCCCGACAAGCCTGTGGGGCGCCACCAGAGCGAACTCTCGCAAAGTGCCGTAAAACAATACGCCCTTGCGCACCACCTCCCCGTGCTCCAGCCGGAGAAATTGAAGGATCCCGATTTTCTGGACAGCCTGCGTAGCTTCCGTGCCGACCTCCAAGTTATAGTGGCCTTCCGCATGCTTCCCGAAGTCGTTTGGGACATGCCTCCTCATGGTACTTTCAATCTCCACGCCTCGTTGCTCCCGCAATATCGCGGTGCCGCCCCCATCAACTGGGCCATTATTAATGGCGACACCGAAACTGGCGTCACCACCTTCCTGCTCGACCACGAAATCGACACCGGTCGCATCATTCACCAAGCCCGCATCCCCATCACCGAGGCCGACAATGTCGAAACCATCCACGATCGCCTCCGCGACGTCGGAGCCGGTGTGGTGACACGCACCGTCGACGACATCATCGCCGGCAACATTCGCCCCGTCGACCAAGACACGCTCCCGACCGACGGCGAAATTCGGCACGCACCCAAGATCTTCAAAGACACTTGTCGCCTCCCGCTCGACATCTCGGTCAAACGTGCCTTCGACTTCGTGCGTGGTCTCTCGCCCTACCCCGCTGCTTGGACAGAGCTTGTGGACGAAAGCGGTAAGCGTACCGCACTCAAACTCTATGCCGCCCAACGCGAACAAGTGCAAGTCGGCGAAAAACCCGGCACCGTGCTCACCGACGGCAAAAACTATTTCAAGATTGCATTCCCCGACGGCTATCTCTCGCTCACACAACTCCAATTGGCCGGCAAAAAGCGCATGACCGTCACCGACTTCCTCCGTGGTTTCCATCCGGAGGGCGCCCTTCGCGTAGAATAATCCCCTCTCTCTCCCAGCATTCGCATTATGGCATTAGAAGCCCTCCCCCCTAAGCCCGGACTCGGCATGACCGCCGAATTGCACCTCGAAGATGTGCAGCGTGCCGTCGATGTTGAGCAGCAAGAACACCGTCCGCAACGCGTGCTCCCCGCTGAGTGGGCGCCCCAAAGCGCCGTTCAGCTCACCTGGCCGCACGCCGACACCGATTGGCACTACATGCTCGCCGAGGTCACCGAGACCTACGTGCGCCTTGCCTACGAAATCGCCAGTCGCCAGCCGCTCCTCATCGTCAGCCCCGAGCCCGACCAAGTGCAATCATTCCTCTCCCGTCGACTCCCCGCGGGCGCTTTGCAAAACGTGCATTTCGTCGCCGCCCCCTCCGACGACACCTGGGCGCGCGACCACGCTTTTCTCACTGTCCTCTCCGACAACGGAGCCGAACTGCTCGACTTCCGCTTCAACGGTTGGGGCGGTAAGTTCGCAGCCGAGCGCGACAACGCCATCAACCGCCGGCTCTTCGACACCGGTTGGCTGCATGGGCACTACGTTTCGGCCCTCGATTTCGAACTCGAAGGCGGTGCCATCGAGAGCGACGGCGCCGGCACGCTCCTCACCACGACCGCTTGTCTCCTCAATCCCAACCGTCGTCTCGAAGGCGACGCGGTGCCTGTGCCCGATCGCGGACAAGTCGAACTGCTACTCCGCGAACGCCTAGGCGCCGAACGCATCCTTTGGCTCCACCACGGCTATTTGGCGGGCGACGACACCGATTCGCACATCGACACCCTCGCTCGTCTCTGCCCCAACCACACCATCGTCTACGTCAAGTGCTACGATCCTGCCGACGAGCACCATGCCGAGCTCCAAGCCATGGAGACCGAGTTGGAAGCCCTGCGCACCGCCGACGACCGCCCCTATCGCTTGCTCGCGCTGCCCATGCCCGATGCCATTTATGACGAAGCCGGCGAACGCCTTCCCGCCACCTACGCCAACTTCCTCATCATGAACCGCGCCGTACTCCTACCCACCTACCATCAGCCCGAACATGACGAAGCGGCACGCAAAGTGTTGCAGCGCGCCTTCCCCCAGCATGAAATCGTAGGTGTGGACTGTCGCAGCCTCATCCGCCAGCATGGTTCGCTCCATTGCGTCACCATGCAATATCCTCGCGGTGTCGTTCGCTTCGACTAAGCCCTCCCGCACTTCTTCTCCCTCTCTATTTTCACACTCCGTCCCATGAAAGTAGCCCTTATCCAAATGCCCTGCGTAGCCGATCCCGCCCAAAACCGCGATCGCCTCGCAGTCCACATTGCCACCGCCGCCCGGGGCGGTGCCGAACTCGTGGTGCTGCAAGAATTGCACAACACGCCCTATTTCTGTCAGACAGAAAACACCGAACTTTTCGATCTCGCCGAACCCATTCCGGGACCCTCGACCGCGTTTTTCGGCGATCTCGCACGCCGACACGCCGTTGTGCTCGTCACCTCGCTCTTCGAGCGCCGCGCACCGGGCCTCTACCACAACACGGCCGTGGTCTTTGAGCGCGACGGCTCTATCGCCGGCAAATATCGCAAGATGCACATTCCCGACGACCCCGCCTACTACGAGAAATTCTACTTCACCCCCGGCGACCTCGGCTTCGAGCCCATCGACACCAGCGTAGGTCGTCTCGGCGTGCAGGTATGTTGGGATCAGTGGTACCCCGAAGGCGCGCGCCTCATGGCACTTCGTGGCGCCGAACTCCTCATCTATCCCACCGCCATCGGCTATGAAAGCAGCGACACGCCCGAAGAGCAGGCACGTCAACGCGAAGCGTGGACCACTGTGCAGCGGGGTCATGCCGTCGCCAACGGCCTACCTGTCATCGCCGTCAACCGCGTGGGTCACGAACCCGACCCCAGCGGACAGACCAACGGCATTCTCTTCTGGGGCAGCTCCTTCGTAGCCGGTCCGCAAGGCGAACTCCTATTCCGTGCCGACACCGAGAGCGAAGGCGTCTACCTTGTCGACATCGACATGCAACGCAGCGAGAATGTGCGCCGCTGGTGGCCTTTCCTCCGCGACCGCCGCGTCGACGAATTTGCCCCCCTCACGCGCCGCTTCATCGACTAAGCAAGCCAATCTCTTCCTTTACAACAAAATACGCAAAATCCCCGACCTCATAACGGCCGGGGATTTTGCGTATTTGCCTATGCTGGCAACATGGTTCGCGATCTTGCACCTTTATTTTTTCCCTTTTTCCGAGAGTTCTTTTTCGATTTCCGTTCCGTCGGCAAGGCGCAGCACAATGCGCTGCTTGAGATGGTCGGGATTGGGGGGAGCCACCAAGCCAAAAACATCTCTCCCCGGAAGCCACAGGTAATCCGCCTCGACCGTCTCCCCGAGCGGCTTGGCAAAGATGCTTCGATCGCCGCATTTGAATTGACAGTCGAAAATCTGTTTGTCCGTATAGAAATAGAGATTGCCGCATTGCGCAGTGACATCTTCGTCGCGCCCATCCGCACGAGTGCGCACAACCCGGATAGCCTTCACCCCCTGTGTGAGCCAAGTGCGATGGAAATGGCATTCATTCACCACCGGCTCAGTCGGATTGCCCACAAGTTGGGAAAGTTCCTTATAGCGCGCCACTTCCGCGGGCGTGCTTTTCGAGGTGGGCGCAAACGAACTTTTGGTACTGTCGGGAATCGCAAGAATCAGCCAGCGTCTACCATCGTTATCGTCTGCATAAACTTTTAGATCACGGGGATACATAAAAGCCTCAACCGGGTTGACGATCTCACCCCATGTAGGCCGGGGAGCCGGCTCGTCCGTTTCGCAAGAGAAAAATGTTGTTGCAAGAAAGAGCATTGCAAACAGGTAAAAAGTTGACCTCATGAGTTCACGTATAAAATTACTACAATTCCGTATTAGAACCATGCAAATGTAGTCATTTTCCGACAACAGCAAAAGAAAAGTCGTTTTTTTCATACATACATCTCAAATTCCATCTCAATACGGTGAAGCACAATACAAAAGTCCCCAATTTATCAAGAAAAGTCCCCGACTTTTGGCTAATTCCTTCCTACTTTTTCCACGCATCTCCCCATTTTCTCGACACTGCCCTACAGACATGCCCTCACCGTGCTCCATGGCGAACGAAAAAACGCCATGAATCACCACATCTGGGTATTCCAACGGCACGAAATTGCGAAAAGGAGAATAAAGCCTCTCTTAGCCTACCGAAAGACGCGCATCATATACCCTAAAATGGGTATTGCCGTGTCTCGCGAAAGCCTTTAACTTTGTAAGTTGAAACCTACATGGCATGAAACCTACAAAATATCTTCTCCCCCTTCTCTTTGTCGGTGTCGTTCCTTGCGCCGGCGCTCCGCTTTGGGCCACCGCCGATGCGGATTCTTCCCCGGCGCCGGCTGGCACAGTCACCGACAGCACCGTGGTGTCGTCGTCGCGACAACTGAACGAGGCCACTGTCACCGCACACGCCGAAGCCACTCGCCTCAAATACGCCCCGCAAGCCTTGACCCTCCTCTCTGCACGGCAAATAGACGGTTCAGCCTCTTCGCTCAACGAGGTGCTCGGACGCGTGGCCGGCGTGACCATCCGCTCCATGGGCGGGGTCGGCAGCAGCTCGCGCATTTCCGTGCGCGGACTCGAGGGCAAGCGCATGGGACTCTACATCGACGGCGCCGCCGTCAGCCAGATGAGCAATTTTGTCACCCTCGACGACGTGCCCACCGACATGATCGAGCGCGTGGAACTCTACAAAGGCATCGTTCCCTACCGTTTCGGCGGCACAGCCATGGGCGGCGCGGTGAACGTCGTGCTCAAAGACTATCCGCCGCGCTATCTCGACGCGTCCTACGAAGTGGGAAGCTACAACACCCACCGCGCCAACTCCGTCTTCAAACGTAGTTTTGCCGACCTCGGGCTCGAACTGGGCTTAGGCGGCTTGTTTGTCGCGTCGGACAACGACTATGAAATGACACTCCACAACCAAAACGACCTGCGTGTGCGCCGCGGCAACGATGCGTTCCGCAAAGCGGTGCTCGGCGGCTCGATCAAGGAAACCAAGTTGTGGTTCGACGAACTCAAATCGGAATTCGTCCTCACCTCCACGCGCCAAGGCATTCAAGGCATCGACTGGGACTATCGCAGCGCCCACAACCACGCTTCGTCCTTCCTCGTATCGCTTGAAGCGAAGCGCAAAAACTTCTTCGTCGAGGGCTTGGATTTCGATTTTGCCACGGCCTACAACATCGGGGGCTACGGCCTTTGCGACACCGCCCGCGTGCGCCACGCATGGGACGGACGCACCTATCCCACCCTCTCGCCCTTGGGCGGCGAAACGGGTCCCTTCGCTTCGGACGGTCACCATCGTTCGCACGATTGGATCGGCAAGTTGAATTTGGAATACACCCTCCGACCGGATCACGCCCTCAATCTCAACCTCTACGGTACCGGCACGTGGCAGCAGCCCCACAACGAACTGATGGATCGCTCGCTTGGCTACCCGGCCAACTTCGACAGCCGGCTCACAGCCCTCACCACCGGCTTGTCCTACGAGGCGTTCTTCTTCGACCGCCGGCTGCAAACAGCCGTGACGGCGAAACACTTTCTCATCGGCTCGCGCGCCAAAATGCTGCACAACTTCTATTTGCGCGACATCAAGACCATTCACATCAATCGCAGCGAATGGGGCGCGAACTTCGCCGCTTGCTATCGCATCACCCCCCTCTGGACCGTCAAAGGCTCGGTGGCTTCGGAAGTGCGCATCCCCACAAGCGAAGAACTTCTCGGCAACAGCTTCAACATTCTCCCTTCGCCCGATCTGCTCCCCGAACGCAACAAGAGTGTGAACGCCGGTGTGCTCTATCGGCAGTCCTTTTCCGACGATCGGGTGTGGGAAGCCGAGGTCAATGTCTATATGAGCGAACTCACCGACATGGTGCGTTTCACTCCCGACCTGTTGCCCACGATGGCGCGCTACACCAATTTCGGACAAGTGCGCACCATGGGCATCGAAGCGGAGATCAAAGCCGACGTGACGCGCTGGTGCTACCTCTACGCCAACGGCACTTGGCAAGATCTGCGCGACCGCCGGCGCACCTTCCCCAACTCGAAAGCCCCCAACCCCACTTACGACCTGCGCATCCCGAACATTCCCTACCTCATGGCCAATTTCGGCGGCGAACTGCACTGGGCCGATCTCTTCGGCCGCAGACAAAACACGCGCCTGCTGCTCGATGCCTCGTATGTGCACCGCTATTCGTACGACTTCGAGATGGGCGCTTATCTCGAAAAGCTGATTCCCACCTCACTCACCTTCGATGCGGCCATCGAACAGAGTTTTGCCAACCGACGCTGGACGCTCACGCTGAAAGTGAAGAACCTCGCCGACCGCGAAACGGTGTCGGAGTTCAATCGCCCACTGCCCGGTCGCACCTGCTCGGTGAAACTGCGCTATTTGCTGCGCTGAATCCTCATTGTTTCCAATTTTCCCCTTAATACTTCATCTCTATGTTCAAGAAAATGCTGTTTTGCGCAGCGGCCGGCCTCTTGTTGCTGGCTCAAAGCGCCTGCGACAACGACAAACCTCAACCCACTCCCTCCGCTCAAAAGGGTTCGACGCTCATCACCACCACGGTGGTCAACCCCGATGGGGCAAGCGGCGTTTGCTACATGCAACTCATCGACGGGCTGACGGGACACTACGACAACGCGAAGGCGGTGCCCGCCGGCTTCGGTGCTCCTCCGGTAGTGCAGGGTCGCGACGTCTTTGTGCTGCCCGACTATATGGGCAACAACAAGGCAGAGATGCGCCACTATGTCTATGAAACCAACGGCACGCTGCAACTGCGCGGCACACTCGCGCTGCCGGCCGGCGCGGGAGCGGCCAATGTGTGCAAGGTGAGCGACACAAAAGCCTACGTTTCGTTCCAAAACACGGGACAGGTTTGGGCTTTCAACCCCACAACGATGACCAAAACTGCCGAAATCGACCTGAACCCCTTGGCACAGAAGGACATGCGCGTGGCGCCTGCCGCCATGGTGGCACGCGATGGGCTCCTTTTCGTGGGTCTCAACCAGTTTGATGCTCAATGGATGCCGACTGCGAAGCAAGCCGACATGGCCCTTGTGGACACGAAGACCGACAAAGTGGTGAAAAAGATCAGCGACACGAAGCACGAACTGAGCTTTGCCACGCGCCCCATCGACCCGCATTCCATCTTTGTGGATGCGCAGGGCGACATTTACGTCAACTGCATGGGCAGCTTCGGCTACAAACCGGGCTTTGCCGGCGGTCTGCTGCGCATTCGCAAGGGACAGACGGATTTCGACCCCGACTTTGTGATCAACTACCAAACGACGAAGGTGCAAGGCTTCGACGGAGCGATCGACTATGTGGGTACTGTCCGCCTCGCCTCCGACGGGAAAGTCTATGCCATGGCCGCCAACTTTGCCCTCGATCCCAACAATAAGAATCCCTATCTGGCCAAGGTGATGTTCCCCGTGGTGATCGATCTGCAACAACGCAGCGTGCAGAAGATCGACGGCATCCCCTATTCGAACGGCCACGCTGTGGCCATCGGCGAACGCGACGGCAAACTCTATTTCGGCAGCGGCAACGACGAGGCTTACGGCTTCTATGCCTACAACCTGAAAACGAAAAAGAGCGAGGGCCTGGCCTTCTCGGTGGTAGGTATGCCCGCCCAATTCGAAACGCTGAAATAAGCACACACTTTCGGAAGTTTTCTTCCTCTTCACCCCAGCTCTAAAGCTGCGGAGCACAAAAAAACGGCACCGCCTCACTTGAAAAAGTGGGCGGTGCCGTGTGTTGTGTAGAAAGGTAGGGCGGTGCACACCGGAAGGTGCGCGGTGGGAGACAATTAGTACTTCTCGGCGTAGTTGGAAACGCTGAGATCGGAGATGCGACCCACAAAGTTGCCGGTGCGCGCGAGGGGGAAGACGAGCGTGCGCTGGTAGTACATCTTGGAGGCGGCGTAGGGATCGGCACTCGCACCGGCAAGACCGGCATCGGTCGATGCGCTGCCAAGCGTCAAGGGGTAGAGGGCTTGACGGAAACGGCCGTCGACAAAGAGCAGCGTTTCGCGGTTGGTGCCCACAAAGGTGAGGCGCACTTTGCGACCGGCGGGCACCACATAGTCGAACTCGTTGAGATAGCCCTCACGCTCGAAGGCAAGTTTGCCGCTCTTGGGCGAAGCGAGGTAAACGGTGGCATCGGACGAGGAGAAGAGGACATCGCCGCGGCGCACGGAGTCGGCTTCGAGTTCGAAGGAGACGGTGTAGTCGTAACCCACGGCATCGCCCAGCCAGTCGACGGGGGCGTTGGGCTGCAACACGGGACGCGGACAGTGCAAGGTGGCACGTCCTTCGACAATGCCGGGCAGACGGCCGAGGAGGTTGACGCCGGGAGCTTCGCTGAGGGCGGCTCCACGACGGGCAAACTCGGCATACGGCACGCTCACGGCTGCACCCGTCCACGTCTTGGCGGAGATGGTGCGGAGAGCGGGCATGACGCGGTGGTGGATGTCGCGCACGGTGATGCCGTTGCCGGCGTGGTCGTTCCAAACAGCAAACATTCCGCCG
>ERZ773197.904-NODE-904-length-21921-cov-3.361977_pt1 | contig 21921 bp, 19 predicted proteins | sample MGYA00580999_ERZ773197 | MGnify/ENA primary metagenome ERZ773197 (study PRJEB29015, sample SAMEA2738166) | human oral metagenome | biome: human oral; feature: human-associated habitat; material: saliva | place: China | collected 2185 ...
GGTTAAACCGTTCCGCAAAGTGGTCAGCAATATCGCCTGAGGGAAGCCACACTCCGCCTAGATCAAGGCGATCAAGCGCCTCGTCGAGACGGTTTTCTGGATCGACAGCCTCATAAGGAAAATACTGCTCATTGGAACCAACCCAGTCCGCAGCAATAAGAATTCCGGTTATTAATGCCTGATCAGCAGCATCCCAAGGCAACGTCGCTAGACCGGTAATGTCATCTCCATCAAGCCCAATGAGTTCCATTCCGTAGTCGAGGAATCTTTCTCGGGCTTCTTGCCAATTTAAAGGTTCAAGTTGAAAAGCAGCACTTTCCTCCAGGACTGGGAAAACTCCATGGTGCCCACCTATCACGTATTTCCAGCCGCGAATGGCCCTTCGCATAGCTCTCCGGTTTGCGTTGACCGCCCGAGCACGAAGCCAAGCCGCAACTGCGTGCGCTCCTACGACAGAATGCGGGTTGGCTGACATTTGTTTCGGAGTTACCGAACCACGATAGCCATGCTGCGCGACCCGACCATAGAGCACACAAACTTTGGGCTGGAAGAACAAGGAAATCTTGCCGCAGTCATGAAACCACGCAGCAGCTTTGAGAACCTTGGACAGTTCCATGCCTCCAAGATTGTTCTGCAATCGGTCCAAACGACCCGGTGCGACAAGTTGATGCGCAACATGCTCAATAATGTCGGTCACGTCTTGTGCATGCTGCAGTAGTGGAAGATAACTTTCCCCCTCATCGACAGACTTTGCCCAAAAGATGTTGAGGTCGTCTACGTCCTGCATATGCACCGTCTTGCCCCTTAAAAGCGCTTCATTGCTTACATAGTGGAAGAATATACAGCTTCTTCAAAAACAGTCAGCTTTTAAGAAAAATTTTAATATTAAACTTATTTTAACCCCCATTAACTACCCCCTAATCAAAACAGCTCTTCGCTTCAACGTAACCACACAGTCATAAAACATGCAGGTCAGGAGCATAAAAAGGCCGACACAGCACCGTCCCGGCCAAGGACCACAAAAAGAGAGCGAGGTAGTTTACAACGCCAACCTCAGACCCCCGCTCACACGCAATCCCATCTTTGTTGCATTCAATGGCGAGTGAGTAGCCGCGCCAACCTCAATAGATGGGCGTCGTTAAGCCTGCGCGGCGTGCAGCGTCACAGGTGGGGAAGCCAGCGCCAGTAACCCCAAGTACGGGCAAACCCCCGGGGACCGACAATCCAGTAACAGGAATGATGCCGCAGTACAGTGCCCAGGCGGCGAGATCAGCCCGGTCACCGCTACTACTACCAGCGCTGTTACCCCACTACCCAGCCGCAGAACTTACCGCTCGCAGGCCACGCCGTCGTTGTCGCGATCCAGGTGCGGCGCGTAGGCGGGTTCACCACGGTGAATGGGGGTGCGCACTCCGGCCGCGCGGGCTGCTGCGCAGTTCCTGAAGCTACCACCCTGCGGGGCAGGTGCCGGTGCAGGCGCCGCCTGAACTGGAGCGGGAGCCGGAGCTGGCGCAGGTGCGGGAGCCGGGGCCGGGGGAGCTGGCGGATTGGGGATAATCCCCGGCAGCGGATTAGCAATCAGCCGCTGCTGCACCGCCCAGGTGAGTCCGGCAGAGATGAGGCCGCCGATGCCCACGATCCCGGCGATAATGCCCAGGAATTTCAGGGTTTTATTATCTTTGTTCTCAGCAATGGCACTGCTTCCCGCCCTGCCGCGTTCGCTACTCCCCTTGACCTTGTCGCTGCTGCCGCTGACTTTTGCACTGCTTCCACCAGCTTTTTCACCAGGCTTCCCTGCAGCACCCGCGCCAGAAGCTGCATCCGCACCAGAAGCGGCGCCCTTGCCCGCCTCAACCTGATTTCCACTGGCCTCATTTCCAGCAGCGGCATTACCAGCACCTTTACCGGCCTCGCCGTTTGCCCCAGCAGCGGGCGCAACCACCCCGGTCTCCTGCTTTCCCTGAGCTGGTTTTTCTTCAGCTCCAGCATTCACCATTCCAGCGAGCGGCAGGACCACTGCCAGGCTCAGACTTACAAGTTTTGTGCGTGTACGCATCGCAGACTCCTTTTTCATAGGCTTATATTTGGAAATTCTTATATTTTCTTCCTACTTTTCTCAAATAACGCCCTTCGGAGCTACCCCAGAACCACCCCCAACACCGCTCGCGCCCCGCCTGCACCCATACCCGATCCATACCCGTGCCCTAAAGCCACCCCGCACCTCGCACTGCCATTTTTCGGCCAAATCACCTCGCACCGGTACGATGGACACCAAACCGAACTATCCCCCATATTTTTAGCTAGCTACCCCAGAACTATTTTCGATTAAAGGATTGCTGCGACTATGCCCCTCCCCTCCCCCAGCCCCGATTCTCGTGCACTTATTACCGGCGCTAGCCAGGGAATTGGCATGGCTATTGCGCGTGATTTGGCCAAGCAGGGCCACCATGTGATCTTGGTGGCGCGTCGTAAAGATGTGCTGGAGCAGTTTGCTGCGGAATTAACGTCGCGGTACAACGTCACGGCCGAGGTTTTTCCCTGCGATTTGTCGGATGAGCAGCAGCGCCACAAGCTCATCGCAGACATCAAAGACCGCGACATCAGCATCATTATCAATTCTGCTGGCATTGCGAGTTTCGGCCCGTTCATGGACCAGGAATGGGAGTATGAGACCAATCAGTTCGAGCTCAATGCCACGGCTGTTTTTGAACTCACCCGCGCCGTGCTGCCCCGAATGCTGGCAAATAGAAAAGGTGCTATTCTCAATGTTGGTTCGGCTGCTGGCAACCTCCCTATTCCAAATAATGCGACCTACGTGTTCACCAAGGCGGGCGTGAATGTATTCACGGAGGCCCTGCATTATGAGTTGAAGGGTTCGGGGGTCAGCTGCACGCTTCTTGCACCTGGTCCAGTGCGGGATGCGGTGATCCCAGAAGAGGAGAAATCGATTGTGGATAAGGTGGTACCGGATTTCCTCTGGACCACCTATGAATCCTGCGCAAAAGAGTCCCTCGAAGCGTTGGCAAAGAATAAACGCCGTGTGGTTCCGGGTCCGCTGAGTAAGGTGTTGAATGTGGCGTCGCTCGTCGCGCCGAGGGGTATTGCCTCCCCACTTATTGGTTCGTTTTATAAGAAAATGTCGTAAAAAATGATGTCGGAAAGTGCTATGTCGAAACATGACCGTTTGGTGTGGATTGATCTCGAAATGACGGGTCTTGACCCAGATCATCACGTCGTTGTGGAGGTGGCGGCGCTGGTCACGGACGCGGACTTGAACATCCTCGGTCAGGGCGTCGATATTGTGGTCCACGCCACGGAGGAGCAGCTGGCGGGCATGAATGAGCTCGTGGCAGACATGCACGGCTCGTCGGGCCTGACGGAGGCGATTCGCACCTCGACCACCACAATTGAGCAGGCTGAGCAGGCGGTTCTTGACCTCATAGCCGAGCATTGCGATCCCGATCATCCCGCGCCGCTGGCCGGAAATTCCATTGCCACGGACCGTTCCTTCATTCGCAAGCACATGCCTCGGCTGGACAGCGCCCTGCACTACCGCATGATCGACGTGTCCACCCTGAAGGAGCTCGCTCGCCGCTGGTATCCCCGCGTCTACTTCAACCAGCCGGAGAAGGGCCTCGCCCACCGCGCCCTCGCCGACATCGTGGAATCCATCCGCGAGCTGGACTATTATCGACGCTCGTTCATCACACCCGATCCAGGCCCCACCACCGCCGAATGTATCGACGCCGCGAAGGAATCGATGGCCTCGTACCAGCGCTTTTTGCAATAACGCACGAGTGAGTTATTATAGTTCTCGCTGCTTTTAACAGCAGCAATGGTGGCTGTAGTTCAGCTGGTAGAGCACCAGGTTGTGATCCTGGGTGTCGCGGGTTCGAGCCCCGTCAGCCACCCCAAAGACAAAAACCAGGTTTGTATTATCAAACCTGGTTTTTGTGCGTGCGGATGAAATTCTTTTAATTACTATTCAATTAAACGTTCTTTAATGGTTAACTAAATAGTATGAAAGGAACACGCAGAAGACGCGCTGCGGCACTTCTCTGCGCCCTTGGTATTTCACTATTCAATGCGCTACCGGCGTCCGCCACTGAATCGATACCTTTCTTACAGGTCGGCGGTGTAAAAAATGGACAACCAGACCCCACTCGACACCACGCTATTCTCCCGCCAGAGCAGTCACTACGGTGGAAAGTCGAATTAAAACATGGTGATCAACTGGCGTTAGGAATGATGGTCACGCCACCGGAAGACGCGGCGTCGATACCCGGGCTGGCGCGAATAACAGCCGACATTATCGACCCCACCGGAAACCACTGCGTCTCCGAATCCAGCGACGGAACAGCCGCCAATGAATTCACTCAACCCATCAGCGGATTCGCAACGTCTTACGTGGTTGGCGACACTTTCGGCAACTGCGCGCCCGGTGCTTACGACATTGTGATCACCCGAAAAGGCACACTCGGCGGCGCACACGAACTCCCACTCGACTTCACATTATGGAAAATCCCAACAGCGACAACCGACACAATAGCTACCTCCGCGCCACCGCCCGAACTCAGCATGGACATCGACAACTCCGCCGCAACTCTTCACACCGCCACCACGCTTAACGACGCCCCGACAGTACACGCAGGCAGCTACGAAACAACACTCCATTCCGGCACAACACAATGGCTCCGAATTCCCATTGCCGAAGGGCAACGACTACAAATAGCCATAGAAGCCCCGCCCACGCAAGGAACCATCAATTGGGCGGTCATTGGGCCCAACCTCTACCCCGTTGACATCGAAGAAGGCACCAACAATTACGGCGAAACAACCATCCCGTACCGGCTCAAACTCGACACCACGGAAGTCCACAAGGTCACATCCATCACCCAAGAAATACGCTGGGGAAACATTATCGAAGACACCGAATTCGACCACAAAGGGGGATTCCTCGCCGGCGAACAGAACGTAGCCCTGCGCTACAGCGCGGACACACCGCAATCCACCACTATCCGCTTAGCTCTGCGCGCCGTGGGCAACGCCGAACCAGGACCCAAGCTTTCCTACGGCGTTGCGGGCGAGGCTGTGGAGGTTTCTGACGCGATCAGAGCACGAAAAACATCCAGAAACAACCAGCCCACAAGCCCCTTCATTCCGATTGCCTCTGGAGCGATCCTCGCCACCGCGGTGCTTGTGCTCGGAATGCTGTTCATGCTGCGTCGGCGGTGAACTCCAAGCGCGCCACGCGCACCCCATCACACCTTCCCCACAACCTCCGCGAGAACCCCCGGCAGGAGCGCCTGCCACCAGAGCGCGTCATGGCCACCTGGATAAATATCAAAGCCGAGGAGTTTCCCCTGGGCGCGGAGCAGCGCGGCGGCGTGGTGGACATCCCGTTCAAGATCCCATTCGTACGCCCCTACCTGCAGATATGCGGGCGCGCCGTCCTGTCGGCTTCGCTCGTCAAACCATGCGCCGCCGTTCCACCACAGCGAGGGCGATTGCGCGATGGCAGCCGCCACGAGGTCGGGGTGCCGCATAGCGGAGAGCAAGGCAAACAACCCTCCCATGCTTTGCCCCACAACAATCACCGGTGCACCGCTCCCATCCCCCAGCAGGCCCAGCGCCCGCTCGATGAAGGAACGCCCAGCGTCCGCGTCGCTGGTGTAGTCGAGTTGTCGTTGTTGGGGTCCACCGGATTCGATAAACACCGCATGGACAGGCACAGGCACGTCCCTCAGGGCGCTGACCAGCGGGTACTGATTCACCCAGGTCTCCCCGTCAAGAACAACCAGCCGCGCAGCAGGCGCAACATCATCCGCAGGTTTCCAGGTCCAGGCGGTGAGCTCTGCCCCATTCACCGGGCTCATAACTTGAGCAACCCGAATCCCCTCCGTATCCCCCGACAAAACCGCCCGGTCAGCGTCCCGCCCACGCGCCACAGCCAGCCGCGCGTTACCTAGGAAGCCAACGGCACCAACGTATTCGCGAGCACGTGGGTCCTCAACCGCGCTAGCGCGGAGCATCCCAAACATCTCACGGTCTGCCCCGCCATGCAGCACCGGCGCGGCAAGTTCCTCCGAAGGAACGCTGTAGTTGTAGGTTCCCATCCACTCGGTGGGCATATCCAGAGTGAGGGCGTGCAACCCGGTCCCCGCGATGGATTCCAGCCGCGTATCGGCGGGATCAAGCATGTCAGTAACCTTGTTCAGGTTCAGAATCACCCCGTGGGGAGCATCGCCGTACCACACAAACGTAACCAGCGTGTTTTCCACAAGCGGCGTCCCGGTTGCCGTGAGTTCCTTGTATATGAGCTCCGCGCGTTCCTCGCGTTGCTGGGTGTCGGGGATGGCTGCGAGGGCTTCGCGGGCGGCGTCGATAAGCGGTGAGGAGGCTCGTGGAAGTGGCCATGGTCGGATAGTATGGGGTGGCGTCAGCATGTCCGCCACCTTACCCGCGCAAGGAGGGGCACTTTGAATAATTACACCTCAGTTACGTTCACCTGGGAGGGCGAGCAGCAGCCGGGTCTGTGGTGCCCTGCGTTGAGTTCTAACGTGATTCCGATGGAACGGTCGGGGGACGGCTGGTCGTTCACGGCTGAGCTACCGAATGCCTCGGGCGTGTCGTGGGCGATTGTTCCGAATGTTACTGAGGTCACGGCTCTTTCCCCCGCGCTTCTCGACGCCGCTCTTTCCACACCAAATCCGACGGTGCCGAGCTTGTATCGGCTGATCGGGACGGATCCGATGACGCGCGCAGAGCCGAATATTTCGGTGCTGCAGCAGCCTGACGCACCGGAATATGATTGGGCTGATCTGGGCAATCCAGCCCCGCAGTTGGCGGGCGAGAAGCTGGCGACGGGACATAAAATTCACTACGCGCTGGAAAATCCGAACCAGGTGTTGTTCCTGGACGGTGAGGTGATGCAGCGCATCCATAATGATTTCCTGGACCTCAACATCGCCCCGATTTACGTGCATAACAGCGGCATGGCGCAGCGTATGGGCGATTTTGCCGACCCGATTGGCTTTGCCCACGCCGTGGGCGCGCACATTGAAGAGCAGCCCGACGTGATTGTGGGCATGTCTGCGGGCGCGCTCGCCGCCTGCGCCCTGGCTGTGGAGTTGGGCGCGCAGCGTGTGGTGCTGCTCTCCCCCGCCGTGGTTGCGGGTATCGACGTCGCGCGGGAACTCATGTCCTCCCTGCTTGCGAACAACATTTCCGTTGACATCGCAGTGGGTTCCGAGGAGAACCGCGGCGACCGCCCCGAGCAGTCGATCTTCACGATTGCGCAGGGACTGGCCGACGGAATCGAATCCGCAGGCGGGCGGTCCACCTTTACCGTGTTCCCCGGCGGGCACGATCTCGCAGCGTGGCGGCCCGTGTTGGCGCGAATGTTAAGTTGATAATTTTCCGGTCGCGTTTGTGATAAGTATCCCACTTACGGGGGCTTTTACCCTACTGTGGAGACATGGCAACAAATGAGCGTACCTTTTTCGGGCACCCCTGGGGGCTAGCCAACCTATTCGGCGTGGAAATGTGGGAGCGTTTCAGCTTCTACGGACTCCAAGCAATTCTGCTCTACTACCTGTACTACCAGACCACCGACGGCGGCTTAGGCATCGACGAATCCATCGCCACCGCCATTGTCGGTGCCTACGGTGGGCTTGTGTACGTGGCAGCCATCGGCGGCGGCTGGGTTGCCGACCGCGTGCTCGGTGCCGAACGCACCCTGTTTTATTCAGCCATCATCGTCATGCTCGGCCACATCTCCTTGGGCCTGCTCCCCGGCATCCTTGGACTGACGGTCGGTCTGATGCTGGTGGCTCTCGGCTCCGGCGGCGTGAAAACCACCGCCTCCACCGTCCTCGGTGGACTCTACGAGGAAGACGATCCGCGTCTCGACGGCGGCTACTCCATCTTCTACATGGGCATCAACATCGGCGCGCTCTTCGGCCCACTGGTCACCGGCTGGATGTGGGGGCAAGCCGGATTCCACTGGGGTTTTGGCATGGCCGCGTTCGGCATGGCCATCGGCCTCATTCAATACGCCGTCATGCGCAAAGACACCATCGGTGCCGTGGGCAGCACCGTGTTGAACCCCGCTCCGCGCAGCCAAATCCTCAGCGTGCTGGGAATCACCCTCGCGCTTGTGGCCGTGGTCGTGGTGCTTTTTACCACGGGAATCTTGAAAATCGGGTGGCTCTCCAATTTTGTCAGCATCGTCGGCGGTATCGCAGCCGTCCTGCTCTTCGTCCAGATGTACAGCTCCCCCAAAACAACCCGGACCGAAAAACACCGCCTCCTGGGCTTCATCCCCATGTTCTTCGCCTCCGTGATGTTCTGGTCCATCTACCAGCAACAATTCACTGTTATTGCCATCTACTCCGACCAGCGACTCAACCGCACCTTCGGCGGCTTTGAAGTAAGCCCCGCCTGGGTCGGATCCATCAGCCCCATCTTCATCATCGTCTTCTCCGGCATTTTCGCCACCATGTGGCTCAAACTCGGCGAACGGCAGCCCTCTACCCCTATGAAATACGCGCTCTCGCTGATGCTGACCGGGCTCGCCGCTTTCATATTCATCCCCTTCGCGGGTGGCGGCCCCAACTCGACGCCCTTCTTCGCCATGGTGGCCATCCTCTTCCTGTTCACCATGGCCGAGCTCATGATCTCCCCCGTCGGCCTTTCCCTAGCCAGCCGACTCGCCCCGGCGCGATTTGCCACCCGCATGATGAGCCTGCAGTTCCTCTCCCTGGCGGTCGGGACCGCCCTGTCCGGGACCTTCGCCGGGTACTACAACGCGGGCGACGCTGGTGCCGAACGCACTTACTTCCTCGTCATTGGTGCCGCCGCTATTCTCGGCGGCCTGGTTATGGTCGCGCTGCGCCGGGGTATTCTCACCGCGTTTGAGGGAGTGCAGTAGCTGCGCGTGCTGGCGAGCGTGCCGCGTAAGCAATGAAAAACCCGCCCCCTGCAATCACGCGGGGTGGGCGGGCTCCTCCAAGCAACCTACCAGGCTGAGGTTTCGTTGACGTTGCCCTTGCTCCAGGTTTCCCAGGGGATGTTCCAGTCGCCGAGTCCGTCGTAGCCGGAGAGTTCCTCGCCGATGGTGTTGCGGACTTGGACAATATCGCCACGCTTCAGGTTTTCTTGGAACCATTCGGCGTTTTCGGTGCTGACGTTGATGCACCCGTGGGAGACGTTTTCAACGCCTTGGGATCCCACCGACCAGGGTGCCGCGTGGACGAAAATGCCGGAGTAGGACATTTGGGTGGCAAATTGCACGTTGGTGCGGTATCCGTCGGGCGCATCAATGGCGAGTCCGTAGGAGGAAGAGTCCATGACGATGGTGGGGTGCTTGTCGCCAATGATGTAGGTCCCGTGCGGGGTGGGGTATTTGCCGGATCCCATGGAGATCGGCATGGTTTTGAGCACTTCCTCGCCACGCTTGATGGTCATGGTCTTGGTGTTGTCGTCGGCAACAGCAACAACTTTGTCGCCGATGGTGAAGTTGGTGTTGTTGTTTTCTTCACCGTAGACTCCGCCGCCGAGGTCAACACCGTAGATGTCCACCTTGACGTCGACTTTGGTGCCAGGTTCCCAGAAGTCTTTGGGCCGCCACCGGACTTCGCTGTTGTTGAGCCAGAAGAACTGGCCCTCAACTTTGGGTTCGGTTTTGACGGTGATGGCGTCTTGCGCAGCTTGACGGTTTTCGATGTTGGTGTCGAATTTGATCCCGATTGTTTGACCGACACCAACCGTGGATTCGGGAAGCGGCGAAAGGGCCGCGGTGGTGGTGTTGGTCGCGTCGATGGTGCTGAAGCTCATTTCCTGCTTCTTCTCACCCTTGGCCTCAATGGTCAGGGTGTAGGTACGGCTGTAGCCCAGCGGTTCGGTGGTTTCCCACTTCTTTTTGTCTTTGTCCAGCGATGCTTCAACGACTTTGCCGTCTTCGTTGGTCATGGTGACTGTGCTGAGTTCACCATCCCCGATCTTGACGGTGATGGGTTTGGCGGGGTTGACGTCCTTTTGCCCGTCTTTGACGCTGGCTTCAGGTTTTTTGTTTTCGGCGCTTTTCGACGCCTCGGCTGCCGCATCGACAGCTTTGTCGCCGCTGTTCTGACCAGCGGCGCATCCACCTAGGATGAGGGCCCCGGCGAGGAGCCCGACCGCTCCTAGCGCGGTGAGGGGGCGAAGTCCCGGCATTTTTCTCCAAACACTATGATTTTGCAAGTCTCTAAGCAGAGAGTACACGTTTTTTGATGACAAAACCGTAACTCCTCTTATCGTGTTCCCAGACACCCATGATACTGGACGTTATGCGGGGAGCTACCAGTGGATTTGCATATTTTTTAGCAGTGTTGTTATAGTTTCCTTCGTTGCAAAGAACGGCGCCATTAGCTCAATTGGCAGAGCAGCTGACTCTTAATCAGCGGGTTCGGGGTTCGAGTCCCTGATGGCGCACATATGTCCCCCTGTATGGTTCACGCCTACTGGGGGCTTTTGGTTTATCATTGGTTGTCATGCGAGCTTTGATCATTGTTGACGTCCAAAATGACTTCTGCCCAGGCGGCCCCCTAGCCACAGCCGACGGCAACAACGTAGCCCGGCGAATAGCCACCTTTGTCAAAGATCACGGCAAGGATTACAGCGCCGTGGTGGCCACAAAGGACTGGCACATTGACCCCGGCGAACACTTCTCCCCCACCCCGGATTTTCTGGATACCTGGCCGGTGCACTGTGTTGCCAACAGCGACGGCGCAGATTTCCACCCCATGATTGACCCGAGCGTTTTCGACGCAGTGTTCCTCAAAGGCCAGTACACCTCCGCCTACTCCGGGTTTGAAGGCGCGACAGAAGACGGTACTCCCCTGGCCACATGGCTGCGTGACCGGGAGATCACGCACGTGGACATTGCGGGCATTGCCACTGATTACTGCGTGCGCGCCACCGCGCTGGACGCGTTAAGCGAGGGATTCACAACCCACGTGCTCACGGATCTGTGCGCCGCCGTTGCCCCAGACACTGGGCGCGCAGCCTTGGAGGAGCTGGCTGCGGAAGGCGCGAACGTCGATAAGCAGAACTAACGGTTGGACAGCAGGCGCTGGAGTTCCTTCAGGTCCTTTGAGCGTCGGCGGGAGCGGGCGAGGCCGATGAGGACGCCGACAGCCACAACAGCAGCAACACCTGTGAGAATTTGCTTTACCTGCGGCTCCTGGAGGCGCTGGAGGGCAGACTTCTTGGCGTCCTCAACGATGGTTTGGGGGCGGGTGCGGTAGGCCAGCCGATCCAAAGTACCCGCCAACTGACGACGCGTACGCTCGATGTCCTGCTGGATGTCTTCAATGTTGCGGGCCACGAACAATCTCCCAAAGTTGCGAAACAAACAATAAACAACACTAACGCTAGTGGATAACCCGAGCACGCGCACGCAGAAACAGCAACATGAGTATTCTTGTCACTATGACTGAGCAAAAACGCCTGGAAATCGGTGACCAAGCCCCGGCCTTCACCCTGCCCAACGATAGCGGTGAAACGACGTCACTGGCCGATTACCACGGTAAACGCGTGCTCGTCTACTTCTACCCGCGTGCCAACACCCCCGGATGCACCACAGAAGCCTGCGACTTCCGCGACAGCCTCACACAACTCAATGACCTGGGGATAGAGGTGGTGGGCATCTCCCCCGATACGGTGGATAAACTCGTGGCCTTCCGCGAGAAAAACAACCTCACCTTTCCCCTGCTCGCCGACCCCGACAAAAACGTGCTCAAAGAATGGGGTGCCTTTGGGGAGAAAAAGAACTACGGCAAAATCGTCGAAGGCGTGATCCGCTCCACCTTCCTCGTCGGTACCGACGGCACCATCGAACTCGCGCTCTACAACGTGCGCGCCACCGGACACGTCGCCCGGGTCATCAGAGAACTGGAAAAATAACCGCCGCATGGACCAAGACGCCCCGGACATACTTCTACCGCGCCGACGCCCCGCGCAACAGCGAAGCCGCGAACGCTTCAACCGCATCCTCGCCAGCGCCCGCGCGGTCCTTGTCGACGTCGGGTTCGAATCCTTTACCTTCGACGAAGTCGCCCGGCGTGCCGAAGTGCCCATCGGCACTCTGTATCAATTCTTTGCCAACAAATACGTGCTCATCTGCGAACTCGACCGGCAAGACACCGCCGAGATTGTCTCCGAGCTTCAGGACTTCTCCTCCCGAGTGCCGGCGCTGCAATGGCCCGACTTCCTCGACGAATTCATCGACCACCTCGCAGGACTCTGGCGCGATGATCCCTCCCGCCGTGCCGTCTGGCACGCCGTGCAATCCACCCCGGCGACCCGCGCCACCGCCGCCGCGACCGAGCAGGAAATGCTCGACCTCATTGCCCGCGTGATGAAGCCCCTCGCCCCCGGCTCCCCCGATATTCTCCGCCGCGAGCTCGCCGGGATTCTGGTGCACACCGTCAGCTCGCTGCTCAACTACGCTGTCCGCGATAAAGAGCTTGACGACGCCCGCTTCTCCGGCACCGTCGCCGAAATCAAGCGCATGCTGGTTGCGTATCTGTTTGCTGTAGCGACGGGGTAGGTTGTTGGGGGCTTGGTGTAGGGCTTAGCGACTATTGAACAACGTTAGTGCAAACTTTTGCGTAGAAATAGGTCTATCGGCAGGCTCGAAAATGGGGTGTTCGCGCACCTGGCGATGGACCTATATGACCAAGGTGAAAAACACCCCATTTTCGTGCTTGAGGATAAGCACACTGTGCACTACCCGATACAGCAGGTGGCCGTGGCGTAGTCTCCGTCGTGACTAATACTGAGACTGATGTGGGGGGTAGCACCTCCCATGGTGGCCGCAACCTGCTCGGCAACCTCCCCGATCAGATTAATAGCCACCCGCCCCCACTGGTCGGGGACGATTTCTACCTGCGACCAGTCAAAATCTTGCAGGTCGATCACGGGCGGGGTGCCGTAGAGGGCCTGGGACCAGGCTTTGACAAAGGCTTCTTTAGCAGCCCATCGCCCGGCGAGGTGCTGATCAGGGTCGAGTTTTTGGTTGGCGTGACGCCTTTCAAAGGCGCTGAATACGCGGTGAAAGCGACTGCCGGGCTGCCGGAGCTGTTCGGCAAAGTTGGGGATATGGACGAGGTCAATACCGATGGCGGGGGTGACTGGGGGCATGCCCTCAATAGTAATCTATGGAAAGTACTTGCCAAAGTGGAAAGTACTTTCTTAAAATCGGAGCCATGAACACCACAACACCACAAGAGGCGCAGGCCCAGCTCACAGAGGCCCGCCTGCGCACGCAAGGCATCAGTGGATTTAGCCCCGTCTGGGTCGCCTACGAGATCATCCTTATTGCTATGACCTTCGGAGTGCTATGCGCGTACTTTGATGGACATCCCGATTTTCAATCCCTACGCACCCCATTCTTTGCCATGGGGATGGCATGGCTGTTCGGAGGCATAGTCATGCTCATACTCACCAAGACCATCTCAAAACCCATCCGCTTCGGCTTTGAGCGTCGCTGGGACATTATGCATTACCTCATGGCAGGCGGTTTCTTTGCTTCGACACTCATCGTTGTTTTTGCGCCGCTAGAACTGTGGCACGTCCTTGCCATCATCTCCACCTATCTGCTCTTGGGCATTGCAGCCCCTGTATGGGAGGTGATCACTGTGCGCAACCTTTACAGAAACGCCCAATAAAGTCCACATTTCTGTAACCGAATTCTTCTCAAAGATGGGATTTCTCTGACATGAACGCACTAACACCACATGAAGCGCAGGCTCAACTCACGGAGGCTCGCATGCGCACGCAAGGCATCAGCGGATTTAGCCCCGTCTGGGTCGCCTACGTGGGCCTCTTATGAGATCATAATTGCCGCCATGGTCTTCGAAGTTCTAGCCAATTACTGTGACGGGCACCCCGAATTTCACGCCCTTCGCATGCCGTTGTTCATCACAGGATTTGTGTGGCTCGCTGTCGGAGTCGGCTTATCCACATTCACGGTGATTGTCGCTAAAACCGCCCTCCGTGGTTTCGGACTTCGTTGGGGCATCATGATTGGGGTCTGGTCCGTTTGCTACTTGGCACTCATGCTTACTACGACCTTCACACCAGTGTCCCTGACGCAGCTTTTCATCATGCTCTCCATAGTCCCACTCCTAGGCATCGCAGGTCCCGTGTGGGAAATGCTCGCCCTGCGCAAGAACAGAAAGAGCATCCGATGAGCACCCACCCTCGCAATGACCTCAACCCGGCGTTCACTAACCCGCTGCGGTTTTCCCTGATGGCCACGCTCGCGGGCGTCGAGAAGCTGCCGTTCAAGGACGCCCGGGATTACCTGGGCACCACCGATTCGACGCTTTCTAAGCACGCGAGCGCGTTGGAGGAAGCGGGGTTCGTCACCATCATGAAAGGGTTTTTGGGCAAAAAGCCGCAGACAACCCTGAAGCTCAGCAAGCAGGGCCGCACGGCATGGGCGGCGCATCTCGACGCCCTGCGACAGATCGCCTTCCCCCAAGACACCGAGAGTTAGTGGTCCTTCGACAGAACCCGCACCAGCGCACACACTATAATCCCCAGGAACAGTAAAGCTAATGGAAGAAACACGAAGGCACCGACATCCTTGAGGCTCTGCGTCTCCGATGCGGTGCGTATCGGACTAACACGATTCACGGCGGGAGCGGCGGGGATCGCGGGGGCGGTGGGGTTAATGGGCGTCGAAAAGCGGAGAAGGGAATCCTGGGATTCAGCTGCGGCGGGGGCATCGGGTTGGAACACTGTTTCCGTCACAATGCTGTCCATGATGTCCTGCACCACCCCATAGGACGTGAGATGAATGGGAGATGCCACGGGCTGAGCGTCGGCAGTGGTTGAGTAGAAAACCACCAGGTAATAGTGGTCGGACTTCCACCCACCCGATGGAGGTTCGGCAACAATGGATTGGGCGAGACCGCCGTCTTTAATTCCCTGGGTAATGCTAGCCGCATGGTGCTGTTCATCCGGCACCGAAAAGGGATCGTCCCGTTGCTCAGCGGTGTATTCGATCAATTCGTCCGCATCGGAATTGATATAGACATGGCCAACAGCGTTGCGCGGCCCCGACAGGCGGCTATCAAATCGCAACGACCGCTCCCCCAGCTTGTCATGCAGCAAGGCACCCGGCGCACTGACCACCCAGCGAATAAGGGTGCCGTTAACCTGCTGGCCTTCCACCGTTATGTGAGCAGGAAGTGTGGGGGCCGCTTTCACAATGCCAGAAGGGCCATCGCCCGGCAGAGTAATACTCCGGTCAGTGCCGTTGATATTGAAGTCAATGTCCATGGAATCATAACTGCTCAAAGCTTTGACTTCCGTGGTGAGCGTGCCAATAGCATTGTTATGACCGGCCAGGGAATCATCAAAAGTGCAGGTGACCAGGTTAGTGCGACGGTCCGAGGTGCAGTCGCCAACCGTGCGCCCGCTACTGTCGTGCAGGGCATTGAAAAACGTGGCCGGAACTCGGAATTGCTTGGGAAATTGAATGGTGAATTGTTGACCTTCAAACTCCCCACCCGACAGCGACCATGGCCAACTGAATGTCACTTCCGAATTTTCCGTTATAGGGAGGGCAGATGCCGTGATAATGGGGGCATCAATGTCAATGAAGGTGGGCGCATTGGCGGCGGTACCGACGTGGTTTACCTGGGCAGTGTTGTTTGCTTGGGCTTGGACGATGACATCAGATTGGTGGTGAGAGGTTGCTGCGTGAGCTTCGGCGAGCTGCATTTCGACAAACGGAGTCCCGGCAAAGTGGGCTCCAGCGAGGTCGGCGAATGCCCCGCTGACGTTAATACCGATAGATAGCAGCAGTGCAACGCCAAGCAGAGCGCAGCGTCGAGCATTCATCAAGCGACTCACAGATCCTCTTCACCCCTTGCGGCTGAGTTATAACATGAACCAATCACATTTAATGCTCAGGATTTTATCATTTTAAACCTTCATTTCAAAGGCGATATTTGAGGTAATCCTCACTTTTTGGCCGCGGATGGGGGCTATCCAGGGGTTGAGCAAGTGATGATCCGGTGGTGAGCAGGGAAAATTGGATAACAACCAGCACCCAAATCCGAAATCGACGCCCAGCACTCCACCAAAGCCAGCAAAGAATAAAAGTGGCTACGCTTAAAATTTTCTTAACATTGACGCGTTGCGGCGGGCACCCAGCGCCGTGGAGCGCTGTGGAGCACAGTAAAACACTGTGGAACATGCAAAGCGCAAACACAGAGCACAAAAGGAAACCCCGGCTCCACCATTACATGGAGCCGGGGCGCAGGTGCGCTAGGCCACTAAAGCCCTAGTGCACTACGTCGGGATGTTATGAGCGGCGGCTACGAATGATCATCGCAGCACCAGCTGTGACAACCAGAAGCGCTAGCATGCTAACACCGATGACCGAGGCACCTGTGTTGGCCAGTTTCTTCGGGTTCTGCTTCTCGGGTGTCGGGTTCCCTGACTGTGCTTTGGCAGGGATGCCCTTCTGCGGAACACACGGAACACCCTTGTCATTACCGTTGGCACCGTGTCCACCCGAATATCCACCCGGTTCACTCGGGGTACCCGACGCGGGAGCGTGAGGATCACACGTCTTGGGTGCGGGCACCGAGGGGGTCGGTGTCGCGGACAGCGGCGTGGGCGGCTTCTGCACTGACGGTGCCGGAGGTGTGGGTAGCGGGATCAGGGGAACGATCGGGATGACAAACCACCACCATGGAATGTTGGCACTGTTCGTGACCTTCACTACCGTTGCTTTGCTGCTCTCGGCTTTGACAGTGATGGTTGCTGTGCCATCACCATTGTCTTTCACAGCCCCAGCGGTATCACTACCGAAGCGTGGTGTAGCCCAGGAGGTAAAGGTGTCCGATGCCGGCATTGTTTCCCTCAGCGTCACCATCGTGCCCACGGGCATCTGCGGCAGCTTATGGGTCTCGCCGTCCTTGAGTGTGAACGTCTCCTTCTTGGACTCGTTACCAATGCCCCACGTCGCGGTGAACTGGTACTCCTTCGACTTGTTGCTAGAGGAACCGGCTACAAGACCCACGACTTCCTTGGTAATTTCAACGGTTCCAAGTTTGTCGTAGCTGTTCTTGATGCGCGCGGAAGCTTCACTGCGCTCATCCTCAACTGTTGCTTCAGCGCGAACAATGGACTCATCTTCGACGAAGATCGCGCCGTCAACTGCCACGTCCTTGGTGTCCTCTGTGAAGGTACAGCGTGATCCAACAACGATGTCCTTGATGGTTGCGGGTTCATCAACCTTCAGCTTCACCTCGCCTTTCGACGTCTCTTTGCCTTCCTTGGTGCAGACGTAACCAACGGTGAAGGTCTTGTGCTTGATGACGTCCAGATCCTTGGCCGATCCAGCCAGCTCCTTGGTTACCTTCACACTGCCCTTCAGCGCAGTGTATGTGTTCGTTGCAGTAACGGACTTGGTAGCACCCTTAACGATAGTGATCTCTTCCAAACCACTCGTCTTCAGGTGAGCACCAGCAACATCAGCACCCACTTCGTTGACTACACAGTTAAAGTCGTGCGGAATCTTCTTGCTGGTCGCAGTACCATTGGCCTTCACCACAAGATCACCCTCGACCTTGGTGGCTTCGGTCTTAGCTTTATCCGTGCACACGTAGTGGAAGGTAAATTCCTTATCTCCCACTGCAACATTGTCAGGGTTCACTAGCTTCTTGGTGATGGTGAAATCACCCAAATTAGAAGCGTAGACATTGTTCACGGTGAAGGTCTGAACCTGGTCAGAAGCAATAGTCACCTTTTCTGGATTGATGTTCGTCGTACGAGTTGCGTCCTTCACATCAGCAGAATCAGCACGCTCGACAATACGACACTCGTACCCAACCGGAATCTCAGGCGACGTCACTTCACCAGCACCATCAACAGTCAAGGTGAACTGTTGTGGCGCAGGTTCATTGACATCCTGAACTTCGGCACGCATTCCTGTGTTGGGTTGCGGAAGAGCAGGCGGAGTACACACGTAGTCAAAGACATAGCGCCTATTCTCGTTCTGCGGAATCACCTTGTGGGGGTCTTCAACGGTCTTGACGATCTTGAATTTACCCACCGGCGTTTTAGTCGGAGTAAACTTATTGGTTACCCGGAGATGCTGGCGTTCATTGGTGACAGTGTAGTTAAAGACGTTGGGGGTTTCGGGGTGGTTTTGAAGCAGGTCTCCCTGCTGGTTTTTGCGGATGTGATAGTGCCACCTATAGTCAACAGCCTGCACGTCTTTTTCAGTAAAACTGCACTGTGCGCCCACCGGGATGTTGTTGACGGGTTGCGAGGGAGTGCCATCGCTCTTGATTGTCACATCACCGTCGTAGTCTTTCCCTGCAGTGGTACAGGTGTAGTGAACCGTGAATTCGGGGAACTGTTTCTTCAGCTCAGCGATTTCTGCGTCTTTACCCTCTGCAACATGTGCGCCATCTTCCGTCATGACCGCAATGACCTTGTCAAAGTAAAAACCACCAGTCGGCTTTGGGGTGTTGGTCAACGTCACGCCAATATTGCGGTCTGGCACCGTAGTAACGGTTATCTTTGACGAACCAGCCCCCTCGAGATTCGGGGCGTCGGAAGTGTTCGTTGCAGTGAACTGCGGAGCGTCATATTTGACAGCACTATCTTGAGGTATGACCTCCTCCAAGGTGACCTTGGAGCCAGCGGGCAGTTCCTTGTTTCCCTTCACCACGTCACCATTAAGAGGAACATTCAGAGTGTAGGTTTCATCGAATTTATCGTCAGGAGAATCAACAGTCACCTTAACGGGGAATGTTGTTCCATCTGTGAGACCCTCTGGACGTGTCGCAGCAGGATTGAGCACTTTCTTCAGCTCAAAAGTGCCACGATTTACACCAGTGATGGTGCCGCTAGCATCCTGTTTAAATTCGGAAACTGCGGTTGACACAAGTGCTGTACCACGCAGGCTGGCCTTATTTGAAATATCAGTGTTTTTAGCGGGAATGGCACCGTCTGCAGAAATTGACATATAAGACACTTGGTAGAAGCGATCAGCCTTCCAGCCGTCATTTGGACGCTTCAGGGTAATAACCTGCTTGGTTTCCCCCGGCTGAATATTCTGCTCGTACGCAAGAGGCTTGCCCTTGAATCGCGGGTCATCCAGCTGGTCTTTAGTGTATTCTGTAGCATATTCGCCTCCAGTTTTGATAAACTTGTGCGCGACATCACCGGTGACAAGCGTCAATTCATCTTCAATCACAACATCGCTATTGATGTTGTGTTTTAGCAGCTCAGAACCAGGAACTGAGATGGTCCAGCGGGCGTGAATTTTGTCGGATTCAGCCCAGCCTTCTTTCGAAAATGTCGTTGGCGCAGTGTAATCGGCCCCGATAATTCCATCCTGGTCATCGTCACCAGGCAGACGAACAACCTGTGACACGCCATCGATCTTGAAGGTGATCTCTTTGGATTTCTGGGCTTTGGCAACCTGCACCTGCACCTCGAACATCCCGTGGACATTATCTTTGTTCGAGAACTTATCATTAAAAGTACAGGTGACAATTCTAGTGTCGCTATCGGCATTACACGTTCCACCAACAAGGCCGTCCGCGTCTCTTAGCTCAATACCTTGATCCGAGCCCAGTTTCAATACGTCCGGAAATTCCACAGAAAACTGCTGCCCGTTGCTCACGTTGCCCGCATACCAATCCCACCGAACGTGAACAAAGCTCAAGTTCTTAATGGGAGTGGTTTTGGACTCCACCCTAACATTATCTATCCTCACGGCCCCAGTGGCATGCGCCACCGGCTGATAAGTCAGCAGACTGGTGAGCACCAGAAGCAGTGAACTTACAATCGCGTAGATTTTTCGGCTCACCGAATAGCCCACAGCCCTCTCCTTTCTCTTGATACATACAAAAACCAGATGAGACCTACGGGCCGCTGACCTGACGAATTTCACAATCCCGACCAACACCATAAGCCACATAGTTCTTTAAGGATTTTATCAGTTTTTTGGGTCATGTCAACTAGGGAGTCGTCCGCGATTCAGTCGTATTCGCAGGAAAAACGGCTTTACATGCAAACATTTTAGCTCATCAAAAGCTTAATATATACTCAGATATGCCACGTGGTGAGCTGTATGGCATTTCCTTGCGTTCCGCCTCGCCTAGTCGAGGTCTGCCCCCTCCCCCAAAAAGTGACCGCCTCACGAGCGGCAATTTCAGAAACAGCAATGCAAAAGCCCGGCCCCTCCCCCACCGAAATGTGAGGACAGGCCGGGCTAAAGCGCCACAGAACGTTAAAGAAGCGTCGCTAGAACTCCCCAGTTACACGAAGGACTCCATCAATCAAGCGCGCCCCGGAATCAAGCAGCGCGGCAGCTTCTCGCTCCTTGGCAGCATCACCGGTGCCACCAAGGTTGCGGTCCACGGGCCGTTCGTACAGTGCGGCACCACCGTGCATGGCGTCGAGAATGCGCCGCAGACCAGCATTTTCGCGGGTGGTGGCAGCGTCTTCCCACTCGGCGACACCGGTGGCACCGCGTTCTTCACGCACGGCCTCCACAAAAGCGGCCGGGTGAACAATAGCCACCAGCGCCGAGACGTGCCCGAAACCGAGGGAGGTGACAATACCTGCCTTCGGTGCGAAGCCTTCACCTGCGGCACCCAGGTCCAGGGGTTTGCGCAGCCACACCAGGCGCTGATGCTTGTTCAGCACCGGGTCCACGCAGTCCAGGGAGCGGTTGGCGGGCAGCAGCCCGGACCGCAGCACCTGGGTGAGCCCGATGATCTGAAATGCGGCGGCACCGCCCTTGGCATGCCCGGTCAGGGACTTCTGGGACACCACAAACAACGGGTTGCCCTCGCCGCGCCCCATGGCGGTGGCGAGGCGTTCGTGCAGGTCGGACTCGTTGGGGTCGTTGGCGGTAGTGGAGGTGTCGTGCTTGGAGATCACGCTCACCTCATCCGCATTCACACCCAGAGCGTACAGCGCCTTGGCCAGGCGGGAGACTTCCCCACCCTGCGCGGCACCCAGGGCACCCAGGCCCGGCGCGGGGATGGAAGTGTGCGCGCCGTCGGCAAAGGATTCTGCGAATCCCACCACGCCGAGGACGGGAAGTCCGAGGTCGGCGGCGATGGAGCCGCGGGTGAGCAGGATGGTGCCGCCACCAGCGGATTCGATGAATCCGGCGCGGCGTCGATCGTTGGCGCGTGAGAAGTAGCGCTCGTCGATGCCTTTGCCTTCGAGTTCGGCGGACGGCGCGGTGGCCGCCATGTCACCGAAGCCGGTGATGCCTTCGATGGACAGGTCGTCGAAGCCACCTGCGACCACGAAGTCGGCTTTGCCGAGCCTGATTTTGTCCATGCCTTCTTCCACGGAGACGGCGGCGGTGGCGCAGGCCGCAACGGGGTGCACCATTTGTCCGTAGCCGCCGATGTAGGACTGCATGACGTGCGCGGCGGTGACGTTGGGCAGGGCTTCCTGCAGGATGTCGTTGGCGCGGGGTTCGGCAAGCAGGCCGTCAACGTAGAGGGAGCGCAGGGATTCCATGCCGCCCATGCCGGTTCCCTGGGAGGAGGAAACGCGGGTGGGGTGGATGGAGCGCATGAGTTCGGCGGGGCTGAATCCGCTGGACAGGAACGCCTCGACGGTGCAGACGATGTTCCACAGGGCAACGCGGTCGAGGTTGTCCACCATGTCTGCGGGGATGCCGTAGACGCTGGGGTCGAATCCTTCGGGGATTTGTCCACCGACGAAGCGGCTCATGGCCATGCGCCGGGGCACGCGGATGGCGGAGCCCGCATGGCGGGTGACTATCCATTCGCCGGTTTCTTCGCTGTAGGCGGCGCTGGTGTTGTCGGGTTCGGAGTCGACGAAGGTGCGGGCCGCTTCCTTGTCGCTGAC
>ERZ773197.905-NODE-905-length-21906-cov-23.935152_pt1 | contig 21906 bp, 11 predicted proteins | sample MGYA00580999_ERZ773197 | MGnify/ENA primary metagenome ERZ773197 (study PRJEB29015, sample SAMEA2738166) | human oral metagenome | biome: human oral; feature: human-associated habitat; material: saliva | place: China | collected 2185 ...
CCAACTCGGACAATTGTTCTAAAATGAAATCTAAATATTCTTTACTTGAAGCCATAATTTACACCTCCAAAATTTGCATTGGTCTACAGGATTTTTAATACTTATATTAGTTCAATATGGTGGGCCTTCCGTTTCTACTATGCTACTTCGTAGCTCGTACAAGCAGTGATACGACCTCAACATGGTGCGTTTGTGGGAGTTCAAAGCTCCAGTGGAGCTTTGAAGCATCTCGCCTTGAAATGTAAAAGCGAGATGTTTAACTACGTTTTACCAATAAACTCACACACTCGGCGGTTCGCTGTTACCGTATCGTTTCGTCGTAAACTCCTTACTCTACGACAGCTATCGCATGGGCGGAGCATCTACTTCTACTTCGCTGAAGTCTCAGCTCGTACAAGCAGTGATACCGCCTCAACGTGCTCGTTATTGTCCAAACTAATTTCAATAGCATTTTCAATAACAGGAAGCTTGAAACAAAGGGATTTTACCCATCTTCCATTTGCACTTTTTTCATCTCGAATCATGACTTTTTCTATTAATAATTGACAAAAACGTTTCTTGTCGACCTCCTCCATAACGGCTAATAAAGTATCAAACTTTAAAAGAACTTTATAGACATTATCGGTTGTTATCTTTTCTTTCTGAATAACTTCTTTTTTCTCCTCATTTTCCAAAATTAATGCATCTATCTCTTCAAGTTTATCATACATAATTTCCAATCTATCATTTAAATCTTGAAATTTCTGTTCGTAGTGTCTATCTTCATAATCAAGATTATCAATTTGAGATATTAATGATGCCTTCGTAGAGAGAAACTTTCTTCGCTGACTATTATACTGATCCAATACTTTATCAATTTCAGTTGTGTCAATTTGTATATTAATTTTTTCCGTTAATTTTTCTGCAAATGATGGCTCACTGACAATTCTATTAACAATGGTTAAAACCTCACGATTTATACTATCCATTTTCAATTGCTTTGAAAAAGTACATTTATGACCATCCATCATCTTTCTATGCTTACAAGAATAGTAGAAATAATGCTTGTAATACTCTCCTTTCTTGTTTTTATTTTTCTTTTTGGAAATATTACCATACAAACCTGAACCACATTTTGGACACCTTAAAATACCTGAAAGTAGATAAATGTTTTCGCCTTTAGGTCGATTTACTTTTTCATATTTTTGGCTCTGCATTTTAAGTTTGGTTTGTGTTTTTGCCCAGAGTTCGTCGTGAATAATTGCCTCATGTTGCCCCTCAACTAGAATATAAGTCTCGGACTTAATGATTTTATTCTTTTGTGTTCTTGGATCTATTTTGGTTTGACGTCGTCCAAATGCAATTTTCCCATTGTAAACTGGATTTTTTAAAATGTTACGTATAACGTTCGATGAATAATATGGACTCTTACCATTGTTACGAATAGGTTTAGTAACTCCTAAATTAACAAGATGCTGTGCTAACTTATTCGACCCCATATCGGTGTTTGCATACAAATCAAATATCATTCGAATAGACACTGCTTCCTCTTCATTAATTTTTAAAACACCATCTTTAATTGAATATCCCATCGGTGCAAAACCACCATTCCATTTACCTTCTCGTGCTTTTTGCTTACGACCTGCCATTGTTTGAGTAAGAATATTTTCACGTTCCATTTCTGCTACTGCCGATAAAATTGTAATAACTAACTTCCCAGTATCTTTAGAACTGTCTAAACCATCTTCTACACAAATCAAATGAACATTATGATTTTCCATAATTTCTAAAGATTTTAGTGTATCAGCTGAATTTCGACCAAAACGTGAAAGTTTAAAGACTAATACGTAATCTACATTGTCTTTTTCTGATTCAATATCACCTAACATAGTAAGAAATTTATCCCGACCGATAATTGATTTTCCCGATTTACCAGCATCCTTATAAGTTTTAACTATTTCAATATCGTATGCTCTAGCGTACTGTCTAATCCTCTCTTCTTGTGCTGCAAGTGAGTATCCATCTACCTGCATTCCAGTTGACACTCTAGTATAGAGGTATGCTTTCTTCTTCACTATTGTTCCTCCTCGAAAAAGTTTGGACAAAAATACACGTTTAGTATGTATTATATATCTTTTGATATACAATTCTCAATAATTTACTGTCTATCAGTATCCTCATTTTCGATCTTTTCATAAATTTGATTTCCATATTTTTCTAGCATCTCTTCAACAAATCTTGCTAACTCATCCATGCAAGACCTCCCAATTTGACGGAGGCCAATAGTTGATCTTGGATATTTAATTTTATTAAAATCATATTTTGGCCTCCTTTCAAATTCCTACTAGAAACTTATTTATAAATATACCTTTTCTTTAATCAAACTTGTTAGTTCCGAAGTACAAATCTATAACCTATCCGAAGTCTTTATTATCAGTTGTTTTATCTAATCTTTGAAAAATCACTATCATTTTTAACTCCTCTCTTCGAAATAATTAAACATAGCATAAAAATCAAATATCATTTTTGTTCCAGTTTTACCATTTCGATTCTTTAGCACTACTAATTCAACTTCGCGTGGATTTCGAGATTTTGCTTCATTGATATCAAATCCAATTTCACCAACTCCTTTGAATTGTAAGCCGATTAAAACATCGCTAGAATATTCAATAGCACCACTCTCTTTAAATGATTGCATACCTACTGAATTATTGTAGTTATCTCGGTTGAAACTGGAAATACCAATCACCGGAATTTTAAAATCACGGCTAATTCGTTTCAATTCCAATACTGCTTTATCTGTATTTTGTTTATCTGTCGCCCGTTCGTTAAAGGGAGCTAAAATTTGTAAATAATCAATGACCAATACTGGAGATTTACCTGTAAAGTGTTGATGTCTTTCTATAAATTTCCTTACTTCTCTAACACCTACATTTCCCATCCCTTCAATAATGTAGATATGATTAGCATAATCACTATATTCTTTGACTGCTGTATTAATAAGCTCGTGTTCAACAGTACTATAACTTGAATATTTACTCCCAGTCATGATACCACGAACTGTTTTTGCATTTCGAATGTCGCTATCATTCTTTACAACTTCTTTCATCGTATTACGACTAATACTCTTAGCCATAATCTCATTTCGAGACATTTCCAAACTAATAATTAATACATCAAAACCTTGTTCTGCAATTTGATCCGCTATCTGAGTCACTAAAGTTGTTTTTCCAAGTGATGAAATTGCACCCACTACATATAATCCTTCATAAAGACCACCATCGAGTAGGTCATCTAATTTCTTAAAATTCGTTGGAATAAAGGATGCATTGACACTATCATTAATTCCATTAATAAAGTTTTGAAGATGATATCTCGAGGAATTATTCAAGTATTGTTTTTTTTTATCAGCCAGGTTTGCAGAAGTTTCGTTCACAAGTTTTGAAAATAGCTGACGATTTTTAACTAGCATCTCATTTGGATCTTTAGTTTCTTTACATGTAATCTTCCCAATCTTAAAAGGAATGTTCTTTTCCTTCAAGCTATTTACCAATTTTCTCTGCTTTTCTTGTCCAGCAGAATCATTATCTAGCGAGATAATCAAAGGTTGTTTAAGCATAGCATTTTCTAGCCTCTTAAGTAACTTAGAAATATTACCTACACCGCCTAATCCTATTGCTTCTCCTCCGACTTCCATAACACTTAAGGCATCAATCTCACCTTCAACTACGAAAATTGGTTTATCCAAGTTCTGATTAAGTACACTCGCATTAAAAAGATTTGAACCACCAACTTTGATTTTAGAATAACTTTGTTGAAAATTAGGAATATCATCACGTGTATCTCTAGCAAAATAACTGTTCTTGCTCACCGGAATTATCAATCGTGGACTTCCGGATATACCATCTGAAGCATTCGGATGTTTCCAATTTTCAATATATCCCAGCATAAAACGGTTTATAATTTCATCACTTAAACCACGTTTTTTTGCGTAATCAGTTTTATATATATTGGCATGGGCCTCTTTAAAAAAGTTCGTGTAATTATTATTTTCTTGTTCTGTCATCAATTTACCTTTCATACTTAATTCAGGTTGAGAAGGATTTTTCTTACTTAAATAATGATTTTCAATCGGAATTTTAAATAATTCACTTGCTCGTTTCAACTGACCAGAATAATCATTTATTCCTTCTATCAAGCCAATTAGATCAAATACATCCCCACTTTGATCGCAAGAAAAACACTTCCATCTCAGGCCATCTTTAGTAACTGAGAGAGCTCCTGTTTTGTTGCGTCCTAAACCACTTTTACAAAGAGGACAAATATAACCTTTTCTATTTCCTTTCGAGCTATGATCTGTTACATCTTCCACATAATCTAATAATCTACTTTTGATTTGTGCTACCGACATTTATGTCCCCCTTAAAATAAAATTACCTGTAAAAAAAATCCGGATTATTTTACGGGACTAGTTTAACATTTCGACAAATTTTAAATTTGGTCGAAATAGTAAGTTAATAGTATTATTAGTATTGAAAATTTCTTTTGCCACAATTCCTGTTATATCAAGCCTAAAAATATTTTTTACTAATTAAACATCCCCCTTTTCCGAATTAAACATCCCCCTTTTCCTAACTAGTCCTCCCCCTCTACTAGTCGATACCACAAACCGAAAAATTCACATATAAGTTACTAAAACTGTAATAATTCATATCCAATAGTTGTTCATCAGAAATTGGAGCTCCCTTTGAATTGCAGTAACACCAACTTTCAAGAATTTTAGTCTCCACTTGCCCATTGGAATCTGTAAGCTTATCCAATGTATCAGTTAATTTGTCTTCAATTCTATTACTCCAAGAGCAATTACTTGAGCGTACTTCCTCAATTGAAGGAATGCAGGGTGCCACTTTAAGTAAACTATTTACCGAAATTATTTTGTTCGTTCCCTTTTTCTTATTGTTGAGTATACTTTGATGGACGGATAATCTTCTTGCTACACAGTATGCGTTCGAATTTCGTCCATCAAGTTTGAAAAGAGACATTGGAAAGTTCATAATATAACTTCTATTCATATACTCTGCAAATTTAATTCCAAAATTTATAGTACAAACACTATTTTTTATAGTATAATCTTGCAAAATACGCATCTTACTAAATTTTTGAATCTCACCCCCTCGTTTTTCATATGTCTCTATAGAACAGCTATAAACAATATCTAGCGCTTCTTTTACAATACGTCTTACGTCTTTCTTTGTTGACGAACTTTTCGGATTTCGTCTTCCTAACACCTCAGCATATTCTTCCAATGAAAAAACTACTTCCACGTCTATTTTAGAATCTTTTTGTTTGTACGAATTTCTTTCTGAAAAGCGTAAAATTATAAAATCCAATATTTTTTTTGCACCTAACTTAAAATGATTACCCTGAGTATAATTTTCAATATAAAATATTGCATAATCATTTTTATTTGCTGATTGTAAGTAAAACTGTGCTTCATTTCCAAGTGCTTTATTTATTTTATTAGGACTTTGATTAGGATTAATGCTGAAAACCTGATTTAAAGTCGGAGTATTTAGAATCCTTACATTCTGAATAATTTCCTCCTTATTTTTCAATGTTGATGTAGCTTTTGATAAATTTGATTGATTCAAGTTTGTCATATTAAGGCCTTTCTATTTCATTTTTCATGAGCCTCAAACAACATTTAGTAAAAAAAAAAAGTCATCAACGTATTGTCAATGACTTCTTTATTTATTTTGTTTAATTCTCACACCTTTAATATGCTTGAAAAAATAATTTTAAAAAAAAACAACATCAAAAAAAATTAAACAAGAATTATTAATCCCATAGTTTATATGCATAAGACTTTTGAAATTCATCTGCACGGGAATGCCCCAAAGCTCTAGAGACTATCTTACACGCTTTACGATCTAACCAGATGCCTGTTAACTCTTTTCGCAACTTAACAATCTCACACTGATTAATAATCTTTCTTGGATCCCGAGCTACTTTCCTATATAAACGACACGCATATTCAGCACGGTATTTGTGTGGCTTCAAAGCTGAAGGTACATTAAACACTCGTTTCCTACCAGCTAACTGAAACATTGAAACAATTTCTTTTAACTCGTTTTCGTTTCGAGCTAAAACTGGAATCCATCTATCTCGATGACCTTTGGATTTGTGTTTTTTTCCAACGATATGAAGATAAAACTGCCCATCATCTCTCTTAATTAGGGCATCCCCAGTGACTGATTGTAATTCACGTTTTCTTAAACCTGTTGCGGTCACAATTTTATACCAATAATCATTATTCTTTTTTGATAATCTTGAATCAACATTTTTTAATCTATTATTTGTTTTATTAGCTCTGTATCTAGGGACGGTTGGTATAAAAATAGTGGAAGACACGCCAAGTACCTTTGCTAATGCAGCCTTGTATGTAGATTGTGTAGAAGAAGATAGCCCAATTTTCATACAATAATTCAAATATTGATTTACAAGTTTTATATAATTTTCAGGTTTATCTAAGCTTTCAATTAATTCCATCTCTTTTTCAGATATATTTTCTGCTACAAATAAGCTGAATCGACTCCACGAACCAGCATAGTTATGAAGTGTACGATCAGTATGAATCAATTGAATATCCTCCCCTGTTTGCTTAGTAGTATGTCTTTTCTTACCTTTTCCTTCTTTAAAGCGCCATGTTAAAGAAGTAAGTCCTAGCGATTTGATATATTCATATCGTCCATTCTTTGTAGAGAATTCACTTTTTTGCCTAGCAATTGCTTGCTGTTTTGCTTTCTTTCGTTCAGAACGACTTCGTCTTTTTTTAGACATCTATTTCACCTACCTCTCTCGAGAAACTAAAAAATTCTGTTAAAGAATTATTTGCGACTTAGCACATTTATTCGCAAATTTTGAGTCTTCCCTGTTGCTGGGCGCAGCTTACTTTTTATAGCTAAGCAGATAACTATGCTCTTTAATTAATGTTGTGAGAGCTACAACATACTCAGATGTTTCTAAGTAACATTATTACCGAAAAAGAATACTAAATCCTCTTCAATATTTGATCTTTATTTTCTAATTGCTAGACTTATGCTTGAACTTCGCAATCAAATCAATAGTGTTCTAGTTGAAATAAGACTCCTGTTATTTACTTCTATTTAACCACTTTTATTTCTTTTCTATTTTTGAATCCACTTTACTTCCACATACACACTTTTTTTGATAATTTTAAATTTCTTCTATACTATTTGTTTTTGTATTTACAAATTATCATATCCATTTTAAAATCCTCCATTTTATCATTCTATCTATTACTAATACTAACTAAAACTGGTTCTAAATTTTCGATCTTAAGTCTACTGTTCTCCCAATAAAGATAACTTTATATTATCTTTCTCCAATTAATCAATTGTTTATATTGTTATTATGCAGTTTTTATCAAACTTAAAAATTTATTAATTTCAAATTCCAAACATTCTTTGACTAATCCTTAATATGTATATATGCGTGTTTAGCGTGATTAAAATCAAACGCTAAACACGCTTTATAAATTTGTCAAGAGTAACACTACTCTATCTAGCAGTCTAAAATCTAAGAATAAAAACTCTTACATAAAAATAAATACTACAACTCCAAATAAAAAAAGCTCTCAAGAGCTTATATAAATTAGTATTTTGAGCAGTCGATTAAGAAGTTTAAACATGCTTCATTATTTTGCATAGATTTAAGCAAATTAACTAACCCACGATATCCCTTTCTATCAATACACTTTATTAAACCGTTTAAAATATATTGAAGCTCTTCAATCGATAAATCTTTGAAATATAAAGTGATCTGACCAGATTCATGAGAGTATATCGTACAGTGTATAGCTTGATGCTCTTTTTGTTTAAACTGTAGCAAACCATTAGAATCTTGGATTTCAATGTAATAAATTGTTCTCAAACAACGTGAACATATTTCTCCCTCAAATTCTCTTCTAGCTTTAGCTAGAACTAGATTAATTACTGCAAAATTATTTTCAAACATTATACTATTCCTTTCTGATATAAAAAATAGACCATCTTTTAAAAAAGATGATATGAATATAAAAATCTATCACAATATTATTATGCTATAAATTCTTAAAAATAATAATTAATTCAATTCCTCCATTTAACATAAAACCTAAGGCAAGTTTAAAAATATTAATCTCCCTATCCAAAATTAAGAATGCTCTCGAATATGCATGTGATTATTTACTTATAAATAACTCTAAAAACATCATCGAGCAAATTGACCTTCAAATTTTAGAATACAAGGAGAATTTTTACAATAAGAAGTTATTATCTAAATATTTGGTGAGGAATTTACTTCGCCTTAATGAGATAAAATAATAGATAATCTCATTCTAACAATTACATGATTAAAAGTTTTTCTATAATCAATTCTAGCTCGCTACCTCGAAGAAAAATATCACAATTTTATCAATAACTTAACAAAAGTAGACTCTATATATAAAAAATAGGTGACTCCAGATTGGAGTCACCTATTTTTTATTAAGAAACTTAAAGTTCTTCAGACATGTGTTCTAGATTCTCATAGGTAATATCCTAGTCAGCTGACTCAATTTTGAACAAAAATTACTTTTGTTCACGTAAACGACTGTACAAATATTCTGTATATACTCCAAAAATAGCATTCTTCAAATCATCTGATATCAAAAGTTCATTATTAAAGTTCTGGTTTTCAGTAGTTGAATCCATGATAGCGTCATCAATCTTATCACTTAATGCACTCTTGAAGTCATCTAATACATTTACTTTAGCTTGTTGCTTAAGTTCATCATCACTAGCCAACGTTTCGATAGTTTGTTCTACAATTTTCATTGCAGATTTTGGTTCGAAGTCTGTGCCATGAAGTTCATTATATTCTGCAATTAAATCAGATAATTTTTTGAATTGTCGTTGAACTGTAGGTGCATCTGCTCCTGGTAACCCCATATCACCTACATCTTCCTCTAATTCCGGTGCTTCATGAATTTCTCCCAGTATCGTCTTTCCAAATTGAGCATCAATTTTTCCAGTCAAATCAACAGATTCACCTGGTCCAATTTCAATTTCTTTTATCAGATAATGAATAAACAAGTACATCTCGTGAACACCAATATCTTTAAACGCAGTCACCTGAGTCAAAAATTCATAAAAACTATTAAATGCACGTAACTCTTTTAATATGTTTTCACGCTCTTCTTCACTTCTATGTGAATTGAAGCGAGTTAAAGCCTTGTCTAAAAAATACTCTGCTTTATTTTTTGTTTTAGGCTGAGTATAATAAATCACGGAAAAATTATGCATATCATCTTCGTTTAAAATATTACGCATATCTATTTTTTGCTTCAATTTAAAAATATCACGCGGATTAATATCACGAGTCAGAATTGTATTTGTATAATATTTTGAAAAGGCTTTTTCGATATCATCATATGTATTTACAAAATCTAAAACAAAGGTCTTATTCTTACCTTTATAAGTTCGATTCAAACGAGATAAAGTTTGTACAGCAGTCACACCACGCAATTTCTTATCAACATACATTGCAACAAGTTTGGGTTGGTCAAAACCAGTTTGATATTTGTTTGCAACCAATAAAACTTGATAATTATCAGTGTTGAATTTATCTGGTAATTCATCTTCGCTAATATCATTTATTGATACCTCTGTAACCTCAGTACCATCAACTGATAATTTTCCACTAAAAGCTACCAATGGTTTGATATGGTCATATCCTTTATCTAATATATATTGATTAAAAGATTTATAATATTTATATGCTGCCTCACGACTTGATGTAACAACCATAGCTTTAGCTTTTCCATCAAGTAGGTCCATCACTTCTTCTCTAAAGTGTTCAACAATAATTTCTACTTTTTGACCAATATAAGTATCATGAGTTTCCACAAATCGTTTCATCCAACGTTTAGCTTCAGATGTCTCAAATAAATCATCATTTTGAGTTTTTTGAATTAGATTGATATACGTCTTGTATTCATAGTAGTTTTTGAGTACATCAAGAATGAAACCTTCCTCAATCGCTTGTTTCATTGAATATAAATCAAATGGCTCGGGTTGTCCTTGTGCATTCATAGTACCAAATTTTTTTAACGTCTTTGGTTTTGGTGTTGCTGTAAAAGCAATCATAGTCACATTAGGTTGTTTTTTACGTGAATCAAGATCACTCCCTACTTTTTCGGCAACCAATGCCTCCAGGATATCCATGTCATCTGTTTCACCATCTTCTTCGTTTTCAATTAATTGTTTTCCCAATGCTTTATTGACATTATTTATTAGAGTTCCAGCTGTTGAAGAATGTGCTTCATCGATAATCACTGCAAAATGATTCTCACTTTGGTTACTAATAGTATCTAAAATATATGAAAATTTATGGATAGTTGAAACAATTATTTTGGTACGTCCATTCAGTGCATCTGAAAGATCATTTGATGTTGCATCTTCATCCATTACCTTGATTAGTCCCTGTTTATGTTCCAACCCTTCAATTGCTGCTTGTAATTGTCTGTCAACAACAATACGGTCAGTAATAATAATAACAGAATCAACTACAGAATTATTTTCAACTTTCAAGTTTGCCAATTGATGCGATAACCAAGCAATTGTATTCGTTTTTCCTGAACCTGCTGAATGTTGAATTAAATAGTTCTTTTCAGTACGAAATTCTTCCATATCTGCTAGAACTTTTCTAACAGCGCGTAACTGGTGAAAACGTGGAAAAATTATTCGCTCCTTCATATTCACCTTACCAGTTTTCTCATCCTGTTCTGGTTTCTGTTCAAGGAAAATATATTTTGTAATTAGTAAGAGAATCATTTCTTTATTAAAGATTTCTTCCCACAAATAACTAACTCCAAATCCATCTGGATTTGAAATATTCCCAGTTCCAGACTCATCATCTCCCTTATTAAAAGGTAAGAAAAATGTTTTTTGTTTTTCAACACGTGTCGTCATATAAGCACGCTTAAAATCAACCGCAAAACAAACTAATGCACCCTTTTTCCATTTCAATAAACGTGAAGTAGGTGTGCGTTCATTCCGCCATTGCTTTATAGCATCTTTATAACTCTTTCCTGAAGTATTAGCCTTTAATTCAATAGCAAATAATGGAATTCCATTTAAGAAAAGAACTAAGTCGATTCTTTCTTTTTCTTTATGGTAAACTTCCTCCATAACACTGAACTTATTTTTTTCGTAGTCAGCTATGGATTTTGTATTGATATTTGTGGTCGGCTTCGTATAAAGTAAATCAAAATGTTCCATTCCTACATCAAAACCATGTTTTAAAGCATCAAGAGTTGTTCCATTTTTACTTAACACTAAATCATTGTATTTGCTTACGATTATACTGTCCGTATTTTCACCGTACTGACGATATACTCTTTGGTATTCTACATCCTGTGTTTCCTTGATAAAATCAAGAAATAGATCAATATCCATTGCATTTACTGCATCATAATTTCCATCGGTGAATTTTCTTTCAATAAAACCATTTTTTTCCACTAAATAATCGATGATATATCGTTGATAGTCATAACGCTCTCTAATTAATGGTTGTACCATTTTAGTCACTTCCTTCATTTACTTGATTTATATATAAGTCAACTCTTTTTTTTCCTGTAACGTATTCATAAATTAATGATTTTTTAGATTCTTCACCCAATGTAATAACTTGTTCCAGTTTATTTATAGCATCATCAATTATGCTTATTTTACAATCAAGGTACTCGGAGATTCTCTTTTGTTCATTCACGGAAGGCAAAGGAAATGAAAACTGTTCAAATACGTTTTGGTACAAGTGTAAAATTGTGCTGTTTCCTCCGTTTGTATAATTAAACCAGTTCCAGAAAACCTCAGAATTCAATAACCAATACAAATATCGTGTTTGAACTTGATTACTCGGACGAACTCTTAGAACACCACTATTTAACGAAGCTTCTGACTCCAATCCTTCAATCATTGCTACTTTTCCAACAGTACCGTCTTTTGTAATTAACAAATCACCATTCTTAACCTGGATTTCCTTAGCTTCTTGCCAACGCTTAAAGGGAATGCGGACTGCAGTCACAAAGTTTATTTTCCCATTTATGAAATCAGTACCGGTAATCAAATATGGCCCCTCATCAGTATATTCTTCTGATGTTAAACCTTGCCATCCTATCCTTCCATTAAGTCTCGTTGTATATCTAATCTTAGTATAAGTCCAATTAACAGGTATTCTACCAATCCACTCAACACCACTTTCTTTCAATTCTACCGATTTATCTAGACCTCTTGTTACAGATTCAAAAATAATTGACTTGCGTGTTTCATTTAAAATATCAAGTGATTTTTGTGCATCAGCTAGCATACTATCTATTTTTTTCGTTTCTACATCTAAATAATCCGCAATAAATTTTTGTTCCATTACATTAGGAACTGGAATTCTCCTTGAAGATAGATATGCGATATTAACAATTGGGACAACTGAAACCATGGTGTTATCTTTTACATATTTTGCTAAAACACTTGATACATACAACAAATATTTGGTATCCATAAGGCTTGTGTCTTTAATTGTTAACCCAGTAATTTGTTGATTGAAATATGATTCTTTAGAAATCATTCCTACTTTTCCTACAGATGCAATTGTTATCATAAGTAAAGTTCCAGCAGGAAATGCATTTATCCTATTGTTTTTTACACTTTCTAAAGAAATATAATTCTCCGATGAATCAAGAACTGAGTAGTCTCCCTTAAAGTCGGATGGTTTAAACCATTGTAACCCTTCATCAAAGTTAACCCCTTCACTCAAAGGTGGTGTTCCACCAGTTTTGAATGAAACAATCTGTTTTAATGGATATAATTCCCAGTTTTTAGGTACATTACCTATCCAATCAACACCACTATCTTTCATTTGACTCATTTTGGGTTTCTCCCTTCCACACAAACTCTTCTTCTAATTTTGCAATCACGATTAAAAAAACTTTAATTAACACAATATAATTTTTCTGGTGCTGTCCTTCTGTAAAATTAATGGTTGACCCGTGCAAATATTTATTTCGAATAGCTAAGGCATTATCATACTTCTTGTTATTCAGACAATAGCTTATAAATTTGGCTTCTTCATCGGAAAATAATAATGAGTATTCTTTAAAGCTTGTTAAATCCAGCTCACTTCTATATTCTGGATTTAGGAGGTAGCCACGCCAATAATTATAAGTGAAAAATAATTTAGCAAAATCTATATCCTTAATTTTTTTTCCTTCTTCAACTTGAAGATACTTATTTGGAATAAAACTAGGAATTGAATCAACATCCAGCATGTCCATATATTCTAAATAGTTCAAATCAATCTTATTATAATTCACTAACAACTTAAATTGTTTTAACATAGATTCCAACTCAATGACTAATAACTTAATTTTAATACTTGTAGGCAAATTTGGATCCACTTCAATCATTGAGAAACCAGTAATTCCATGGATTTCTAAAATCTGTTGATTAAAATAATTTGCAATTAACTTTTCAACTGAAGAATTTTTCTGACGCAGATAACTAATAATTAATTCAACTATATCATTTAGTTGATTATCATAAATCATCATTGGTAAATCATTTCGATAAATACGTCTTCCTTTAAAATTTTTACCAATTATCATTTCATAAATTCTAGTAGTAGCATCGTCTGATTTTATAGGACGACTAATGGATACTGGACGTACAGACTGGTCTACTACAAATGTATAAATCACTGTGAGTAGGAATTCATTCTCATTAATAGAATCAAGCCATGACTCACTAATTTTCAAATGTGTATTGCACCCGTTTAGCTCAATTACAATTGGTTCAACTTGAGACTTACTAATTAGAACCAGCCAACTTTTTTTTGAAGAAATACCTTGATATTTTTTTGAAGTCCAAAATTCGGATACAAATTGATGTAATTTAATTCTAGTTTCTTCATTCAATGAAAAACCCGACATGTGAAAATCTAATAATTGCTGAATAAAGTTAACATTTCGGATATCCATATTATCAAGTTGGTTAATTAATTTATTAACCATAACTTGAAAACAGTCACTACCTACAAATCCTTCAGGAAAATGAAGATTCTTCTTTTCCTCGGTTAAATTTAAAATCATCGAGACATTAAAGAGTAAGTTATCCTCATCATTAATCAAATTATCTTTGATTAATGATGAAAACTTATCAACAACTTTTTTATTTTTAAGTAAGATTGATAATGTACTATCTTTATTCCATAAAAAACTTTTGAAGACTTCTTCAGTTAGCTTAGTCCATAAAACATATTCAGAAAACATTCCACAAAACACTTGAACCTGCAAATTATCACTTGATTCAAGATACTCATTCATCCATTCGTCAGCCGACTTTAAACCTATCATTCTTCCGACATAGCTTTTCAGCTGCTCAAGTTTTTCTTGTTGTCTCCTAAATACTTCATATATTCTAGTAAACTGAGTATCGATAGTATCATACCAAGTTTTCAATTTATAAATCTCAAGTAGATCTCGAAGCAAATAAACTGTTTTTGATAAATCTAGGTTTTCAATTTTTTTTTCGAGTCCTTCTGAAGAATATATGTATTCATATGTATTACCAAAATCTAAAATCCCCATTAGATTTTAAACTCTTTTATTAATTCTGTTAATTTTTCACCTACACCTTGAAGTTCTTTTAAAAGAACTTCAGATTTTTCAGGCGCTCGATACTCATAAAAATATCGTGTAAACGGAAATTCAGCTCCAGTTTTAATTGATATCGTCTTTCCAGTAAGACTTTCCTCAAATTTTGGAATATAATCAGGAACAAATGGTTTTACCTCACGTTCAAAGTAACAATTTGTATCTTCGTTCATTGGAATTAATTCAATATCCTTAGTTGTTTTATCAATTATTGGACTTCCATCCCGTTTAATTTGAACTTCGGCTGTTTTATCAATTTCAGAAAGAAAAAAGCAAACTTTTTCTTTTAAATACTTTTTAGTCTTAGCAATACCAGCTTTTTCTGTCTTCTCTTCGGGATATAAATTAAAGCCATCAAACAAACTCACAATTTTTTCTTCAAATGCTTTAGGTTCTTTGAATAATTCATCATCAACATTATCTTTCAAAATCTGAATCATTTGCTCAAATAATGGCTTGTGAAGTAAAAATTTATCTAAATCTTTCTTTTCTTTTGCAGGGATTGGATCTAGTAACTGTAATTCCTCTACTTTATCAGGATTATAGTAATTAGCTAAGGAATTATTATCTACCATATTCTGGATACGCTCAGTACTTAGTTGATAGTTACGTTGCATTGGTTGATAAACTGAGTATTCCTGATAAATAAACTCTTCATTAGAAAAAATCTTACTGTATTCATTTTCTTCAAAATCAGCATATAATTCCGTAATTTTCTTAATATGTTCATCGCTTAATTCATGGCGCTTATTCCCCATTGACTTACGCATCTTTTTATAAAACGAAGTCGCATTGATGAACTGAACCTTGCCTCGACGTTCTGCACGTTTATTATAACTTAAAATAAAAGCATAGATAGAGATACCTGTATTATAGAATAATTGATCTGGAAAGCCGATTATCGCTTCTATTAAATCACTTTCAAGTAGCCATCTACGAATTTGACTCTCTCCAGAACTAGTACCTCCTGAAAACAAAGGCGATCCATTTGTAATAATTGCAGCACGGCCATTTTGTTTATTTAACTTATAAAGTGCATGTTGCATAAACAAAAGTTGTGCATCTCCTGAGGATGGTGTCATTGTCATTTCTGGACCATCTTTCCCAACTCTATGAGTAAAACGTCCCATCTTTTTACCCTTTACTGCTTTACCATTGTCATCCGCAAAAGCATCATTTTTTACGAAATCAGCTGTACCTGTTTCAGCCTTATCTCCCGACCATGGAGTGCCAAATGGTGGATTCATAATAACAAAGCGAAATTCATCATCAGGGAAAGCATCATATTTTAAAGTATTCTTTTGTTGAATATTTCTTGAATCTTGCCCCTTAATAAGCATGTCCGCAACACAAATTGCATACGACTTATCTAGAATTTCTTGCCCATACATATATATTTTCGCACTAGAATTATGTCGGTGAATAAAATCGTATGTAGTTGAAATCATCCCACCAGTTCCACAAGCAAAGTCCCCAACCTTGATAATCTTTCCTGGCTCATAAATATCTTCACTACCTTCAGCCAACAAAACGTTTACAAGACAACGAATGACTTCTCGAGGGGTGTAGTGATCACCTGCATTGACATTTTCAGAGTATCTACGTAAAACATCTTCAAAAATGTATCCCATTCGTAATGGATCTACTGTCTTAGGTGACAAATCTAAACGTGCAAAATCTTTAATGATTAACAATAATTTATTTGCATTGTCAAGCTTCTTAATTTGGTCATAAAACTCTAAATCCTTAAGGATAGTTCGAACATTATCACTAAAACTATCTAAATAAAACTTAAAATCCTTAGCAATTGTATCTGGTGATTCTTCAAGCTTCTTCAAATCAAATTCACTAGTGTTATAGAAATCAAATCCAGACTTTCTCTGTAATATTTTTACCGGAATATCAGGGTCGTTTTTAAATGCTTTAACTACTTCATCTTTGGTGTCTGCCAACGCACATTCAAAACGACGAATAATAACCATTGGAATTATAACATCCTGATAATCCTCTGCTTTATATGTACCACGTAGCTTATTTGCTATATCTAGCACCATCTTGACTTCTTGCCCAATGTTGATGCTTTTATCTTCATAGAGCGTTTCAATTCTCTTTGCCATATTTTTTTTTCTCCTATTCCTAAATACTAACAATATCTTCAAAATCAACATTAGTGTTTCCGCTATATCCTTATTTTTACAGAAATTGTTTATTTACATTATATCAAATTTAAAAGAAGGTGTGCTTGACTCAAAGATAAAGTTACTGAAATGGGAAACATGAATGAAAACAGTTTTCATGTTTAGCATATAAAATACAGAATATATAATTGATTGTTATTTATTATTTCTAAAATATAAATAATAAAAGCCTTGAGATAATCAAGGCAATAGTTATAATATTTTGATAAGTTTTACACTTACGAGCCGATAAAATTCAAATAATGTGAAATCAGACCAATGTACTTTTGATTATTTTTCCTTTTCATAGTGGATAAGCAGGAGTATGATACTCTCTTCCTAGTTTGCTGGCTCTATTGTAGTATTTACTTTATTACATAAACTAGATTGAATCAGTAATGAATAGATTTCATTAATATTTCTATTGTTTTGCGACCTATTATTTCTCAATTTACAGTATGTAAAGATTAGGTAACTTTTTGCTCTTGAAAGTGCGACAAAGAAGGCACTCTTATCTTCTTCAGGTTGATCATTAAAACTCCAGAATGCAGAATCCTCTAAGCCTAGAAAATAGACTGCCTCATATTCCAATCCTTTACTCTTATGGATAGTCATAATTGGAATTGAATTTTCACCCTTGAAATTAGATACTACCTTTATCCATTCACCTTGTAATTGAGAATATTCTTTGTATAATAACTTTGAAAAGTTCTTGACAATGATATCTAGGTCACTTTTTCCATTGTATGTTGAAAAATTGGAAATAATTCTTTTTTCATCTATTTTTTCAATAATACAATCAATTAATTTTAGCATACTTTCTTCATTGGGAATAAAATTTGAAATTAGGTAAGTAATATCACTAACTATATTGTCAATCTCCTTATAGGATTTTGCTAAAATTAATTCATCAGTAAATTCATCTATTCCATTGATATTTCCATAAAAATTACTAATATTTTCCCAAATTAAAGGATCTCGTTTTCCTTGACTGCAAGATATTAAATCTAATAATAGGTTACAAGTAGGGTCTTTTAAAAGCTCTTGATATTCATTTTCAATTCTTGCTTTAATCCCTTTACTGCTTAATGTAGTTATCAATTTTGAACTATAATCATCAACCTTCTGTTTTGCTAGGATACAAATTTCTGATGGTCGTATACCTCCTTGAATTTTTGATTCTATATTATTTGCAATTAACTCAGCTTCTAAACTTTCATTTTCAAATTCAAATAATGTTATTTCACCCTCTTGAAAATCTGGATAATTATTTGTCTGAATAGAACTGTGATTACTATTTAATATCTGATGAACCTCTTTTTGAAATTCTACAAGTTTAGGTACAGAGCGGTGATTCATCAACAATTGATATTCATTTGAATTAAAGTCTCGAATATAGTCTGGAAAAATATCAGGATTTGCACCTGCCCATCTCATAATGGCTTGCTTATTATCTCCAACTGCTGTTAATTTACAAGACGAACCTAAAAAACAAGTTTTTAATAAATTATACTGGGCATATGTAGTATCCTGAAATTCATCTAGAAATACAAAATCGTATGTCATCTGAAGTGCTTTACGGATGTATTCGTTAGTAGCTATTATTTGAGTACTCAACTTTGTTATTTGCCTATACAAGAGGACCGGCTTATTATCTTGTGTTCCTTTTAGTAAATCCTTTTTTAATTTGTGAGTATTCCCGTCATTAAGTATAATTTTTTCGACAAAATCTCTTATATCTGACATTCTCCATCCATTAACATTAATTCCATTCATAGAGAGTAGTTCTTTTATAGTATACCAATCTTCAATCAAATAATCTCTTGATGGTCGTATATCCTCAGGTAGAACATCTCTAAATTGGTCTAAAATTCTCTTTTCAAAAGCCGAATAGGTTAATGAGGTAAAACGAGAAGCATATTCATCACCATAACGTTTCTTAACTCTTTCTTTCAAATTCGATGCGGCATCTGTTTTAAAACTTAATGCTAAAATTTTCTTGGGGGAAACACATTTATTTGTAGAGAAAAGATAGTCTAACTTCTGAGCTAGTAATTCAGTTTTTCCTGCACCTGGTCCAGCTATGACTAGACAATTTGTTACATCTTTGACAGCCTTTAAGGCAGCCTCTTCTAAAATAATATCTCCCTTAGGAAACCAAACATCACTCTTCACCATTTTAAATATCTCCTAGTAATTCTTCCGTACGTTTAATAATTTTTTCAAATACAGGAGGTAAGGTTCTCTTTAATTCGTCATCACTAATAGATGATAAAAATTGCATATGAGTCGTCGGTTTGCCTCTACCTAAAAAGAAATATTGATACCAAATCATTAGTTCTTTTTCTTCATCAGTAAAACTATCACCGGGTCCACTCTTATCTTTTAGAGTTGCTTGTATAGCGTCACTGATGCGATTTTTAAAACCAATTAATTGATAATCATTTGTTCTGTCCATTTTAGTTAATCTTATTTTTTTCTTGTCACTATTTTCATCAGTATAAGAAACCACAGGTCCTTCATTGGTAGATAAAGTCCCCAGGTAATAGTCCTTATAATGCTGTAACATTAGGAAATCAATATCGAGTGGTGCAGAAAAGAAAACATTGAATTTTTCTAAATGGTTTATCCAGGATGACAATGGTTGTGAGAAGATATCAGATATCTGATAAGAGCTAATTCTAGCAATGTCTTCATCATTCAATATTCTACCATCTTTCATTGTCACTAAATCACTACGCTCAATACCTATTTCTAGTAACTGTTGGATAGCATATTTTATTCTTCCCCAACCACCCCCGTATCTTTCATTATCAAAATCCAATAAGGTAATATAAGGAATTTTGAGTGAATTCAATAATTTCCAAAAATAGTTAACATGTCTGCCCCCTAGAGGGACAATTGAAATTTGAGAGCTATCAATCTCTTTTCCAAGTAAATCAAAAAACTTTGGTAATAACAGTTCCTCACTGTCACCTTCACCTAGAACCACTAACTTTGCAAAATATAGTTCAGGATAGGCTTGAATTGCTCCCTTAATGTATTTATAAGATTCATCAATGGATCGAGGTAACTGTATATCAGAAACAATGGATTGAAGAACACTGTCATTATTTTCAATTCTTAAATACCTCAAATCTTCTGGGTCAATTCTTTTTACAATAGCTGGAGAATGTGACGTTAAAATTACTTGAGAGTTGTCATTATTGCTCAATTGTTTAAACCTTTTTACCAGTTTTCCAATGTGATGTGGAGCAATATGATTTTCCGGCTCCTCTATAGCTAAGATAGTCAGTATTGGTGGTATCAGCTTAAATCTTGGATTATCAGGATTTTCTTCACGATCTTTTGTAATCTCCAACTCAATATCAAGTATTGAATCAACCAGCGAAAAATAAAAAATAGATCTCAAGCCATCTCCTAAATCTGAAACTGTAAATGCTTCTTCAGTGGTTGTTGGTGAAAATTTTAAGGCAATCTGTCTGAGGGCTACCGCCATCTCAGAAGAATTAATAGTCAACTCTGCCTGAGAAAAGCGGTTATCTTCATGATATAATTCCCATGATTTCTGAATCTCTTGATTGATTTGAGTTAATGCCCCATTTTCAGATAAAAAAGTATTATTTAACTCATCAATTTTATCTGTAATTTCTTTTATCTCATCTTCGGTCCAATTTATACTATTTACAAGCCTACTTAGCATACTACCAGAAGCATTCCCCAACTCCCTCTCAGGTGTTCTTGAAGCTGGTACATACAGAACTCTAATTTTATCTAAGTCTTTTCTTGGTGCACGATGTTTATCTTCTTCTCTAAATTTCTCTTCACAAGATGAAATATAATAGATTTGAGTGTCTATACTTCCCTCAATTGTTCCGTCATCTTCCCAAGAAGATTCCAATCTTATACGAAGAAAAGGTTTCCCACCCTCTTTACAAACTGTAAAATGTTCAAAAAATGATGGAATAGAAGGACTATAAGAATCTCCTTCTAATTCACTAAACTCAAAAAAAGTTTCAATAAAAAGATTCTTAGCATTTGCACCTGGTCTTGCTCCCTTTGCTAAATGAAAATCACTTTTCCGAATTATCCTATCATTTTGTTTATCGGAAAACAGCTTAATCAATGCTTGTAATAAAGTCGTTTTTCCTGAACTATTATTCCCAATCAATGCAGTTTGATTACTAATTTTAATTACTTGACTATCTCCAAATGATCTAAAATTATTAATAACCACTTTCTTTAATTTCATTTCATATCCTCAATTCCTGACTGTCTCTGAAGTAATATTACCGTTATTTACCTAGCTTGTTTTTCAAAGAAAAATTTATAATAAGATTCAGCAGATAAATACTCACTAAACACTTTACTTTTTACCTTAATTGATAATTTTCTACTTGTTTTATAATACTATTACTCTTAGTGACTCTATGCAAACCTACTATTTTAGTTTTTATTCTATCATAAAAAACGAATAGAACATCAACAATGATATACTATTCGCTTATATTTTTGTTTTTGTCTATAACTTTTGTAAAAGTTCAATATTAACTATGCAATCGTAAATAAGTTAGCAACTGAATTAAATCATACCAAACCATCCAAGTGCATCCGCTATTGCTTTTTCTTTTTTTGGTGGACAAGTAGGGACACGTTTCTCTCCCTCGTCCTTACTAGATTTATTGTATTTTTCTTTTTCAACTAGACCAAATTTACGTTTTACTTGAGCAATATATAGGCTAGAAACTTTCAAGCCATATTTCTTCAAAACAAATTCTTTAATTTCTGAATAGGTTGCATTTTTCTTAATATTGATTGACTCAATATCCTCTTCATCAATTTCGATATTAATATGTTGGCTGACATCTAGTTTGGACAATAGTGATACCGCCTCAACATGATGCGTTTGAGGAAAAAGATCCACTGGCTGGACTTTCTTCAATTCATAGCCCAACTCTTGATAGCGTTTGATATCACGCGCCATGGTTGCTGGGTTACATGAGA
>ERZ773197.910-NODE-910-length-21848-cov-6.858716_pt1 | contig 21848 bp, 17 predicted proteins | sample MGYA00580999_ERZ773197 | MGnify/ENA primary metagenome ERZ773197 (study PRJEB29015, sample SAMEA2738166) | human oral metagenome | biome: human oral; feature: human-associated habitat; material: saliva | place: China | collected 2185 ...
TATTTTTTATATTTACTTCTATTTTTTCTACATTAAATATTAATATTGTAGATTTTTCATATGATTCTAATTTTTCTGAATTTGAACTTTCAAATGATTTTATTTGGCCCGTTCCAGGATTTACAAATATTAGTTCACCTTTTGGTTTTAGAAAATCGCCAACTCTTGGTGCTTCTACTTTTCACTCTGGAATTGATATTCCTGCTCCTGAATTAACATCTATTTATGCTGTTTGTGATATGACTGTATATTTTTCTGGTTGGGGTGCTGGTGGTGGTTATACTATATCAGTAAATGTTAATAATCATTTAAAAATTTCGTATTGTCATGTACATCCTAATTTTTTGCCCAAATCAGGATCTTCTTTCAAAAAAGGTGAATTGATAACTAAAGTTGGACCTAAAAATGTTTATGGTATTAATAATAATCCTTATAAAGATTCAAATGGTAAACCTACTAATGGTGCAATGACTGGCTGTCATCTTCATATTACTTTTAAAGAGAATGGTAAAGCTGTTAATCCTCTCAATTATCTAAAAAAGTAATAAAAAAACAGAGAAGCATAATGCTTATCTGTTTTATATTTTTTTAAACTCTTTCCATGTATTCGCCTGTCCTTGTGTCAACTCTTACAACATCTCCAATATTAACAAACATTGGTACTGATATCTCTAATCCATTTTCTAATGTTGCTGGTTTTCCTGATGTTGTTGTTGTATTTCCTGCAAATCCTGGTTCTGTATATGTTACTTCTAGTTCAACTGAAATTGGTAATTCAATTGAAAATACATTTCCTTTATATGATAATAATTTTACATTCATGTTTTCTTTTAAGAATTTAACACTATCACCTATGTGTTCTTTATTTAATGGGATTTGTTCATATGTTTCATTATCCATGAAATAATATAAACCATCTGATTCATATAAATATTGCATTTCCTTTTTTTCGATTTCTGCTGCTGGAAATTTTTCAGATGGGTTAAAAGTTTTTTCTAAAACTGCTCCTGAAATAACATTTTTAATTTTTGTTCTAACAAATGCTGAACCTTTTCCTGGTTTTACATGTTGGAATTCAACAATTCTATATACATTTCCATCCATTTCAAATGTTGTACCATTTCTGAAATCTCCTGCTGAATATACTGATGCCATATTATGTGCCCCTTTCTAATTTTTATATTCTTTTTTCCAATAGGTATATTATACAATATACATGCTATAATTTCAAGCTTTTAAATAAGCTATTTTATTTAGCTTTTAAATAAGCTATTTTATTTAGCCTAAAAAAATCAAGGCAAATAACCTTGATTTTTTTGTTATTTTTTATTAATGTATCCCTCTAAAATATATACTGCTGCAATAGTATCTACTATATCACGTTTTTTATGATTATTAATATTTAAAAAATTCATTGTTTTATGTGCTTCAACTGTTGTAAGTCTTTCATCAATTTTTATTACTGGTATTTTATTAAATCTTGAATTTAATTTATGAATAAATTCATCTGTTTTTTTTGAACGTTCACTTTCTGTTCCATTCATATTTATTGGATTTCCTATTACAAATGTATCTATCTGATATTCTTCAACTATTTCAGCTATTCTGCGTAATATTATTTTATCATTTCCATTATTTTTTATTGTTTCTAATCCTTGTGCTGTTATTCCTAATGGATCTGTTATTGCAAGTCCAGTTCTTGCTAAACCATAATCTATTCCTAATTTTCTTCCCATATTTTCCTTATTTAATATATTCTTTTACTAATTTTTCTAAAAGCTCGTCTCTTTCTATATTTCTAATTAAATTACGTGCTCCTTTGTGACTTGTAATATATGTTGGATCTCCTGATAATATGTATCCTACTATTTGGTTAATTGGATTATATCCTTTTTCTTCTAATGCTTCATATACTTGTTTTAAAATTTCTCTAGTTTTTTCATTATTTTCTCTTTCTAAATTAAAACTAACTGTTTCATCTGTTACCATATTTTTCTTCCTTTCTTACAACTATAATACTGTTATTGAATTATCATCTGATTTATCGATAAATTCTTCCATACGTTTTAATGCTCCATCTAATGATGTTCCTTTATAATATCTAGATATTACGAATTTTATTCTTGGACTTACTGTTACTTTAGTTTCGTTTTTCATATCTGGTTCTTTTGGATTTATTATTTTAAAATCGTCTGCTGCTGGTATTATTAAATTTTCTAGTTGTGGTTTTATATTTTTAACATAATCAGATACTCCATCTTTATCTACTCCTGAAAATGCTATTACGAATTTTGGTCCCATATATCTAACAAATATATATTCTGGTGCTAATCCTTTTTGTACTTCTTTTGATACTGCTGTAATTACATCATTTCCTGTTTTTCTACTTACTTGTAAATTTATTTGTGGTAAATTTACAAGTTTAAACATTACAATTGCTGAAGAGCCATATTGGTCTATTGTCTTCTTTCCTTCACCACTATATAAATATTCTGCTGTTTTTAATCCTGAATATTGATCATCTCTTACAATGTTTTCTAACGTTGCTTGGTTTTCAATTGTTTTCAACATTGTTACTATATTATTTCTTACAACTTCTAATATTGTTGTATCCACTTTATCAAATTCATGTGGTACACTTCCTTCAATTATCCAATATCCTATATATACATTATTTACATATAGTGGAAAGAACATTGCACATTTTGCTCTTCCAAATTCACTTTTTTGATATGGTAGTTTTTCCATATCATTTTCTACTGTGATATATTTTGATGTTGCTGTTTTTATGCTATCTCCAAATACTGGGAAACTTTGCAAATCACGTAATACATCCCAATGCTTTTGATCAACATTTGATGCTTTTACTACATATTTTGATCCATCAAATATTACTATTGTTGAATATTTAATCATATACTTACTAATTAATATGTCATTTATAGCTTCTAATTTTTGATCTACTGACATTTGTTCACCTAATGTATTCATAAATTCCTGTAAAATACTTAGGCTTGTTACTCTTTGATTAAGGTTTGTATATGTATCAATTTTTTTATGTATTGTGTAGTTATATACTAAAAGCCCTAATACTATTGCTACTAAAAATATTATAACTCCTAATGTCACGGATTTGCACCTCTCTTCTTTTTATCTTCTTTTGTTAAAAATTATTTTTTTTCATTTTGTTTAATGTTTCATTCATTTCTGTTGAATACATATTTGTATTACTTGCAAATGGATCTTGTTGATTATTAAATGCATTATATTGATCATTATAATAATTATAATTTTCTGCTTCTTGAACATTTGACTTATATTGTATCTCTTGTTGTGGCTTATTTTCTTTTACTCTTTTTCCACCACCTATTTTTCCACTAAAAAATGCTCTTTTCTTTTTATTAATATTTAATTCTGGAGCTGTACCATATATAATTGATGCTAATTTATCTAAACTATTTAAAAATACAGTTGGATATCCATTTAATGTCATTTGACATGTTGCTATTACATCCATATATCTTGTATATGCTTGCATGTCGAATGGTATTAATATTGCTGGAACATGTTTACTATTAAATAATTCCTTTTGTAATGTCATTGTTGGTTCATTATATCTTGTTAATCCTTCAATTACTACATCAACTGGTAATCTTTTCATATTCATGTATTTATTAATTATTATTCTCAATTTCTCTTCTTCTAATATGCCTTCATCTTTTAATTCACTTAAGAATTTTGTGATTGGCTGTATTGTTAGTGCATCCATTGATTGTACTATATAAATTTCATTTGCATATTCAAAGAATTTTTTATTTGTTTCAAAATCTGAGTCTACTAAAATTATATCATAATTATGTGTTAATGTTGAAACTATTGCTTCAATATTTTCATTTTTGGATTCTAATCCTCCATCTGGTATATTTGTATATATTGTTAAATATCTACTTACTTCTAATCCTTTTGCTACTCCTCTTTCAAGATTTTTAATTGATTCTACTGCATCATTTATTAATGGTTCATCATTATTTGTATAAATATAAAATGAATTTCTATTTTTAGTTTCATCAATTATTGCAACACGTGCGTTTGATTGTATTAACATTTGTGCTAAATTATTTACAATGAATGATACACCATTTTTACTTGTTCCAATAAATGTACATAATTTTCCGGCGCCTTTATTTAATAGTGTTGTTGGTTCTTCTTTTTCAAAATGTTCTGCATATAATGGCTGCATTTCAAATTGATTTGTTGGCTCTATATAATCTGTTTGTTGAAATTGATTTACTGGTTCTATATAGTTTAGATTTTTGAATTGATTTATTGGCTCTATATAGTTTTCTTGTTCTAATTGATCTTGATTGTTTACTAATTCTTCATATGTTTGATTATCATTTTTTATTTCTTCATTGTTATTTTCAAATTTTTTATCATCATCTATATTTTGATTAAATGGTTCTGGAATTGTATATGGATTGAATCCTCCATCTGTTTCTTGCTTTATTGATGGATTTACAATATTTCCTAATATGTCTGTTATACTTGTTGGCTCTTGATTTTTTATATCATCTTTAATTTGAATTTTATCTATTGGATTATTTTTCATTTCAAATGGTGATTTAATATTTGGTACTTTTATTTCTGGAATTTCAGAATGTTTATCATTATTTATGATAATATTAGTTTCTTGTTGTTTTGTTTTAACATTGTCATCTTCTTTATCAAGATAATTACTTGCTACTGGTGCAACTTCTTCTCCAAAAAATGAATCTATTATTGAATCATTATCAAATGTAGTTAATGTAGTTTTTTCATTAATGTTATGTGTTTCATATTGATTATTAAAAATAGATGTATCAAATACTGGTGAAGATTTTTTTCCATCATCTTTCGTTATTACTTCTCCAAATGGACTTGGAAGTACATAATCATCATCTTTTGAATTTTCTATTTCTTTATTTTGTTGAATTTCAGAATTCATGATATTTGAATTATCTTGTTTTATAATGTTTTGTTTTTTTATCTCAATTTTATTTTCTTGATTTAATGGTTGCTTAACTTGTATTTGGGCTGATTGATGAATTATATGTGGCTCTATTTTCAACTCTGGATATAATTCTTTTTCATTTTCTTCTATTGGTAATTTTTTTTCTATTTCATCATCTTTTTCTTCTTTAACATTATTTACTTTTTCTTCATTTAATATTGGCTTTTCTATATTTTGTATTCTTATTTTTCCAAAAAAGTCATCATTGTCAAAATTTGTTTCAGCTATTTCAAATCTATTTTCTTGATTTTCTTTTTCTTGTATCTGTGTTTGTTTTTCATCTACTACTGGTGCTTTACGAGGTCTTCCTCTTCCTCTTTTTGTCTTGTTTGCCTCTTCTTCTGAATAAATTTTACGAGGTCTTCCTCTTCCTCTTTTTATAGTTTTTTCTTCTTGTTCTGTTATTTTAGATTTGTTTTTTAAATTATCATAATCTTGAGTTTCTTCTATTTTTTCATTGTTATCAATAGATTCTTCTGTTTGCTTTTCTTTGATTTCATCATCTTTTTCATCTTTTTCGAAATCAAAATCCGATTTTTGAATTTTTTTTTCCGTATCTAAATTAAAATCTTCTTCAAATTTTATTGGTTCTTGTTCTGGAATAGGCTCTGGGTCTGGAATTATTGGTTTTTCAAATACTGATGCTATATCATCATATTTTTTTGTTTCTTCATCATTAAAATTATCTACTATATTTTTTTTTTGGTTTTCTTCTTGAAATTTAGTTGTATTTAAATTTATTTTATCATCATGAATGTTGTTTATCGTATTATTTCGTTGATTATATTCATTGTTTTGTATTTGTGATTGTGCATTTTGATTAATTTGTTGATCATATTTATTATATTGATCATTTGGCATATATTGTCCATTATTCTGATATTGTGATAGAAAATTTGAATTTTTTTGTATCTGATTATTATTAATTGTTTGTTGATATTGATAATTCTGATTGTTATTTTCAGAAAAATTCATTTGTCTTTGCATATCATTTTGCTGATATTTAGCATTGTCTCCATAATATTGACCATTATTTTGATTATATTGTTGATTTATATTATATCCTAAATTATTTTGATTATAATTTTGTATAGGTCTTTGCATATTATGATTCATGTTTTGATTCATGTGTGGGTTCATGTTTTGACCCATATTTTGATTTATTTGTTGACCATTATTTTGTTGCTGATTATATCCATTATTTTGTATATATTGCATATTTGGATTTCCATATTGTTGTTGATTCATATATGGATTTTGATATGGATTATTCATATATCCATATTGATTATTTATTCCACTATTATTTAAATATTGTGAATTATTATTATATTCTGTAACTGGTTTAGATATTGTTGTTGGGATTACTACTGGTTGATCCAATTTTTGTCCTTTATTTATATCTACAGTTAAAATATCTGCTCCTTCTTTTTTATTGTTTTGAATATTTTTATTGTTTGAAGTTGCAAACAATTGTTGATATTTTTGTGAATATCTTCCTAATGTATTTTTAACGCTTAATGGTAGAAAATTTACAATTATTTGTAATTGTTTTTGATTATATTGTGATGCAATAATATTAAAACTTTCAACGCATTTTTGTGGATTTCCTGCTATTTTTGTATAATGATTCAGTATACTTTGTATTTCTGATTCACTTACATCTCTTCCTGTAATTGGATCGTATTCTTCTGTACGATTCATATTATAATATGATTTTGCTTCTTTTTTTCCACGTGGTCTTGCTATTAATTCACATACATTATCAACTGTTCTATCATTTCCAGTTATTGCATTATATATTGACATGCTGAATAATTTTGCTAATACTGGATCATTTCTTGTTCTTCTATCTGAGCATATTAAAATTATTGGTATATCTTGTCCTGATTGTTGTGATGCTTCATCACTTACTTCATCCATTTTTTCTAAGATAAATCTATCTATTCTATCATAATTGTTATCAGCAATTGGTTCCAAATCTTCACCAATTACGATCGCATCATAATCTTTTTCATTTTGTAGTTCGTTTAAAATTGCATTAAAATAATATACACTTTTACTTGTAATGATTTCTTTATATTTTTGCTGATATCTACTTGTGATTTCTGATACGATGTTTTCATCATTTATTGCAAATAATACTTTCATCTATTTTTAGCCCCTCCAACCTCTTACAATAATAGCAAATATTAAAGGTAATAGTTGGCATATAACTAAAGCTGTTACTATTGCTATCATTGAACTGAAGCCTTTTTCTTGTGATTCTAAATGTCTTGTTCCTAAAACATATTCTGAAATTGCACTTACTGCAATTCCTAAGATTGCCAATGGAATACTATAAATTCTGATTTTATCTAATATAAATGCTACTACTCCAAATGCTGGATTCCCATATAATTTTTGATAATCTTCAATATTTTTTAATGCTGTAGTTCCTATTTCTACTAATTGGCCTTTTGTATGTTCTGAAATTAATCCATTATCTTCTTGATTTGTTACTTTTGCTATAGTATCTGGCTTATTTTGTGAATATACTATAGCTCCATTTTGATTTTGTTGATTAGCATTCATGCTATCATTAGGTGCTACTGCTGTTGCAGTTTCTCCTGTTTCTTCATTTGGCACTGCAATTGCTGTTGTTGTTTGTGTAGGTTGTTGTTCTTGTTGAACTTGTGTTGAAGATTGTTTATTTTCAACTGAATATACACTTACTCCAAATGTTGTTGATTTAATTAAAAGAATAGACAATATAATTCCAAAAATTATTATTGTTTTTTTCATAAAATCCTCCTCATGAATGTTACTTCATTTTAATAAACTTCAATAATATCATACACTAAACTGCTCAAAATATCAACTAAATTTTACAATTTATTATAGAAATATGTCATCCATTTATATACCTTTTCTCCCCATTTTTTATCACTTGCATATGATACATTTACACCTGTTACTGTTGAACCATGAAAATATGTTCCTTGTGCTATTTCTCCATTATATATTGGTGTTCCCTTCGGATTTAAATAATATTTAACTAGAACTCTTGCTACTAAATCAATTCCTGATTCGTATGCTGCAAATTGGTTTGCATATGCCGATGGATCTCTATCATATGCTCCATATCCAAATAAGTTTTTGGTTCTTAATGATAATGCTGATGTTCCCCAACCACTTTCATGTACTGCTATTGATGCAAGGAATAGACCATTTATGTTATATTGTCTTTCTACATAATAAAAATATTGATATATATTTTTGAATACATCTTTTTTGTCATTTGGATCATTTCCTAATATTTGTTTAAATTGTTCTAATGTTAATCCGCTTCTTCTATTTAATAACATGCTTATTCCTACATCTTGTGTTAATTGTTCTTTTGTATAAACTGGCATACTTCCATCTGCATTTGCTGATTCATTTACATATTCAACTTTGTCTTTTTTTACCCATCCTGTTTTATCACCTGATTTTACATTATACCAATCATCTTTTGCGTTTTTTATTACAACAGTTTCTGTTCTTGGAACTTTTTTTATTGTTTGAGAATCGTCTTTTGAATCTGACTTTAATTCCATCTCGTTATCTATTGATCTTAATTTATCTCCTGCAATTGGAACATAATTTATTGAATATGCACCTGTTCCTACTTCAACTATTTTGTCTTTTGCCACTTTTTTTACTTCTGATGAAATTGGTGTTGTTGATACTAACATTCCATTTTTATAAGTGCTTCTTACTATCTCATCTTGTTTTCCATCTTCACCTTCTTGAATTGTTTGCATTCTTCCACTTGCTAAACTTGAATTGTTTCTATATTGTGTTGTGAATTCTATATCTGCTTCTTTTCTTTCAATTTTTTCTGTTATTTTTTCTTGTTCATTATTATTTATAATTTTTTGTAAATCAAAACTATCTATAATATTTTGATCTATTCCTTTTCTAATTTCAGAAAGTACTGATGCTGATGGATATGAATTGTCTAATGCTATTATATTATGTGATGTTGTTAATTGTTTTTCTTCTTTTTTTGTTTTATTTAAATTATTTAATTTTATAACAAAAATAATAGCCAAAGCTATTGCAATCGCTATTATTACTGTTAAAGATATTATTATTACTACTTTTTTATTTTTATTCATCGCCAATTTCCTATAAATTATTTATAATAATTTTATATTTGTTCTATTTTTTTGTCAAACTATCTTTACTGGATTGAATTTTATAAAATCTGAACTTATTAAACTTAATTTTATTCCTTTTATAGTTCCTTCAATCCTTTCTTCATGTGATGATCCATGCAAATGTCCATATATGCATGTTTTTATATTATATTTATTCATTAATTCTATAAATGGACTATTTTCTAAATTACTTTTTACCACTGGTGGATAATGCATCATACAAATTATTTCTTTTTCTGTTCCATATTTTTCTATTCCATCTTTTATTGAATTTTCTAGTCTTATTAATTCTCTTGCAATTATTTTTTCATTTTCTGTATTTTGCAAAAAGCTCCACCCTCTTGTTCCAACAATTATTTTATTTTCTGATTTAAATGAATTATTTATTAAGAAATTGATGTTTTGAAATTTACTTTGAATTATAAATTCATTCATTTTCTTTAATGTTGTCCACCAATAATCATGATTTCCTTTTAATAATATTTTTTTTCCGTGGAAGATTATTAATAAATTCAAAGTCTTTTAATGAATCTTTCATATTCATTCCCCATGAAAAATCACCTGGTAATAATACTGTATCGTTTTCATTTATTTTTGATATCCAATTTTCTTTTACTTTTTCCTCATATTTTTCCCAAATCTCGCCAAATATCTTCATTGGTTTATTTGTTCCAAATGATAAATGTAAATCTGCTATTGCATATATCGACATTTTATTCCTCTCTATGTTTATTATAATTTTAAATTTGGAATTGCATTTAATGTTAAATCATCTGTTTTTCCATTTATATAATTATAATATCCGCTTGATGCTATCATCGCTGCATTATCTGTACATAATTTTAAATCTGGCATATATACTTCTACATTTTCTAATTTTTTGAATTCATTTCTTATATATGTATTTGCTGATACTCCGCCTGCTAAAACAATTTTATTTTCGTTTGTTTGGTCTATTGCTTTTTTTATTGTTGTTATTAATATTTCTGCTACTGTTTTTTCAAAGCTTTTGCATAAGTCTTGTTTACTTATCTCTGGATTTTTATTGTGTAAATTTATTACTGCTGTTTTTATTCCACTAAAACTGAAATCCATATTGTCAAAGTGTGTTTTTGGTAATTCTATAGTTGCCTCTCCATTTTGTCCCATTTTATCTACTTTTGGTCCTCCTGGATATCCTAAACCTATTACTCTTGCTATTTTGTCAAATGCTTCTCCTACTGCATCATCTACTGTTCTTCCTAATACTTGAAATTCTGTATAATCTTTTACATAAATTATTTGTGTATTTCCACCTGACATCATCATGCATAAAAATGGTGGTTTTAGATCTTTGTGCGTTATATAATTTGCTGCTATATGTCCTTCTATATGATTTACTCCATTTAATGTTTTTTTCATTGCAAAACTTAATCCTTTTGCATATGATAATCCTACTAATAATGCTCCTACTAGTCCTGGTCCATATGTTACTGCAATATTGTCTATTTGCTCTAATGTGACATTTGCTTGTCTTAATGCTTCTTTTGTTACAGCTGATATATTTAAAATATGGTTTCTTGATGCTATCTCTGGTACTACTCCACCATAAAGTGTGTGTATATCTATTTGTGTATTTATTACATTTGATAATACATCTCTTCCATTTTTTACTATTGCTACTGATGTTTCATCACAACTTGATTCAATTCCTATTGTTAATATATCTTTCATTGTATTTTCCTCTATATTAAAATTCTTCCTGCTATATGATAAATTATATTTATTAATAATCCATTTATGCTTCTTATAATAGGTGATATTATCATTCCTGCTATTGGTGTTATCCAAATTATTAAAAATGCTATATATAAAATATTTTCATTATTTTTATACCAAGCTCTTGCTTTTTCTGGTAATAATGCTATTAAGATTTTTGATCCATCTAATGGTGGTAATGGTATTAAATTAAATACTCCTAATCCAACATTCATTATAATGCAATATTTTAAGATTTGTGCTAATGCAAATCCTACTTGGTTTGTTAATGCAAATACTGTTCCATATCTTATATATAATCCAAATATTATTGAAAACACTAATGCTAATATGAAATTCATTATTGGTCCTGCTAATGATACTAATGCATTTCCTTTTTTTATTGATATTGTTCTTTTAAAATTATTTGGATTTATTTCTACTGGTTTACCCCATCCAAATCCTGATACTAATAATAATATTGTTCCATACAAATCTAAATGTTTTAAAGGATTTAATGTTAATCTTCCTTGTCTTCTTGGTGTATCATCTCCCAACTTTTCTGCTACTAATGCATGTGCATATTCATGAAAAGTTATTGCTACTAATAGTCCTGGTATTGATAATAGCAATATTATTAATTTTGTTGGTGATGTAAAATATTCTTTAAAATTACTTAATATTAACAATATTAAAATTGTCATTGTTACTGGATTTTGTAAAATTCCATTTGTGAAATACATTATAAGCCTCCTAAGTCTTTTTTTGTTTTGATTATACCACATATTGTTTATATTTTCTATATTGCTTTTGTTTGGTATATAAAAAAGCCAAAGTTATTAATTCTTTGGCTTAAAATAATGGTGCTATTAATTTAAATAAATTATCTTTAAATTTCTGAATTTTAGATTTTTTTAGATCTTTTTCTTCTATTTTTTTACATTTTTCTTCTGTTTCTAAATAATCTTTTTTTAATTTTTCTATTATGCTTGATTTGTAAAATACTGAATTATTTTCAAAATGTAAAAATAAGCTTCTAAAGTCTAAATTTACTGTTCCTATTGCACATATTATATCATCTGATATCATTGCTTTTGCATGTATAAATCCTGGTGTATAAATATATATTTCAATTCCTGCTTCTGCTAATGTTCTAAAATAACTTGTTGTTATTCTATATGCTAATTTTTTATCTGGAATTCCTGGTATAATGATTTTTATTTTTACTCCTCTTTTGGATGCATGTAATAGTGCATTTAATATTGTTTCACCTAACATTAAATATGGTGTATAAAAATATATGTATTTTTTTGATTGTGAAATTATATCCACATACATATTATAACTTATAGGTTCTGTATCTGATGGTAGATCATAATATGAAAATACATATCCATCTCTTCTTGTTGTTATTTCTGTATCTAATTTTAGTTTTTCATAATTTTCAATTTTTTCTTTTGAAAATGCATTCCAGAATTCTATAAACATATATAAATATGATTTTGCTGAATTTCCTGTTAATTTAAATCCTATGTCTTTCCAATGTCCAAATCTTACTTTTTCATTTATATATTCGTCTGCTAAATTTATTCCTCCACTATATACGATATTCCCATCTATTATTAGCATTTTACGATGATTTCTGTTGTTTAATGCTCCACGAATAAATATTAATGGATTAAATGCTGTTACTTTTATTCCTAATTTCTTTATTTTTTTTGCATTTCTAAAACTGTATGATCCTATACTTCCAAAATCATCATACATTATTCTTACATCAACACCTTCTTTTACTTTTTCTACTAATAAATTTATCAAATTGTAATAAAATATTCCCTTTTTAATGATAAAATATTCCAAATATATACTTTCTTTTGCTTTTTTCATTTCTTCTAACATATCTCTGAACATTTTTTCTCCTACAGAAAAATATTCAGCTTTTTCTACATATTGAATTGGAAATTTTGATTTATTTTCAAAAAATTTAAATGTTTGATACATTCTTTCATCATCTTCTTTTAATTCATCAAATATTTTTGGATTTGTTATATTTTTGAATTTTATTTTTTTTCGTGATTCATTTAGTCTCTTCTCTAATTTTTTAGCGCTTTGGCCTTTTCCAAAGAAAAAGAAAAACCACGCTCCTAAGACAGGGAATGAGAATATTGTTATTATCCATAATATTTTATAAGTTGACTCTTCTCTTTCAAATATTAGATTTAATACCAATAACATTCCTATTACTTTTATTATATTTAATGCTATTTTATTGTCTTTTAATATTCTATAAACAACATAATACCAAAGAATTTGAAGTAAAATAGCTGGTAATATTGCTATTAATCGTTCTATTATTTTTCTCAATATTTCCTCCGATTATAACTATTTTATATAATTCATTATTTCTTCTACTTTTACTATTTCTTCTGTACCATTTTCCATATTTTTAATTTTTACATTATTATTTTCGACTTCTGTATCTCCTATTGTTATTGTGTATTTTGCTTTTTTCTTATCTGCATATTTGAATTGTGCTTTTGTACTTCTTTCCATTATGTCTTTTTCTGCTTTAAATCCCGCTTCTCTAATTTTTCTAATTAAGTTTATTGAATATTTATTTGCTTTTTCTCCAATTGTTACAATAAATAAATCTAAATTATTTTCAAATACTTTGTCTTGATTGTTTTCATCAAATACATTTAATAATCTTTCTTCACCTATTGCAAATCCTACTGCTGGTGTTAATGTACCTCCTAATTCTTCTATCATTCCATCATATCTTCCTCCACCAACTATTGTTAATCCGTCTGTTTTTGATACTATTTCAAATACTGTTCTTGTATAATAATCTAATCCTCTTACTATTCTTGAATCTATTTTATATTCGATTTTTAATTCGTTTAATGCTGTTTTTAATTTTTCAAAATGTTCTTTGCAATCATCACATAAATAATCTAATATTGATGGTGCATTTTTATTCATTTCTTTATCTGCCTTTTCTTTACAGTCTAAAATTCTCATTGGATTTTTTTCAAATCTTGATTTGCATGTATCACAATATTTATTTAAGTTTGGTCTAATATAATTTCTTAATGATTCTTGATATTTTTTTCTGCAATCTTTGCAACCTATTGAATTTATATTTAATTCTACACTTGTTATATTTAATTTTTTTAGCATATCTAATGCCATTAATATTACTTCTAAATCTGCTTCATAACTTTTTGCGCCAAATAATTCAATTCCTATTTGATTAAATTCTCTTTGTCTTCCTTTTTGTACATTTTCATATCTGTACATTGGCATTATATATGATACTTTAATTGGTGATGGTTTACTTGATAATCCATTTTCAATATATGCTCTTACAACTCCTGCTGTTCCTTCTGGACGAAGTGCTATACTTCTTCCTCCTTTATCATTAAATATATACATTTCTTTTTGAACAACATCTGTTGTATCTCCAACACCTCTTAAAAATAATTCTGAACTTTCTATTACTGGTACTCTTATGTCTTCAAATCCATATGATGAAAATACTTTTCTTGCTGTTTCTTCAACATATTTCCATTTCTGAATTTCGTCTGGTAGTATATCTCTTGTTCCTTTTAATTTTTGTATCATTATTGTTTTGCTCTCCTTATTATTGTTTATCTAATTCATAACCTAATTTTTCTAATGATTTTACTGTTTCTATTACATTATATGGTGGTGTTATATATGAATCTTCTCTTACTTCTATTGTTATTTCGCAATCTGTATATTTTGTATATGCTTTCATTATTTCATCTAATTTTTTTAGGTCTTTTTCATTATTGCTTTCAAATGCTACTCCATGATCTGTACCTAATCCATTATCATGCATATTATTTAGATGCATCATTTTTTGTGGTATTTTTTCATTTGCTTGTTTAAATTGTTCCTCCCAATTTGTCAACACTTCACCACTTGTTACTCTTTTCCATGAGTCTATTGTCATCATCATATGGCATGTGTCTATTAATGTAAATATTCTTCCTGGTATTATTTTATTTAATACAGATGTTGAATATGCTATATCTGACATATAACTTACTGCTCTAAAGCTATCATTTCCTACTGTTGGCGCATTTTCAATTACTAAGTCAACATGTGGGTTTTTATCTAATATTGCTTTTAATTTTGGTCCTACTTTTTCATTTAGTAAATTTGTTTCGAACCATATTTCTTCTGAAAAATCTTCATGTAATACTACTTTTATTCTTTTTTCTTCTATATTTGCTATATATTCTGCATATTTTATTGTATCACATAACATTTCATAATAAGAATCTTGTAAAATGTGGTTTAGCGATATTTCTAACATTCCTTTTTCTTCTTTTATTAATGGTGTATGTACTACTGAAATATCAATTTCTTTTGATTTTATCATTTTTGTTGTTATTTCATATTCTTTTTCTAATACTTTTGAATGTAATAATTGAATTTCTACATGTCTAAATCCACTTTCTATTCTTGATTTTAATTGTTCCTCTTCTGGTGCTGATTTTACATTGATTCTTATCTTTTTCATTTTTTATTTTTCCTCTAAATTTTATTTTTTTCTTTTTACATTATAAACACTGTCTATTTTTCCTAATTCACGTTGTATTTTATTTACTTGTTCTAGATTTTTTACTTCTAATGTTAATTCTATACTTACTATTTTTTCTTTACTTGATTTTGCTTGTACACCTATGATTTTTGAATTATCTTGTTGTGCTATTCTCATAACATCTGCTAATAATTCTTCTCTATCATTTGCATATACTGTTAATTCTACATTATATGATTTATTAATCTTTTCTTCTGCCCAACTTACATCAATTATTCTTTCTTCGTCTTTTAATAAATCTTTAATATTTACACAATCTTTTGTATGTACTGTTACTCCTCTTCCTCTTGTAATATATCCTATTATTTCATCACCTGGTACTGGATTACAACATTTTGATAATCTTACTAAACAATTATCTATTCCTTTTACTATTATACCTGATTTTGATACATTATCTATTACTGTATGTTTTGTATGTAATTCTTCAATTTTTTCTTCTAATTCTTTATTTGGCTGTGTTTTTCTATATTCTTCAATTATTTTTGATAATACTTTTGTTGCTGTTATTGATCCAAATCCCACTGCTGCATACATATCATCAATTGTTTTAAATGAATATTTTTGTAATGTTGATTCAATGTTTTTGCTTGTTAATAGTTCGTCTGAATTTAATCTTATACGTTTTAATTCACGTGCTATTATTTCTTTTCCACGTTCTATGTTTAGATCTCTTTCATTTTTCTTAAACCATTGTTGGATTTTTGTTTTAGCTGATGAGCTTTTTACAAACTTTAACCAATCTCTACTTGGACCTTTACTATTATCATTTGTCATTATATCAACTATATCACCATTGTGTAATGGTGTAATTATTGGCATCATTTTGCTATTTATCTTAGCTCCGACCATTTTATTTCCAATGTCTGCATGTATTGAATATGCAAAATCAATTGGTGTTGATCCTTTTGGTAATGTTTTGATTTGTCCTTTTGGAGTGAAAACATATACCGAGTCTTCTACTAATTCGGTTTTTAATGTTGACATGAATTCGTCTGGATTTTGCATGTCTTTCTGCCATTCCAAACTTTCTCTTAACCATGCTAATTTATCTTCTTTGACTGTTACATTTTCCTTTTTACCATGTAGAAAACTTTGTTCTTTATATGCCCAGTGTGCTGCAATACCGAATTCTGCTATTCTATGCATGTTATATGTTCTTATTTGTACTTCAAATGGTGTTCCATTTGGACCTATTAATGTTGTATGTAATGATTGATACATGTTTGGCTTTGGAACTGCAATATAATCTTTAAATCTTCCTGGCATTGGTGTATATAATTCATGTACTACACCTAATGCTGCATAACAATCTTTTACTGAATTTACTAATATTCTTAATGCAAATAAATCATATATTTGATCTAATGTTTTGTTATCTCTTTTCATTTTTCTATATATTGAATATAGATGTTTTGCTCTTCCTGTTATTTCACATGATATTTTTTCTTTTTTTAGATGAATTTTTATTTCGTCTACTATTTGATCTATAAATTTTAATCTTTCTTCTCTTTTTTTATCTATTCCTTCTACTATTTCTCTATATTCTTCTGGATATAAATATTTAAATGCTTGATCTTCTAATTCCCATTTCATTGAGAATACACCTAATCTATTTGCTAGTGGTGCATATAAATCTATTGTTTCTTGTGCTATTGCAATTTGTCTATCTCTTTTTAAATATTTAAGTGTTCTTATATTATGTAGTCTATCTGCTAATTTTATTAAAATTACTCTTATGTCTTTTCCCATTGCTAAGAACATTTTTCTATAATTCTCTACTTGTTGCTCTTCTGCACTTACATATTGTATTTTTGCTAATTTTGTTACACCATTTACCATTTCTGCGATTTCTGGTGTAAATTCACTTGATATATCGTTTAATGTTACTGATGTATCTTCTGCTAAATCATGCATTAATGCTGCACATATTGTTGCATCATCTAATCCTAATTCTGCTAATGTATATGCTACTTGAATTGGATGTATTATATATGGTTCACCTGACTTTCTTTTTTGATCACCATGATTTTCAAGTGCATATTTATATGCTCTCATTATAAGTTTTGAATCACTTTTTCTATTGTGTACTTTTGCTTGTTTTATAACATCTTCTATTGTTCTTTCGATTAATTCTGACATTTTTCCTCCTTTCTTAATTATTGTCTTTTATGTCGATTAGCCTTATTTGTATTGTATCTTTTCCATTAAATGTATTTATTTCTATATTTCCTATTATATTTATTTTATCTCCTATTTTATATATTTCTGCTAGTTCTCCTAAATTAAATCCAATTACATCTATTTTTACATTATCTTTATTTTTTAATAATAATTTAATATGTTTATTTTCTGATAATGTTCTTATTCCTATTATTTCTAAATTTTGATACATTATAATTGGCTCTGGATTTTGTTCACCATATGGCTTTAAAATTGACAATTCTTTAATTTTATCTATTTCTAAATCATCATCTTTTATTATATAATCTATTATTATTTTTTGTTCTTGTTTTGATAAATCTAATTTTTCGTTTGTGTATTTTTCTACTGAGCTTTTAAATTTTTCAAAATCTTTTTTTAATAAACTTAATCCACATGCCATTGTGTGTCCGCCAAACGCTGATAAATATTGTTTGGAACTTGATATTGCTTTATATAAATCAAATCCTTCAATACTTCTTCCAGAGCCTATTGCTTTTTCACCTTCAAAACATACTAATATACTTGGTTTATAAAACTTTTCTGTTATTTTTGAAGATACTATTCCTATTATTCCATGATGCCAATTTTCTTTTCCTAGAATTATACAATTATTTTCTTTATCTTTCAATTGTAATAATGCTTCTTCATATATTTTGTTTCCTATTTTTTGTCTTTCTAAATTGTATGAATTTAACTTTTCTGCTAAATTTTCTGCTTTTTCGTAATTTTCTGTTATAAATAATTCTAATGAATCATATTGGTTTCCTAGACGTCCTGCTGCATTTATTCTTGGTGTTATTCCAAATGATATTGATGTTGAATCTATTTCTTTTATTTGAGATTTTTTTAATAGTAATTTTAATCCAATATTTTTAGTTTGTTTTAATAACATTAATCCTAATTTTACTATTACTCTGTTTTCATCAACTATTGGTACTAAATCTGATATTGTTCCTATTGCTACAATATCTAAATTTTTTAAATATATATTTTCATTTAAATTTCTTTTTATTGATAATGCTTGTGTTAATTTAAATGCTATTCCACATCCTGCTAATTGGTTGAATGGATATTTGTTATTTTTTCTTTTTGCATCTATTATTGCAATTGCTTTTGGTATTTCTTCTGATGGTTCATGATGATCTGTTATTATTACATCTATTCCTAATTTTTTTGCATATTCTATTTCTTTTATTGATGTAATTCCACAATCTACTGTAATTATTAATTTGGTTTCTTTTTCTTTTATCTTGTCTATTGCTTTATTATTTAGTCCATATCCTTCTGTTAATCTATTTGGTATATAATTTTCTACATTTATTCCAATGTCTTTAAAAAATTTTGTTAATAACGTTGTACTTGTTATTCCATCTGCATCATAATCACCATAAATTAATATCTTTTCATTTTTTGTTATTGCTTCTTCTATTCTGTCTATTGCTTTTTCCATATCTGGTAATAAAAATGGATCATAAAAGTCATTTCTTGTTGGATTTAAAAATTTCCTTATATCATTATAGTCCATTTCTTTTCCTAATATATTTCTATTTGATAAAATTTTTGCTGTTAAATGATTTAACTCAAATTTTTCTTTTATATATTCTATTTTTTCATTATTATTTTCTTCTATAATCCATTTTTTTATCATTTTTTCCTCTTGTGTTTTATTAATCTATCATTTCTACTACTTCATCTGTTCTTACACTTTGTTTTGTTGGTATTGCTATTATTTTAAATTTTGATGTTTGATTTCCAAATTTTATTTCTATAATATCATTTAATTTTATTTCATAGCTTGGTTTTACTATTTTTCCATTTACTGATATTCTTCCATTATCAGCCGCTTCATTTGCTATTGTTCTTCTTTTTATTATCCTTGCTACTTTTAAGAATTTGTCTATTCTCATTTTTCCTCCATTTCTAATTTTATTAATTTATTTAATTTTGTTGAATAAATATATTTGTTTGATACTTTTTTTTGCATTGCTTTTGATAATGCTTTTGAATATAAATCTAATTGTTTTTGATATCTTTCTATTAATTCTTTTTCATCTTCTATATTATCTGTTTTGTAATCTACTAAATTAATATTATTTTCTTGATCAATAAAATATAGATCTATTACACCTTGTACTAATATTTTATCTTTTTTATTTTCTGAATCAATATACATGAAAAATGGAGTTTCTCTATTTATTTCTTTTGATTTTTTTAACATTTTAAATAATTCTGATTTTACATAGTTTTCAAATATTAATTTTCGTTTTATTAATTCTTTTTTTTCTTGATCACTTACTTTTAAATTTTCTAACATTTTATTAACATTTTCATCTTTTAATTTTGAAATTGCTAAATGTACTAATGTTCCTATTTGTGCTGATGTTAATTTATCTTTTTCATCATTTAATACTAATTTTTTTATTTCTATTTTATTATTCTTATTTTTTAATGCTGTTACAGATGTTTTTGTAATCTCATCTATTGAATTTTTATTTTTATATTCCCAATTTAGTAATTTATCTATTTCTTCGTATTTTTCTTTACTTGGTGTTTGTTCTTTTATATATTTTGATAAATCAAATGTTTCATTATCTTCTTGTTTAGTTTTATTTTTATATTTTTCTATTGGAATTATTGTTTCTTTTAATGGAATATTTATATTATATATTGCTGATAATTCTATCCAATCATACATTCTTTTGTATTTGCTTACTAATCTTGGATTTATTTTATCATTAATATGGTCATATTGTTCTAAAGCTTTTTTTAGTTTTTGTTTTGTTGCTTCTACATTTCTTTCTGTTCCAACTAATATCAATTTTTCTTTTGCTCTTGTTAATGCCACATATAATATTCTCATTTCTTCTGCTAATAATTCTTTTGTTCCTTTGATTTTTACTGCTTTTTTACTTATTGTTGGATATTTTGATATCTCATCTATATAATCTATTCCCATTCCTAGATCTTGATCTAAAATTATTTTTTCTCTAAAATCTCTCTCATTTACATTTTTATTTATTCCTGATAAAAATACTATTGGAAATTCTAATCCTTTACTTTTATGAATACTCATTATTTTTATTACATCATCTTTTTCTCCAAGAACTTTTGCTGACTCAAATTCATTATTTGTTTTTGCTATCTTTTCTATGAATAGTATAAAATTAAATAGTCCTTTAAAACTTATTTTTTCATAATTTTTTGCTGTTTCAAATAGTTTTTTTAAATTTGCTTGTCTTATTTTGCCTCCTGGCATTAATCTTACATAATAAAAATAACCTGTTTCCATATATATTTTCCAAATTAATTCATCTAATGGAATATTTAATGCATATTTTCTTAATCTTTCTAGTAATTCTAAAAATCTTTTTACTTTTGGTTTTTCTGATAATTGTAGTGCTTTATAAAATTTTCTTTCTTTATCTAATAATCTTATTTCTAGTAATTCATCATCATTTAATCCTATTATTGGTGATCTTAATATTGTTATTAATGGGATGTCTTGTAATGGATTATCAATTATTTTTAATAATGACAATATTGTTGTTATTTCTATTGATTCTAAAAATTCTGTTGTTTCGTCTGAATATACTGGTATTCCTTGTTCTGATAATTCTTTTTCAAAAATGTTTGCACTTCCTTTTACACTTCTTAAAAGAATTACCATTTCACTATATTTATATCCTTTTTTATGTAATTCTTTTATTTTATCTGAAATTAGTCTTGCTTCATATCCACTATTCTCAATAATTTCTTCATCTTCTTGTTTTTCATTTTTGTTTTCTTCTTCATTTATATAATTGTTATTTTCTTCTTGATGTTTATCAATTATATATAATTCTGATGTATAATCTTTTAATTTATTTTCATCGAATTCTTTTCCTTGGTTTAAATATTCTTCTTTATTATACTCAATTTCACCGAATTCCGAGCTCATTATACTTTGAAAAATCACATTTGTTAAATTTAAGACTTCTCCTCTGCTTCTAAAATTTTTATATAATTGTATTTTAGTGCTTTCTTTTAATTTCTCATTTTT